>OCVV011349979.1_pt1 | contig 11273 bp, 12 predicted proteins | sample 1539721 | NCBI WGS metagenome assembly OCVV01 (sample SAMN02144230, study PRJEB22623) | gut metagenome | biome: sheep rumen | host: Ovis aries | place: New Zealand | reverse complement strand
GCTGCTGGACGAACAGATTACGAACGCTCGGCTTTGCCGCTTGTTCCCGTAAGGGTCTCAAGAATATGTTGCCTATGACACTTGGTGTTTGTAAGGCAGCTTAAAAAATTATAAAAAAGTATCGTGCCAATGAGAACAGAATCAAACTCGTTTGAATTATGTCGAATGCAGCCGATGCTCAATAATCATTAACTTAGTCGATTTTAATGTGTTTTACCTGAAAGGGCCACCTTTTAGGGCTATACGTCAGCGCTCGGCATCCCGCAGGGTGACGCTTTCAAAGAAAGAATTGGCTGCTTACTAAATGGAGCTGAGGACCGACAAACTAAAGGATATGATCCTGATGCAGCATTGAATTATTATAAGCTCTATTTTGAAAAAGAGAAATAATTATGCTTACATTGCAGCAGATAGAGACTATATGGAATCGAGCTACGGTCGTGGCTAACTATAATCCGAACCTGTGGCGGAAGGACTTTGCAGGGGCTTGGATTCGCCGCGATATGTATGGCATGCGCTCTCCTTTTGGATGGTCTGCATGCAGAAAGAATCCCAATATAGGCATTGCAGTGAACACTGATAATCTGATGGCAGCCCATTGGCGCAATTATATGATGAAGGGTGCAAATTACCCTACATTTAAATCAATAGTCACTTCAGATGGCAATCATAATGTTGATAAGATACAGTCATGGCGAGTGGGATGAATGAAGAGAATGTCAATAAGGAGCAATTAGAGGAGCGATATAATCCACGTCCTCTTATCCTTGTTGCGGTATTTCTCGCTATTTTAGGTTTCTTCTTTTTCATTAGTCATCGCTACTTTTCTCTAGCCAAACCTATAGATGGGTCAGTATGGGGTGAATTTGGAGATTTTGTTGGTGGTGTCATTGGAACTATAATAGCATATATTAGTATTCGCTTACTTGTTGCAACTCTTAATACTCAGGCTCTAGGCAACATAATTGCAAAAGAAACAGCAGATAGAAGCCTTTATGAAACGAAGCTTCAGCGGCTAAATGCTAATTTTCAGATGATGCTAGAACAATATAGGAAAACTCTCGATAAGTTCAATGCAAACGACAGAAATCAAAATGCACCAAAGGGCTTAGATTATCTAAAAAAAAGGATGGCAGGGATATATAACCGCTATAATTGTAACGATGAGAATTATCGCGTTAGGAACGCTGACGCTATTAAAGCCTTTAATGGTTTTTATATAGCTAATAGAGCAGTAGCGTCTGTATATTTTCGTATCATTTACCGCTTGTTAGAATTGATATTCACATCTCCGATAGAATCAGAAGATCAAGCGGTGTTTGCTAAGATGCTGCGATGTCAACTATCTGAAGAGGAATTGTTTTTTATTCGTTATAATGCGATGACGCCAAATGGCGCTAATATGCGCAAGTATCTCAATCAGTTTAATATGATGAAACATCTGCCGGAATTGTCAATACTTGAGTTTAAGTGCAGAGACAAGCAAGGCTTACAACCTAAAGATAAGAGCCAGATGATATCATCACTGATAGGTTTGCGCAAAGACTTGATAAAGAGAGATAAATATGCCCCCAACCATCCAATAACACCTCTTCTGTCAAATTATGATATGAATAGTGTTATGAGAGAAGACAGACATCGTTTTGAGTTTATTATAAAGCGCCCTTCTGTAAATCTACCTGCGGATTTAAATCAAAATGAGTCCTTTAATAAGCTTACATTTGAAGAATTGAAATCTTTTATGTGTGACTTTATTACGGAATTGTTTACATGCTATAATTTTTGCGAATATCAAAGCGCAACAGATCTTGATTTAAATGATGAGTCAATTGCAGAAAACGGAGTAGATACAATAAAAATAATAGTGTCACCACGAGAACCTCAGAAGAAACTTTATTTATATATAGACTTATTCTCAAAACCAACGGAAGGATATGATAGTTAATCCATTATCATTATATAAGATAGGTAAGAGTTTGTTTTCACAGAATGTGAAGACGCTAGGTATGGCTATAAAGGTATGCATAGTAGTGATCTTATCATTATATACGCTCGATAATCTTTATGGATGGAGTAATACATTGCTCGTCAATACCCGTATTGATTCACTAAATCATCTCTATTCATCCTCATCATTTCCAAAAGACAAGTCATATGCAGATGCATTTGCACGATTATACGGTGATATTATGAATTATAAAACTATATTTGAAAAGACTGCAGATGATTTTCGTGCTTTTGATAAAGGGGGCGATAATCGTATACACTTAATCAACACTCTAACTTGTGCAATTATTCCTATCGTTATTTTTATTATTTTGATATATCATTTGATATTAGAGGTTGCAGTTAAGAGAGATGATCAGTTAGAACGTGTTGTCGATATCCTTATACTTTTGGCATGTGTAGTCACTTTATATCGTATTATGATTGCATTGTCATATGTAATACCAACATTCCCCAAAGAATATGTTTGGGGTAATTACGGATTAAATCTTTTTTGTACTCTGCTATTATATTTGATGATGTGCATCATAATGACTAGACTCTCCTTGTTTATTCGGAATGAGCAAGAAGAGCAAGAAAATGCAACTGTACCAGCAGTTGCCCCGATACCCGGACAGGGACGCCAACCAGGTGAACCTGCACCACCAGTTCAAGAACCCGAAGAACAATAAACTATTTGGAAGTAATTTGTTAGGGATAAGATTTTTAGTTAATTCCGCGTGGATTAACCGAAAACGAATGAAAGAAACATAATAAAATAGCATGAATTTATGAAAGGAATTGTACTTGCCGGCGGCAGTGGCACTCGCCTTTATCCCATAACCAAGGGTATCTCAAAGCAGTTGATGCCTATCTACGACAAACCGATGATATACTATCCAATATCAGTATTGATGTTGGCTGGTATTAGGGATATTCTTATTATCTCAACACCATTTGATTTACCAGGCTTTAAGCGTCTGCTGGGTGATGGTTCTGACTATGGGGTAAACTTTGAGTATGCAGAACAGCCTTCGCCTGATGGCCTTGCCCAAGCCTTTATTATTGGTGAAAAATTCATAGGAAATGATAGTGCCTGTTTGGTGCTTGGCGATAATATCTTCCATGGCAGCGGCTTTACGGGGCTGCTTCGTAAGGCTGTGGATGATGCAGAGAAGAACAATAAAGCCACCGTCTTTGGCTATTGGGTGAATGATCCTGAACGCTATGGTGTTGCTGAGTTTGACCGTCAAGGCAACTGTCTCTCTATTGAGGAGAAACCTGCCAATCCTAAGTCAAATTATGCAGTTGTAGGTCTTTATTTCTACCCTAATAAAGTGGTAGATGTCGCGAAACACATAAAACCTTCAGCCCGTGGAGAATTGGAGATCACCACTGTCAATCAAGAGTTCCTGAAAGATGGTGAACTAAAGGTTCAGGTCTTTGGCCGTGGCTTTGCTTGGCTTGATACAGGAACCCATGATAGCCTTGCAGAAGCATCAACGTTTGTAGAGGTAATCGAAAAACGTCAGGGTTTGAAAGTCGCCTGTTTGGAAGGCATTGCTTACCGCAATGGCTGGATTAGCGAAGAAAAGATGCGTGAACTAGCAAAACCTATGCTGAAGAATCAGTATGGTCAGTATCTGCTCAAAGTTATAGATGAGATGAAAGAAGAAATTAATTCTAATACATTCACTCATCCTGAAATGTCAGAAATAAAAAGATAGAAATATGTCAGAGAAACAAATTACCGTTACCTCGCCGTTGCTGCCCAATCTCGACGAGTTTAATGAAATGCTCAAGGAGATTTGGGCAAGTAAATGGGTAACTAATATGGGACAGTTCCATGTTCAGTTGGAAAAGGCATTGTGCGAATACTTAAAAGTGCCTTATATTAGCCTTTTCACAAATGGCACATTACCGCTTCTTACTGCACTACAGGCTCTCCGTATCACAGGAGAGGTTATCACTACGCCCTATAGCTTTGTGGCTACTACTCATAGTATCTGGTGGAATGGCTGTAAACCCGTATTTGTGGATATAGAGGAAGAAACTTGCGGCATTGACCCCAATAAGATTGAAGCTGCTATTACGCCCAAAACAACAGCCATTATGCCCGTGCATTGTTATGGTAAGCCGGTGAAAATGAAACAAATTCAGGCAATTGCAGATAAATATGGTTTAAAGGTCATTTATGATGCTGCACATGCCTTTGGCGTGGAAGTGGATGGCGAAAGCGTACTAAATGCAGGGGATATGTCAACCCTTAGTTTTCATGCTACAAAGGTTTATAATACTCTTGAAGGTGGTGCCCTGGTGATGCATGATGAGCAAACCAAGAAGCGTATTGATTACCTTAAGAATTTTGGTTTTGCTGGGGAGACGGAAGTAGTTGCTCCTGGTATCAATAGCAAGGTTGATGAGGTTCGTTGTGCATACGGTCTTTTGAACTTGAAGCAAGTAGATACTGCCATAGCAAATCGTCAGAAGGTAGCACAAAAGTATCGTGAGGCTCTCCGTAATGTTCCTGGCATTCGTTTTTTTGAAGACATGCCAGGTGTTCGTCATAATTACAGTTATTTCCCCATCTTTATCAATGCTTCGGAATATGGTAAAACACGAGACGAACTCTACTTTGAGATGAGAGAGCAGAACGTGCTTGGACGCAGATACTTCTATCCGTTAATAAGTACTTTTAGCACTTATCGTAGTTTACCTTCTGCAACAACAGAGAACTTGCCTGTAGCAACGAAGATTGCAAATGAAGTTATCTGCTTGCCAATGCACCACGAGTTGAATGATAGTGATTTAGACCGTATATTAAGTTTGATTGTAAAATAATGGCTCAAAAGAGACTAATGCTCCTTGGTGGCTTGCGCTATCTTAAACCGGTGATAGATGCAGCTCATAAGCAGGGGTACTATGTGATAACGGCAGACTACCTGCCCAATAATATCGCTCATAAGTGGAGCGATGAGTATTGCAACGTCAGTATTATTGACAAAGAGGCTGTTCTTCGAGAAGCACAACGCCTGAAGATAGACGGTATCATGTCGTTTGCATGTGACCCAGGAGTGGTTGCAGCTAGTTATGTGCAGAACAAAATGGGGCTGCCGTCTTTTGGACCGTTTGAATCTGTTGAGATACTTCAGAACAAAGATAGATTCCGTGCATTCTTGCAAGAGAATGGATTCAATTGCCCTTGGTCCTTCGGTGTTTCATCATGGGAAGAAACTCAAGACATTAAGACCAAGTTGACTTTTCCTCTTATTGTTAAGCCTACCGACTCTGCAGGTAGTAAAGGAGTTACACGAGTAGATGATGAGTCAAAGCTGAAATACGCTGTAAAATATGCTTTAGATCATTCGTTATCAGGGCGTGCAATTATAGAGAATTTTTTGGAGAAAAAGGGATGCTCATCTGATAGCGATAGCTTTGTACAAGATGGAGTATTTAAATATATCTCTTTTTCTGCCCAACGGTTCGATGAGAACGCGGCTGGGGCGTACGTACCAGCTGCGTTCTCATGGCCAGCTGCCATGAGAACGCAGGCAGAGGCAGAGCTTCAGCAGGAATTGCAGCGGCTTATTAATCTGCTGAAAATGAAAACGGCTGTCTATAATATTGAAACCCGTGAATGTGTTGATGGAAAAGCATATATCATGGAAGTATCACCTCGAGGTGGTGGTAATCGCTTAGCAGAGATGGTGAGATATGCCGCAGGTGTTGATATGATTACCGCTATAGCGCGTTATTGTGTTGGTGATAGCGTGCCTGAAATAACTCAAAGGGATTATGACGGTCACTGGGCAGAGGTAATTCTTCATGCTGATAAGGAGGGCCTCTTTGACCATCTAGAAATAAGTGAAGATTTTTCAGGCGAAGTTGTTGAGAGAGATTTATGGGTGGAAAAAGGAGACGAGGTTAAGAGTTTCCTTGGAGCTAACGATGCTATCGGGACTCTTGTGCTGAAGTTCCAGACTGCTGATGAACTAGAAAAGGCAATAATTAACCAGCATGCTTGGTTGAAAGTAGTAGTAAAATAAATGGTATCAATAGGCGGTTATTTTTCTTTGGAGCTCCCTCTTTGTGAGGAATATCACAAGGACGCTATCAGGCTCAATACAGGACGAAATTGTCTTGAATATATCCTTCGTGTGCGAAAGTATAATAAGGTTTATATTCCTTATTATACATGCGGAGTGATATTAGAACCTTTCAAGAAGTTGAAAGTACCTTATGAGTTCTACCATATTGATATTCATCTTGAGATAAGTGATAAGATTGCACTCAATGAGAATGAAGGCCTTTTATATACTAATTATTATGGCCTAAAGCAAAGGTATGTAGAGCAGTTGGCCGGGAAATTAGGTTCAAACTTGATATTGGATAATACCCAGGCGTTTTATTCCAAGCCAATTAAAGGTGTTGATACCTTTTATGCCTGTCGTAAGTTCTTTGGTGTCGCTGATGGCGCATACCTTTATATAGATAAATTGTTGAATGAGGAATTTGAACAAGATGAGTCTTACTATAAAATGGCACACTTGCTGAAAAGAATAGATCTTTCAGCTGAACAGGGATATGCAGACTTCCGCAAAGCTGATGATGGTTTGGATAATAATCCAATCCGTACAATGTCAAAACTGACTCGCCGCATGATGCAATCGATAGACTATGAAGGAGTTGCGAACAAACGCAGAGAAAATTACCATGTTCTTCATGCTGCTCTTGGGGCTGATAACAATCTGAATTTGCCTCTTGAAGAAGATGCTGTTCCTCTTGTTTATCCTTATCTTACTCCTGTATATGGATTACGTAAGAAACTGATTGAAAAGAAGATATTTGTAGCAAGTTACTGGGCTAACGTACTAGATTGGACTACAAATGATGATATTGAATATCTTTTGGCAACCCAGGCGCTGCCGCTACCTATAGATCAAAGGTATGGAAGAGACGAGATGTCGCGCATTATTGGGCTGATTAATACTAAATGATTTAAATTATAATTATGGACAATACTGTTTCTTTTAGAGATTTTGAAGAGAGGGATATCGATTCTATATTTATATGGAAAAATGATGAACAACTAAATAGTATGGTAGTGGGCCAATATCATCCATTTACCTACGAAGAGGCTGTGAATTGGGTTCATGGATGTATGGGAGAACATGATAATTATAAGTTTTGGGCTGTTTGTACTAATGATGATGAAAAGCGTATCGTAGGATGGATTAGTTTGTCTAATATAGATAAAGTAAGCAAACGAGCATCATTCCATAGTAATGTGATAGGCGACCCCGCATATCGAAAAGGATTCCCATGGATAGAAATACAACAGTTTATTCTGAAATATTCCTTTGAAGTATTAAAGTTAAATAAATTGGAATATTCATGTCTGTCAGAACATAGTACCAGTATGTTCATCGGTCCAGTACTCTACTTTAAGCAGGAGGCTCTTTTTAGACAAGCGGTATATAAAAACGGAAGGTATTATGACGAGGCTTTTTTTGGCTTGTTAAGAGACGAGTATTTAGAACATAATAATGCGGGCGATTACGAGATGCTTTCAATTGTAAACCGTTACGCTGGGATAAAACGAAGAAAAAAATGATTTCTTTTGCTTCATTGAAACGGAATCTCAAGTCTGATTTGACAGGGCTTCCATCATTCAAGATAGCAGTTGTGGGTGATACAGCCACACAACTATTGTGCACGGCAATCCGTGGAATGGGTGTAGAAAGAGGTTATAATGTTGACCTCTTAGAGGCAGAGTACAATCAAGTTGAACGCCAGTTGCTTGATCCCACAAGCGACTTGTACCAGTTTGATGCAGACTTTATAGTCATCTTTCAGAGCACTCACAAGCTTGGAGAGCATCATTCTATGCTCAGCTCTGAGCAGCAGGCAACCTTGGCAGATGTCAGGATTGGTTTTCTGGCTTCCGTCTGTGAGAACCCAGCCCTGGCAGGTAAGAAGATCATCTACTTCAACTATCCTGAGATTGAGGATACTGTTTTTGGCAGTTATGCCAACAAGGTAGAATCTTCATTTACCTACCAAGTTCGCAAGCTCAACTATGAGTTGATGCGCCTATCGCAACAGTATCAGAACCTTTTCATCTGTGATATTGTTGCTCTCCAGAATAAACTTGGTCGTGACATGATGTTTGCCGCCAATGTCTACACCAGCACAGAGATGATTCTCTCTATGGATGCACTCCCTTATGTGGCATCTCGTGTGATGGACATTGTATGTGCGGTGAAAGGTCAGTTCAAGAAGTGCTTGATTCTTGACCTTGACAACACAGTATGGGGTGGTGTAATCGGTGATGACGGTCTGGAAGGTATCCAACTTGGTCATGGACTAGGCATTGGTAAAGCCTTTACGGAGTTCCAGATGTGGGTGAAGAAGCTCAAACAACGTGGAATCATCATTTGTGTTGCTTCCAAGAATAATGAAGATACAGCAAAGGAGCCTTTCGAGAAGCATCCTGATATGGTGCTTAAACTTGATGATATTGCAGTATTCCAAGCCAATTGGGATACAAAGGTGGATAACATCCGAACCATCAAGCAAATTCTGAACATTGGCTTTGATAGTATGGTGTTCCTGGATGATAACCCGTTTGAGCGTAATATTGTCCGTGAGAACATCAAGGGTATTACCGTCCCTGAGCTTCCAGAAGATCCAGCAGAGTATTTGGAATACCTATACTCGCTGAATCTCTTTGAAACAGCTTCCTATAGCAATCTGGATAAAGACCGCACCAAGCAGTATCAGGTTGAGGCACAGCGAGTATCATTGAGCAAGACCTTCACTAATGAAGCAGACTTCTTGAAATCATTAAACATGGTTTCGGTTGTTAGTGGTTTTACCAAGTTCAATACCCCTCGTGTGGCTCAGCTAAGCCAGCGAAGCAACCAGTTCAACCTGCGTACAGTACGTTATACTGATGCAGACATTGAGGCACTGGCCAATGATCCGAATGTAATTGACCTAAGCTTCACTTTGGAGGACAAGTTTGGTGACAATGGTTTGATAGCCGTAATCATCATGAAGCCAATGGACAAAGAAACCCTTTTTGTGGATACTTGGTTTATGAGTTGCCGTGTGCTGAAACGTGGGATGGAGAACTTCACGCTCAATACGATGGTTGAGAAAGCCAAGGCTGCTGGTTATAAGAAGATTATTGGAGAATACTTGCCTACACCTAAGAACAAGATGGTAGAGAATCACTACACTGGCCTCGGTTTTACTCCAGTTGGAGGTGCTGCAACAGCCCAGTATGTATTGAATGTGGATGAGTACCAGAATAGAGAGTGTTATATTGAAACGAAAACCGTATGACGTTAAATGAACTAGCAGAAAAATCTGCAAATATCCAGTACACATACAAGGTAACTCCTGAAGTGTACTACAGTTTCCAACGTTGCAGTAGCGACTATAATCCGCTCCATACCGACAAGGCTTTCGCCGAACAAAAAGGCTTTGAAGGATGTGTAATGTATGGAAATATCTTAAATGCATTCATCTCCCATTTTGTTGGGATGTTGTTGCCATATAGGGAAGTAATGATACAGTCACAGGATATCAATTTCCATAAACCGGTTTATCTCAATGATGAGATTTTACTAGAGGCTGGTATTGATACGGTATCGGAAGCTGTGAACATTATTAACTATAAGTTGAAGTTCCGTAGAATCAAGGATGGCGAGAAACCAGAACTTGTTGCCAAGGGACATGTGCAGATAGGTTTACTATTAGATAAAGTTGAATAAGCATGAACATTTTGATTACAGGCGGAACCTCAGGTTTGGGTAAAGCCACCGTTGAACTATTGATCAAAGACGGCCACCATGTATATTTTAGCTATTTGGCAACAGAAGAGTTCACGGCTGTAGCAAACGAGATGGAGGCAAAATATCCCAATGTTAAAGCCATACCGTTGAACTTCTGTGAAGCTGAAAGTGTTGATGGTTTCTGTGAGCAGATGAAGGCGTGGGAATTAGATGTACTTGTGAACTGCACCTATGTGGGCAAGCCCCAGAATACTTATTTCCACAAGACGGCACCAGAAGACTTTTTGAAAGCTTTTGAAATGAACATCATTCCTACAGTAAAGATTACTCAGGCAGCCATTGAAGGGATGAAGAAAAAGAAGTTTGGAAAGATTATCAACATCATAACCGAAGCTGTTTTGGGATTGCCTCCTATGGGCTATACACTCTATGCATGCAACAAGGCATACTTGATGAAATTGTCAGATGTGGTTAACAAGGAGTATACTCGATACAACATCACTAGTAACTGCATCCTTCCAGCCTATATGCAGACAAGCTTTGCTACAGTTGATGAGCGCATTCTCGAACAAATGCAGTTAGAACACCCGCTAAAAAAACTACTTACTGTCGATGAAGTTGCCCAAACAATTAAGTTCTTTGTGGATGCATCACAGCAAGTGAATGGCGTCAAATTACCTATCAATGCGGGAACGATGTTGATATAATAATTAATCGATTATAATTTAAATTTATACATTATGGAAAGAGAAGAAATTTTCAGCAAACTGAATGAGATTTTTGAAGAAATCCTGGATTTGGACGAAACTCCAAATTTGACAGACTCAACAACTGGCAATGACATTGAAGAGTGGGATTCTCTCAGCCAAATTCAACTCATCGTAGCTATTGAAAAGCAGTTCAGTATTAAATTCAATTCTAAAGAGATTATTGAATGGAAAAACGTTGGTGATATGGTTGACAGTATTATTAGTAAATGATTACACATTCTTCCTATAATTTTTTTTACCTGTTTTCTTAATGTGCTTATATTCTTTAAATATTCCTTGCTTATTATTAATAAAGGGCAGGATTCCAATAAAAAATATATCCTATATATTTGTTACCAGTGAAACAGATTGTCTAGTCATATAATACCCTAAGGAGCTCGTGACAAGGGCTTAGTTATTGTAATCTCCAATCCAAAGCCATGTACATGGCAAGAAGAATAGATTGATGAGGCAGGGAATAGGGAAGTTAATTGTAAGCAGGTAAGCAGCCAATTTTGACGTATTCTTTGCTGAGCAAAGCGTACTAAAGAAACGGTTACTTAGACTAGCTAAGCGTGCAGAGCCCGAGCGGCAAGTAAAAGTGAAATGATATACCCTTCTTGGACGCTTGTATGGCAAGAACTTGTCAGATGATGGGACTGTCAGTATTGAAATATTTTAAGAACCTCTTTGCAGCCATTGCTGCTGGACGAACAGATTACGAACGCTCGGCTTT
>OCVV011351923.1_pt1 | contig 11277 bp, 10 predicted proteins | sample 1539721 | NCBI WGS metagenome assembly OCVV01 (sample SAMN02144230, study PRJEB22623) | gut metagenome | biome: sheep rumen | host: Ovis aries | place: New Zealand | reverse complement strand
GCCATGGAAGAAACAGTACCAATATACATGGTACCATCCTTATCCTCACACATGGATCGGATGGACTCGGAGGGCAACCCCCAGGACAGGTCGTATGACTTTACCTCGCCTTTAGATGGCATGTACTTTACCACGCCCACATCATTGGTACCCACCCACAGGTTGCCATCGGAATCCACATGAAGGGATGTGACAGAACTGACACCCTCTCCCAGATTTACCCTGTAAAACATGTTGCCGTCAAAACGGTAAAGACCGGAGTAGCCTCCTACCCAGATATATCCATCCGGTGTCTGCTGAACATCGGTAAGCTCCAGGGATGACAGGCCATCAGACAGCCCGTATGTGACATCGGTGTATTCTGATAAAAAGTCCTCTCCGGACTGAGGTGCTGCCTTTGCGGAGGTGGGAAAAGCACAGGCTAAAAGGGTAGCCCCAAGGATCACTATGGCAAGCCCCGTAATACTTCCGATATCTTCCCTGCTCCTGTTTTTGCGCTCCTCCTTTTCTTTTTTTTCACGGCGTTTTCTCATCACGGCCCGGTGGAACATATACAGCCCGCCCACCAGCACCGATGTGACAACTTTATCCGGAAAGTCAATAAAGAACTCGCCTAAAAAACAGCTTAATGGACGAACGGAAATAGACAAATACAGAAAGTCCACCATGGCGTCACCCCATTCATTGCCGGTGTAGCCATCGTAGATCAAGAGATTTAATGGTGTGGATACTATAGCCGCCCCAATGGAACAATAAAAGCCGACTATGCTTACGGTAAAGGGATCCTCCCACCTTTTGTCTCGTGGAAAGGCGTAGCCCATGATAAACCCGCATACAGCGCCGACCAATGAATATCCGATATCTATGAGGTTTTGTGCCAGGAGGCAGTTTATGATATTGACAGAAGCACCTGCTATGGCTCCGGCAAAAGGTCCCAAAGCGATGGCAGCCACAACGGTACCACCGAAATCTCCCCATACAGGAAGATTAAGCCAGCCACATATAACTCTGCCTAAATAATTGAGAATCATGGAAAACAACATGATGGCAAGACTATTCAAAGAAGGTGTAAAAAACCACATCCTTCCCCTGTCTACCCTGTAGCCCAGGGCATTCACGTTGCTGATAGAATTTTTAAATCCCTTTGAGCGTCCTTTTTTACCAGCCTTCATCCAAGAAACCCCCGTATGATATCGGTGGCACAGGTAAAAACATACACTCTCCCCAACCCGTCTCACCAAGTACAATTATAACAGAAACAGACAATAAGTAAAAGGCAATTTCACCGATTTGCATAAAGCGTCATTTTACGTGTAAATTCAGCAGATCCGGGGCAGTCCCTCCCCCTGAAGGACAGTAAGTCTCCTAAGTCCTCCGATAGAAGTTCTCGAGTAAAGCTCACCCGCTTCGCCTTCATCCTTTGGTGCCTTTACCTCACCAATTATTGCCGCATTTTTTCCATATCTGCACCGGCTTATCCTCTCTAAGGCCTCCCCCGCCTCATCCGCCGGCAGGATAACTGCCATCTTACCCTCATTTCCCATGTAGAGGGGATCAAGTCCCAGGATACCGCAAAAGTCCGAAACCCTTTTGTCCACGGGAAGCCTGTTTTCATCTACGAAAAAGGTATGACCGGAGCTTTGTGCCAGCTCCTTTAGCACGGTAGCGAGTCCTCCCCTGGTGATATCACGCAGGGTATGGATATGCAGATCCCTTACCGCATCCACTATCTCTCCAAGAGGCGCGTTGTCGCTTTCAATATCAGTCTCTATATCAAGCCTTGCAGCCAAAAGTGCCGCGTGATGATCTCCCAGATTTCCCGTAACTAAGATGGCATCCCCGTCCTTTGCATTTTCAGCCGAGATATCCAGCCCCTCCGGCACATAGCCCACACCGGAGGTATTGATGTAGATCCCGCCGCTGCCCTCTATAACCTTGGTGTCCCCGGCAACTATAAGCACTCCCGCCTCGTCTGCCGTCTGTCTCATGGACTCAGCGATCCGTCTGAGGGAAGCCGCATCCGCACCCTCTTCAATTATAAAACCGCAGGTGATATATTTGGGCACAGCCCCCCTTGACAAAAGGTCATTTATCGTGCCGCAGATACAAAGCCTGCCGATATCCCCGTTGGGAAAAAACAACGGAGTCACCACAAAACTGTCCGTGGTGATGGCAATGGTACCGCATCCCTCCACCACTGCCGCATCCTCCATCCTGTTTAAAATGTGATTTGAAAATGCCTTTTCAAATATCTCGTGAATAAGCTCTGACGTTGCGCTTCCGCCGCTGCCATGAGCCATAGTGATCCTGTCCATACATTACTCCCTTTTCATTATCCCAAGCAAAGCAAAGGATCCTTTTTATCTTAAATTATTATACTATATATGGAAAAATTTTGTAGATTAAAAAAGGCTCTAAAGGTATAATAATCACTGTAAATGCGTGTCTATACAAAATAGGGGAGAGTTATTATGAATCTTGGCATTTTACCGGATGGATCCTTAAGCTCACGGCTCAAGGGTGATCTTTATTGGAAAAAACAAAAGCTGATGCTGCGATCTGCGCAGGATTTAAAGCATCACAATCCGGCAACCGATCATTTCCTTTCAAAGTTTGAGCTGGCGTCTTCTAATGGCACTGTTTTCTTTTCATCCATTGAAGATATAAAGGATGAGCACGGCGATACAGCTACGGATCTTCCGAGGCCACAGTACAGCAACCAAATCCAGGAGCATCGTCTCAGTCCCATGGGCATTCCGGAATATGACGAGTTCATCCCCGAAAACTATATCTCACAGATCAAAAACGCATCCCTGACCGTAAAGACCTACCATGACAATGACCGGTTTATGGGACTATGTATCACCGGAGTTCACAGTGGATGGCTGGAGCTGGTGTGGATGTCAAATCCTGAAGGGGTCACACCGGATGAGATCATGGGGCTTATCGCTCTTATTTTAGATCGAGCCAGGGATGAGAAAAAATACAAGGGTGCTTTCGTGGAGCTTCATATGGCTCCCGAGACCGCGCAAATGGAGAATAATCTCCGTGCCTGCGGGATGCGAACCCTTCATGTAAAAAACAACCTCTACGAGCTTAGGGTAAAGGACATCGTTCCCATGGACGGTCTTTCCGCAGCCATGCAAAGGCACCAATGTCAGGTAGTCTCACATGCCGGTGAGGATGTAAAGTCTGCTCTGGAGGATATCCTGTATGAGGAAAAATCGCCTGTACCCGTGGCCTTTCCCGTTCCATGGAGCAAATGCCGGCAGGATCTGTCTTTTTTATATCATGACAAAGCTTCCGGAAGTGCCGGTCTTTTACTGGTATCGGAGATGAGTGATACACTTGTTTTTGATCTTTTGTATGGCAAGACTCCGGTGATCACCGCAGCACTTTTGGGCCATGTCATAAAAGCATCAGAGTCCCTGCTGTCACCTGACCAAAAGATTTTGATCCCAATAGTTTTGGAGGCCACCCGTCCATTGGTTGAAAAGCTTGCTCCCACTGCCACCCGCGAAGAACTGGTGGAGGCAGTCATCAGATTTTAACAGATAACAGAAGCTCCCGGCAATGCATTGCCGGGAGTTTCTTTGAAGTATGTATTGTAAAAGAAGGAGGATCACTCTGTAAAAAGTGCCGTGGAATAATATCTGTCGCCGCTGTCGGGAAGGAGCGCCACGATCACCTTTCCCTCGTTTTCCGGACGTTTTGCAAGCTCGATGGCTCCGAAAAGAGCCGCACCTGAAGATATACCTACGGATATACCTTCTTTTTTTGCCAAAAGCTTTGCAGTGGCAAAGGCATCCTCATTGGCAGCCTTGAAGATCTCGTCATAGACAGAAGTATTTAAAACATCGGGCACAAAGCCGGCTCCAATACCCTGGATCTTGTGTGCACCGGGCTTACCCTCGGAAAGAACCGGTGAATCGGCGGGCTCCAAAGCCACCACCTTAACATCACTATTCTGCTCTTTTAAGTATTCGCCTACACCTGTTACCGTACCGCCGGTGCCCACACCTGCGATAAAGATATCTACTTTGCCGTCTGTATCCTGCCAGATCTCAGGGCCTGTGGTGGCCTTATGCACAGCAGGATTGGCAGGGTTTACAAACTGTCCCGGGATAAAACCTCCGGGGATCTCTTCCTTGAGCTCGTTTGCCTTTTCGATAGCACCCTTCATACCCTTTGAACCCTCGGTGAGCACCAGCTCTGCTCCGTAGGCCTTTAAGATATTTCTGCGTTCCACACTCATGGTCTCAGGCATGGTAAGGATTATCCTGTAACCCTTTGCTGCAGCGATGGATGCAAGGCCGATACCGGTATTACCCGAGGTGGGTTCGATGATCACCGAGCCCTCTTTCAGCTCTCCCTTTTTCTCTGCATCCTCTATCATGGCCTTTGCGATACGATCCTTTACGCTGCCTGCAGGATTCAGATACTCAAGCTTTGCAAGAATGGTAGCCTTAAGGCCCAGTTCTTTTTCAATGTTTACAAGCTCCACTAAGGGAGTGTTTCCTATGAGATCAAGTGTCCCCTTATAGATCTTTGACATAATAAACCTTCCTTTCTATATTGCAGCAAACCCCTTTTCCAAGTCTGCTATGATATCATCAATATGCTCTGTTCCTATTGAAAGTCTGATAGTGCTCTGCTTTATCCCCTGATCCAAGAGCTCCTCCTCGGAAAGCTGTGAATGAGTGGTGGATGCGGGATGGATGACCAAGGACTTCACATCAGCTACATTTGCAAGCAGTGAGAATATCTCAAGTGCATCAATAAACTTCCAAGCCTCCTCTTTTCCTCCCTTTATGTCAAAGGTGAAAATGGAGCCTCCACCATTGGGGAAGTACCTCTCATAAAGTGCATGATCCGGATGATCCGAAAGTGATGGATGATTTACCTTTTCTACCTTTGGATGCTTGCTTAAGAACTCAACCACCTTTTTGGTATTCTCTGCATGTCTCTCAAGTCTCAAGGACAGAGTCTCCACGCCCTGAAGAAGTAAAAATGCGGAGAAGGGAGCAAGGGTGGCACCCGAATCACGAAGCAGTATGGCTCTGATATAGGTAACAAACGCTGCCGGTCCCACAACATCATAGAAGGAAACCCCGTGATAGCTGGGATTGGGATCAGCGATATTGGGATATTTTCCGCTGGCCTTCCAGTCAAACTTGCCGGCCTCAACTATGATACCACCAAGTGTGGTGCCGTGTCCACCTATAAACTTAGTAGCTGAATGGACTACGATATCTGCACCGTGCTCGATGGGACGAATGAGATACGGTGTACCAAAGGTATTGTCAATGACCAGAGGCAGTCCGTGCTTGTGAGCGATATCTGCGATGGCATCAATGTCAGGAATATCACTGTTGGGATTGCCAAGAGTCTCAAGATAAATGGCTCTGGTATCATCCTTTATAGCCCCCTCAACCTCAGAAAGATCATGTGCATCAACAAAGGTTGTGGTGATCCCGTACTGCGGAAGAGTGTGTGCCAAAAGATTGTAGGTGCCGCCATAGATGGTCTTTTGGGATACGATATGACCGCCGTTTGCTGCAAGCGCCTGTATGGTATAGGTGATGGCTGCTGCGCCTGAGGCTACTGCAAGTCCTGCGCTTCCGCCCTCTAAGGCTGCTATACGATCCTCCAAGACACCCTGGGTGGAATTTGTCAGTCTGCCGTATATGTTTCCCGGATCAGCCAGTCCGAATCTGTCTGCTGCATGCTGGCTGTTGTGGAATACATATGAAGTGGTCTGATAAATGGGAACTGCCCTGGCATCTGTGGCAGGGTCTGCCTGCTCCTGTCCTACGTGAAGCTGTAATGTTTCAAATCTGTAATCGCTCATATCCTTATCCTCCTTACTTATCCTCATCTTTTGAATCTCTATCAAATTTGATAGTCCACATCTTAAACCTTTTCGCCTACCATGTCAATAGGTTTTAATATTTTTTTTTAAAAAAACAGCCGCTCCTCTTAGAGAGCGACTGCTTTATGTTTTATACACCGGTGATGATGATAACCGGTTCGCCATCGCAGCTTATGCTGCCGTGGCTTACGTCTACCAGGCTGTCATCTATGAGATTTTTGTATACTCCGTCAGGGATGCTTACCTCCACATTGGCACTTTCTCCACGCAGGGAAAATACTCCTACTGCTATACGATTTCCCTTTTCATGGACAGCTACGCAGATGTCATGACCTTTGTCAGTCATCCGGTATACGCTGTCTGCAAAGATCCCATCTCTTTTTATGGATGAAAGTCTTGCAAAAAGGCCGCTCATATCTATTCCGTCCTGAGGACTCATATCCACATCATCCTTGTCAAAAAGGCTGGGCAGATGCCTTGCCCCATACTCCTGTCCCGCATATACAAAGGTCATACCCTTTTGGAAAAACATAAATGCCGTGTAGTTTTTCAGCGCCTTTTCATCCGGAATGAGGTAGTGCGCCCTCATCTGGTCATGGTTTTCCAAAAAACGGATCTTTACATAGTTGTCGGGATAGATGGACTCCTGCCTGTTTACAGCGGCGGCATAGTCCGAAAGGCTGCTCTTTCCCCTGATATATGAAATGAAGTCCGAATAGATGTCATAGTCATAGCTTAGGTCAAAGGCGCGGAATATCTCTCCGTCCGAATGGACTGTAACGCCCATGCCCCTGAAATGAGTAATAAACTCCGGCTCCACTGACTCTGCCAGCCAGATGCAGCCCGGGCGGACCTTTTCTACCTCTTTACGTGCTCTCTCCCAAAATGCGATGGGAACCATGGGTGCCACGTCACATCGGAAGCCGTCCACGATCCCTGCCCACTTTATCAGAGTCTTAATCTGGTAATCCCAAAGATCCTCGTTACTGTAGTCCAGATCGATGACATCAGTCCAGTCTCCCACCCTGTTTCCGAAAGAACCGTCAGGCTTTTTGTAAAACCACTCAGGATGCTCCTGCGACAAAACCGAGTCAGGTGAGGTGTGGTTGTAGACCACATCTATGATACATTTCATGCCATTTTTATGGATGGTGTCGACGAGGCTTTTCAGATCATCCTCAGTGCCGAATTCAGGGTTGATCGATCTGTAATCACTGATGGCATAGGGTGAGCCAAGTGTTCCTTTCCTGTTTTTTACACCAATGGGATGGATGGGCATGAGATAGACGATATCAGTCCCGAGAGCCTTAATACGCGGTATATCAGACTCTAATGCCTTAAAGGTTCCCTCCTTGCTGTAATTGCGGACAAAAACCTGGTACATCATCTGGTTGCGAAGTTCCTTTTTCGTGTTGTCAGCCATATCCATACCTCCCTGTCATTCAAAGTATTTCTCCACTGTCATTCTGAGCGAAGCGAAGAATCTTATATCAATCCCGCCTTCCGTTGGACAAATAGGAAAAGCAGCTACCCTCCGTGGAAACCATGCATGCCCCCTGTGGCGTCATGGGTGTGCACACCTTTTTGTAGAGCGGACACTCATAGGGCTTTATCTTTCCCATAAGTACCTGATCGCAGCGGCAGGCTGCATTTTTCTTGTGGTCCTCTACCAGATCCGCACTTTTTGCATCATATTTTTCGTAGCTTTTGGCAATGAGCCGCCCCGATCCAGTCACATTTCCCATACCGCGCCAGGTGGCATCAGACTGGGTAAAGTACCTGTCCGTAAGCTCCTTTGCCGCTAAGTTTCCTTCCCTTGTAACCACGCTGGGATAGTAGTTTTTTACCACGCCTTTTCCAATATTTTTTACGATGCCATAAAGGGCTATCAGAAGCTCATTCCCCTGAAAGCCTGATACCCCAAATGGGATACCGTACTTTTCGGCCAAAGGTTCAAAAACACCATAACCGGTCACAACAGACACGTGCCCGGGAGCAATGAAGCCATCAATAGGCGCACCGTTTTTTAAAAGGTGGTCGATAACCTGAGGCATTGTCTTTAGGGCTGTAAGAAGCTTAACATTTTCAATATCTTCGGCTACCAACCTGTCTATAAGCGTGGCATACACCGGTGTAGTGGTCTCAAAGCCCACCGCAGCGAAAATAAAAGTCTTTTGGGGCTGCGCCTTGGCTTTTTCAATGATATCCATGGGGGAGTAGACCATCAAAACCTCTGCCCCCTCTCCCCTGACATCGGAAAGACTCTTTTTGCTTCCCGGAACCCGGATCAGATCACCAAAGGTGGCGATTATGGTATCCGGCTCTTTTGACAGATCTATAAGCCGGTCAATGTATGAAGACGGAGTGACACACACCGGACACCCGGGACCGGAAAGGAGATGTATCCTTTCGGATAACATACCGGGGATGCCGTATTTTGCGATGGCTTCCGTATGTGATCCGCAGACCTCCATGATGTTTATGTCGTCTCCGTCATAGTTTTTCAGATAGTTTTTTATCTCATCTAACGTGATCATATGTATTACCGTTTTAAAGGATCACAGTACCTTGGCTAAAAAGCTCTGTAGGCGGTCACTCTTGGGAGACTCAAATATCTCCTCCGGAGTACCGGTCTCGATGATCTTACCGGAATCCATGAAAACTATACGCTCCGCCACCTCTCTGGCAAAGCCCATCTCGTGAGTTACCACCACCATTGTCATACCTTCCCCGGCCAACTCCTTCATAACATCCAAAACCTCTCCCACCATCTCCGGATCAAGGGCAGATGTAGGCTCGTCAAAGAGCATGACCTCAGGTTCCATCATCAGTGCACGGACAATGGCGATACGTTGCTTCTGTCCGCCTGACAGCTGGTCGGGATAGGCGTCACCACGTTCAGCCAGGTTGACTCTCTCAAGAAGGCCCTTAGCCTGCTCCTTTGCCTCATCATAGCTTTTCTTTAGCACCTTTTCCGGGGCTATGGTCATGTTTTTGAGCACTGTCATATTGGGGAAAAGATTGAAATGCTGGAACACCATACCCATCTTCTGTCTGTGGAGGTTTATATCGATCTTCGGATCGGTGATATCCACATCATCCACAAAAATATGGCCGGATGAAGGCATCTCCATAAGATTTAAGCTTCTAAGCAGGGTGGACTTTCCGGAGCCGGAAGGGCCTATGATACACACCACCTCTCCCTTTTTAATATTAATGGATACTCCGTCCAGAGCATGGATGGTGTGATCCCTGTAGTGCTTGTGGAGGTCCTCAACTCTTATCAAATATGACTCATCTTTCATTTCTGCGAAGCCTCCTTTCAAGACGTGTGTCCAGCGCCGTCAAGCCCATAACCATGACCAGGTAGATGGCTGCCACCGCCAGAAGTGGCATAAATGCCGAATAGGTACGGCTTCGTATCAGGTCGCCCATTTTTGTCAGATCCTCCACGCCTATGTAGCCCGCCACGGAGGTTTCCTTTATGAGCACAATGAACTCGTTGAAAAGTGCAGGCAGCACGTTTTTTATGACCTGGGGCACCACCACATACCTCATGGTCATATAGTAGTTCAGTCCCAGAGATCTGCCGGCCTCAAACTGTCCCTCATCTATGGACATGATACCGCCTCTGATGATCTCTGCCACGTAGGCTCCGGAATTGATACCGAAAGCGATCATGGCCACCAGGATATCATTGTTTGATGAGGCAAAGATAATGAAATAGGCTATCAAAAGCTGGACCACCGTAGGCGTACCTCTGATCACTGTAAGGTATAGCCTGCAAATGGCATTGGCAACGCGCAAAAGGTGGTAAGCTGCACCGCCACGCCTTTTCATATCCTCTCCGTTTTTGTCATAGGTGGAGCGCACTGCGGCTATAATGACACCGATGACCACACCGATGACCAGGGCAACGGATGTGATCTCCAAAGTAGCCACCACGCCCTTTAATATCATGAGCCATCTGTCGCTCTCAACAAAGTTCAGAATAAAATCAGCTTTTATTCTATCAAACATGGATCTTCCCCTTTTATATCTTATTCTTTACAAAGAAGACCTCGACAGTCGAGGTCTTCACTGGTGTAATGGTTTGGCTTTATCCCTCAGTCGGAATGTATTTCCCTACAATGGAGTCCACAGTACCGTCTGATTTCAGCTCTTCAAGTGCCTTATTGATAGCCTCCAAAAGCTTCTCCTTTTCCTTGGCAGTGCAGATGGCATATTCCTCTTCCACATAGGTTGTTTCAAGAACCTTAAGACCCTCATTTGCGGCAACATAAGCCTTGGCAGGCTCATTGTCGATGATGACACAGTCGATCTTTCCTGTAGTAAGAGCCTGGACTGCATCTGTTCCGGTCTTAAATCTGGTGATGGCGTCTTCGCCGTAATCATCGCTTGCATATATGTCGCCGGTGGTTCCCTGCTGAACACCGATACTTGTATCACTACTGAGATCATCGACTGATGCGATGCTGCTTCCCTCGGAAACTATGATGGACTGGATGCCCTTTGCATAGGTATCGGAGAAATTAACGCTCTGCTTTCTCTCGTCAGTAACTGTCATTCCGGCCATGCCCATATCATACTTGCCACTCTGGACTCCCGCGATGATGGAATCAAAATCCACGTCCTCGATCACCAGCTCAAGGCCAAGCTTTTTGGCGATCTCTCCGGCGATCTCCACATCGATACCCATGTAGTCACTTCCCTCAACATACTCATAGGGAGGAAAAGCTGCATTGGTAGCCATGACAAGCTTTCCTGACTGAACGGTATCAAGGGAATCTCCGCTCTTTGATCCGGAACATCCTGCCAGAAGTGATAATCCAAGTACTGCTGCCATTACTACTGATAGTATCCGTTTTGTCTTCTTCATTTTTTATCTCCTTTTCTCCTCTACTTTTTTAAAGTGTCTGGGATATAGTACCATAACAGGCTGCTTGGCGCAATGATTATGCCGTCCTAATCCACCGAAAGCTCTGTCAAAAGGGCCTCTAATTCATCTGCCTCAGACTGGGACACCTTTTGCAGGATACAGCCTGCATGCACCAGCACCCGATCCCCGGGCTTTACCTCGATGAGTCCGGCTGCGGCAGTCACCTTGTTACCGGAAAAATCCACTTGCGCCGTATTCTTTTCTTTATTTACCTCTAAAACCGTTCCCGGCAAAGCTACACACATATCTCAACCCACCTTTTTACCATTTTTGTTTCAATCGTCCTGCTATTTTAACACACTATCACCATCGCAAGCAATGATCCCGTTAAAAAGTATCTGGCCCAGGGCAAGACCGCCGTCACCGGCAGGGACCTGCTCATTTAGATACACCTCGTATCCGGCTTCGTATAGTTTTGGCAAAATGCACTTTAAAAGCAGAGCGTTTTGCATAGTGCCGCCGGATA
>OCVV011195896.1_pt1 | contig 11277 bp, 2 predicted proteins | sample 1539721 | NCBI WGS metagenome assembly OCVV01 (sample SAMN02144230, study PRJEB22623) | gut metagenome | biome: sheep rumen | host: Ovis aries | place: New Zealand | reverse complement strand
CTTTTCAAAAATACTTGCTTTTATGTTGTGTCTGCAACTACTGTTGTCCAATTTCGGGCAGACCGGCATAGTGTATGCTGCCGAACAGGACAATTCGGAAACGGTTTTAGCTGAAGAAACTTCGACAAATGAAACGCCAGCAGAAAAGGCAAAAGATCCAGAGCCGGCGGAAGAGGCCCCGGCTGAGGAGAAAACCGCAGCGGTGTCAAAAGAAGAGGCGGAGCAGGTCACAGAAAAGAAAGCGGCGGCAGAGACACCGCCGGAAACAACTACTGCGGAAACGCCAGTTGAAGAACCTAAGGCTCCAGAGACAGCAGCATCAGATGAAACAGCCTCTGCGGCAGAAGAGACTTCAAAAGAACAAGAATCCTCTTCGCAATATGAAATAGAGGAGAGCAAGGTACAACCGGGCGAGGAAACTTCTTCGCAACAGGATGAGACAAAAGAACCTGAAAGTTCCTCTGAAAATGTCGAAAGCAATGAGGATGAGGAAACATCTTCCGCAGGGAAAGCAGAAGTAACACCCGAAGAACCCGAGAAAACCGCAGAAACCACAGAAGAAGCATCCGAAGAAACTGAGGAAACCACAGAAGCTACGGAAGAACCTGAGGAAACCACAGAAACTAAAGAAGAAACATGGAACGACACCCCGATCACAGGTCGTGCCACAAAAGAAGGCGTTACCATCATCGTTTCTGCGCCGGAAGGAAGCTTTCCCGAAGGGACAACATTACAACTCGAAAAAATAGGGGCTTCTCAAACCGAAGAAATCATACATTCTGTTAACAACGGGCAGGAAGCGGTTGCCTTTGACATTTCGTTTTTCTCATCTGATGGCAAGAAAGTGCAGCCAAGAGATGGGTACTTAGTGGATGTTCGGTTTGAAATTGGTGTTGATTCTGTTCTGGCAGATCCGGACGGCAATGGCGCAACGCTCCATGCGTATCATGTTGCTGATAACGGAAGTATAGAAGCATTGGGCAGCGTGGATGCTCCTGAAAACGAAGAGGCACAGCTTCAGATTTGGGCAGACAATTTTTCCCCCTATGTTTTAGTCAAAAACACCCCAGAAGAAACATCAAAAAGAAACAGAGATGCGTCTACCAGTTCCAATCTTGCAGATTTTCTGGTTAATGTTACCTGCGATGCCCCAACAGATGAGAACGGAAATTACGTAATTAATCCGAATGATTCTTATGAAATTACCTTTTCGTTTCGGGAAAATGAAAACATACAGTTTGACAATGAGGCGGACCTGATCTATGTACTTCCAGATGGATTACTTGTCTCTGATGTCAGCGCGACAAGCTTTGACATTCGCATCGGGGACAGTGAGGGAACTGCCACGATTTCAAACAACACGTTTGAAGTGGTAGATGGGAAACTAATCGTTCGTTTTAACCAGAGTGATCCCAACATAGAACGGTTAAAAGCCCTTGCGAATGTGTCTTTTCAGGTAGAACTTACCGTACAAATTGATGAAAATGCCGGCTCGATTGTCTTTAATTCAGACATTGAAAAGGAATTTATTTTTGAAACAAATTCAGACTTGACCATTGACAAAACTGTTGTTTATGACATGGACAGCAACACGGCGAACTATGAACTGAAAGTCATCTCCTATGGAACGAATGATAATGTCGTGATAGAAGATCATCTTACAGGAACGGCGCTGGTGTTCAATCAGGATGTTACTGCAGAGTCCAGTATAAATGGCGGGCTTTCTGTTACTCCGGATTATACGTCCGTGGACAACGGTTTTCGCGTTGCGATTCCGCAGATGGCGAATGGAGAGGTGATTACGCTTCGCTACAGTGCCACTGTAGATAACGCAAAGATAAGCTCAAACGGAACCGTCGAGCAGACGAATAATACCGCTCGAGTCACCAGTGATCAGGTTCCTGATGGAAAAGAAGCCAGTGCGAATTTCGCCGGTCAGGCAAACTTTCAGCGTGTTGCAAAACGGCCTGTAGGAGAACCGTCTCAAATTGCTGAAAATCTCTATACCCAGGAGTGGAAAATCAGAGTCAATGAAGATCATAAACTCCCCATGGGCGATGCGGACATTAGTGACTGGATTGTGCAAAACAGCCGTCCGTTTATGCAGTTTGACGGAGAAGGACTCTCAGTTGTTGTCACTTTTGAGGACGGCAGTACAGAGACGCGAGTTGTTCCCTGGAGTGAACTTTATGTCTGGGAAGGCAGCACCGGAAAATGGGGGTGGCGTTATCATACACCTGAAACGGATGGAAATGCTTCCTATGAGATAACGTGTACAACACTGATTAATACAAACGGAGCGCTGGGAGATCTTTCGCTGGTGAACGGTGCGCAGGTTTATGGTTCTTATGATGAAGGAACAACGACAATCGGTGTGATCGGCGAAAACGAATTTGATATCCAGAAAGACGCCCTGGGAACCACTTCGACTGAGTCTGAGTGGGCTATTACGGTTACGGTTCCCGGAAGCGGATTGGATGAAATGCATGTTGTCGACGATGCTCCCAAATTAACATATGAGGGCCAGAGCTATATTGACTATCCGTTGGAAGACTCTTTTGAAGTTGAAGGATTGCTTGAGGGTGAGTCCTGGCGGTTTCACCAAACGAGTGACCGAAGGAGTTTCACGGTAACATTTTATAAGTCCGGGACACAGAATGAAGCGAATAAAGGCTTACTTCCAACGCCGGATGGACAGCCGCGCAACATTGTGATTCGCTATAGGACACAGGTCAATCAGGACTGGTTGCACCTGGCGTCGGAAGACGGATACGCTTCTTCAACTCTGCACAGACATAGAAACTATGCCAGTGCCTGGGGAAATTTCTACAGAACGCCAACGGTCGATGCGTCTGTTTTCCCAATCATGCCTGAGATGGTGAAAGATTTTGTCGAGCGGTCTTCTGTTGAAATCGACGGGGTGACTTATCCGGTATTCCGCTACTCTCTCACTCTGTTAGGACCGGTATCGGACGGGGTAGTCATACATGATTCCTTCCCCGTTGAGTATTTGAAATTCTACGAAGCGGCAGGCATTCAAATCCGGGGATGGAGCAACTCCACTCCTGCAAATGAAAACGGAACCGCATCTGTTATCGACACATCGGATGGTTTCGACATCACTGTAGGCAGTTTTCCCAAGCAGGCAGACGGAAGCTTTTATTCTTATTATTTGATTTCTTATTCTCTGATTGCAAAGGATCAGAATGGGCTTAGCGCTCTGAATGAAGCGGCAGCATCGTCATCTGGCGGTGTCAATCTTGAAAACACTGCAAGATGGGATAACTTGGAATCGAGCAGTTCGGTCAATTATACCTATTTTCCATATGTGGACAAGGATCTTGTGTCACAGGCTTCACCTGAAAATGATTATGTGGCGGAATTTAAGTTGATCATCAATCCATATGCAGACGATCTGGACCCGGAATCTGACACGCTGAACATTCAGGATGAATTGTCTGCAAACCTTCGTTTCATACAGGATTCCATCACTGTCTCACCGGAAGCAGATGGAGTCCGGGCACAGTATGACGGAGAAACGAATACCATCACATTCACAGGCGTTCCAGACAATACGCGTTTTGAAATTACCTACAGAGCAAGAGTGCTCGGAAAGGGAAATGTAACATATTCAAATACAGTTAAGTTTGGCAAATATGAAAAGACGGTTGAGGATGAGGTTAAAATCGAATCTGGAGGATCCGGAAGCGGAAGTAATCCGAGCATTACACTTGTAAAGCGGGATGCCGAAAACGTGTCCAATACATTAGCCGGAGCAACATTCCAGTTGTTTTTCATAAGAGATGGGGCACAGGTCCCCGTGACGGACAGAAATGGGAATAACGTTACCTTTACAACCGGGGCGAACGGTTCCGTTTTAATAGCCGGAAATCAGAGTGCGCTTGGATGGACCTTATGGGAAGGCAGGACGTATCAGCTGATTGAGTTGTCCGCCCCTGCAGGCTATGAATTGAATAATACTCCGACAGAGTTTATCCTCTCAGAAACTCCTTCCAGTCAGATGGAATATGATATCACTGGAGACAGCGTAACAGCATGGGACACAAAGACAAAGACAGAGATATCTGTTAAGAAGGAATGGGTCGGCCCTGCGGCAGAAAGCATTACAGTTTACCTGAAAGCAGGAGACGATACTGTCAAAACTGCCATGTTGAATGAAGGGAACAACTGGCAGTACACGTTTGGTGGAATAGACAAATATGATGCTAACGGGGAGGAAATTCAGTATAGAGTAGAGGAAGCACCTCTTGACGGATATTCTATAGCTATAACAGGAAACATGTCGGACGGTTATGTGATCAAAAACACAAATACTGACACGGTTGATATTCCAGTTAAAAAAGAATGGATTGGTGCACCTGCTGACAGGATCATAGTGAATCTTCTCGCAGATAAAGAACCTGTTGATGAGGCAGAGCTTTCCGTTGACAGTGGATGGGAGCATGTGTTCGCAGGCCTGCCCAAATACGATGCTAATGACGGCCATGAAATATCCTACAATGTCGAAGAAGAGCGCCTGGAAGGGTATTCCTCGCAATACAGTGGCAATGTTGTCGATGGCATCATCATCACCAATACTAATACGGAGACTCTCGAAATACCCGTGAAAAAGGTCTGGATTGGGCCTGCACCTGAAAAGCTTACAGTTATCCTGTTTGCAGACGGTGAAGAGATGGAAAGTATCGAATTAAAGGAAGAAAACGAATGGAGTTATTCATTCACCCGGCTTAATCGATATGATCCGACAGACGGGCACGAAATTGAGTACAGTGTGGAAGAAGAAAACCTGCCCAACTACAGGAGTGAGAAGGATGGAAGTATTCAGAATGGCATTACATTTACGAATATAAATACGGAGACTATTGACATTCCTGTAGAAAAGAAATGGGTTGGTCCTGCTGAAGAAAGTATTATAATAAAACTTTTCGCTGACGGGATCGAGTTAGATGCCGCCACACTGTCTGAAGAGACAAGCTGGAAGCACACGTTTACAGAGTTGCCTAAATATGATTCCGGTGATGGCCATGCAATACAATACGATATCAGAGAAGATCCTCTGGAAGGGTATGAGCCGCACTATCAGGCAGATGAAGAACAGGGGTATATTATCACAAATACGATCACAGGCAAAGTGTCTGTTCCTGTTTCCAAAGTCTGGATCGGTCCTGCGACAGAAAGCATAGTAGTAAACCTTTTAGCAGACAATACAAAGGTTGCAGAAGCTGAGCTTAACGAAGAAAACGGCTGGAAGCATACGTTTGAAAATCTGGAAAAATATAATAATGGAAAGGAGATTTCATATACTGTTGAGGAAATAAAGATGGATGACTATGTATCTGAAATTACAGGAGATCAGGAACAAGGTTATACCATCACGAACATCAACACTGAAAAAACAGAGGTCTCTGTCACAAAACAATGGATAGGTACACCTGCGGATGCTGTGACAATCAACCTCCTGGCAGATGAAGAGATACTTGAAACGATTGAATTGACTGCAGAAACAGAGTGGAAACATTCATTTACGAACCTACCGAAGTATTCTGCTGAAGATGGGCACAAGATAGCTTACAGTGTGAGAGAAGATCCCTTGGAAGGTTATATTCCCGGATACAGTGGAACAGAGGAGACTGGTTATACGATCACAAATACAATCACTGGAAAAGTCTCTGTTCCGGTTACGAAGACTTGGGTTGGACCTGCAGCAGACAGCGTAACGGTAGAGCTTCTGGCAGATGGCACAAAGGTGGCCGAGGCAGAGCTGAACGCAGAAAATAGCTGGCAATATACTTTTACAGACCTGGAACAGTATAAAGATGGAAAGGAAATCAAGTATGAAATCGCAGAGATGAAGATCGAAGGATATTCTTCTGAAATAACTGGAGGCCCGGAAGGTTATACGGTTAAAAACACAAATACGTCGACGATCAACATCCCGGTGAGAAAAGTATGGATCGGTCCTGCAGCAGAAAGCGTAACGATCAGGCTGTTTTCGGATGGCATTGAAACAGAAATGGTTTCCCTGACAGAAGATAATGACTGGAAATACGAATTCATGGATCTTCCGAAATATGATCCTGTAGATGGTCATGAGATTGGATATGATATTCAGGAAGATGTGATACCCGGATATGATCCAAAGGTGGTTGACTTATTCACGGAAGGAGTCATATTCACAAATACCAATACGGAAACGCTCAATATTCCGGTGGAAAAGAGATGGATTGGTCCTGCGGCAGAAGAGGTTACAATCCGGCTAATGGCAGACGGGGCAGAAAAAGAAAGTGTTGTTCTCAGCGAGGCAACAGGCTGGACACATACATTTGCCGACCTACGTAAATACGACGCCGATGATGGCCATGAGATCGATTATCTGCTGAAAGAAGATGTTATCTCTGGATATGAATCGGCCACGAGCGGAACCATTACAGAGGGAATCACGTTTACAAACACGAACACGGAAACCATCGATATTCCAGTGGAGAAAAAATGGGTAGGGGAAGAAGCTGGACCCGTTACTATACGGCTGCTTGCTGATGGCAACGAAGTTGACAGCATCGTCCTTACCGGCGAAACGAACTGGAAGCATGCATTTACTGGACTTCTTAAATACGATGGGTCAGACGGACACGAGATCGAGTATTCTGTAAAAGAAGACCCGGTAGAAAATTACATAACCGGCATCAGCGGGACTGCAGGAACCGGGTTTACCGTTACGAACACGATTACCGGAAAAGCATCAGTTCCTGTCACAAAAACGTGGATAGGGCCATCTGCTGACAAAGTGACGATTAACCTGCTGGCAGACGGTGTGAAGGTGGATGCGGTTCAGTTAAGTGCTATGAATAGCTGGCAACACACTTTTGAAGACCTTGATAAGTACAAGGACGGAATTGAGATCAAGTATACTGTTGAAGAGGAAAAACTGGATAATTACTCGAACGAGACAAGTGGAAATGCCTCTGATGGTTATATTATTCAGAATACAAACACAGAAAAACTTGATATCCCTGTACTCAAGGTTTGGGTTGGGAAAGCTGCGAAACAAGTAACCATTCGGCTTATGGCAGATGGAATAGAAACATCCAGTGCTGTGCTGACAGAAGAGAGCAACTGGAAACACACGTTTAAAGACCTGCCAAAATATGATGACAAAGACGGGCACGAAATTAAATATACTGTAACTGAAGATGCAATCGAGGGGTATAACACCAGCATCAGCGGATCTGAAAATGAAGGCTTCACGATCACCAATTCGATTGAAGGAAAAGTATCCTTCTCGGTTTCAAAGAAATGGATCGGGCCGTCAGCGGATTCCGTTACCATTTATCTCCTTGCAGACGGTGAGATCCTTCAGGAAGTGAAGTTAAATTCAACCAATTCCTGGAAATACATGTTCACTGGCCTGGAACAGTATAAGGATGGCGTAGAAATTAAATATACCATCAAGGAAAAGGAGTTGTCCGGATATGCCATCAGTATAACTGGATCTGTAGAAACTGGATTTACGGTGACAAATGTCAATGTAAAAACAATGAATATCCCGATAGAAAAGAAATGGGTTGGTTCGGAAGGCGGCAGCGTCACGATCCGACTGTATGCTGATGGGATTGAAATTGACAAACTTAAACTTACAAAGTCTGAAGGATGGAAGTCAAAATTCAGTGATCTTCCCATCTATGATGCAGAAGATGGGCACGAAATCAAGTACACTATCTTGGAAGATGACATAGAAGGCTATACTTCGAAGATTTCAGGCAGTGCCGGAAACGGATATACAGTGACAAATACAAAAAAGGAAACGCCCGAAACGGATCCGAAAAAGCCGACAACACCAACAACCCGGTCTTCCGACACACCGAAGACGGGAGATGAAAGCAACATTGCTTTATGGACTCTGATATTACTGATTTCAGGCGGACTGCTGCTCTTCCTTTTCTTTAGGAAGAGAAAAAATTCCGAGACCGAATAAGTAAAACAGGCGAAATCATCTAATCAAACACATGACCTCCGGGGCAGTCATGTCCCGGAGTTTTTTCAACAACATGAACGTTAGTAAAAAGTTTGTTTTCGACATCATTGAAGCATAGGCTGTTACATGCTATGCTTCAGTCAAGCCATTTTGTGCAGGCTGGCACTTATAGGATGTAATATGGCTCCAAAATAAAAGAAAGAAGTGATACGATGGCGGTAAAGGGAGAGGTTAAGAGCGCAGTCACATATAAAATGATCGCAGAGGCCTTATTTGAAAATTATGAAAGCATTTATGACATAAACCTGGAGACGCTGGAATACAAGACATATTTTCAAAGTGATTTCTATCAGGAACTGAAACTTGCTAAAGAAGGGCGCAATTTTTTTGAAGAGCTTCCTATCGGAGTAGAGCGTATTATTGCACCGGAAGACCAGGAATATGTTTCCCGCATGCTCGAAAAAGACACGATTATCGCGAGACTTATGAAGGAAAAATACCACCGCCTTGTTTATCAGATACAAAGCGGGAAAGAAACAATTTATCACCAGCTGACGGCAACGTTCCAGGAAGCGGACGACGGAATGCATATCCTGATGGGAATAAAAAATATTGATGATTTAATACGCCAGAAAATAGCACATGGTAAAGAAGTGGAATCCATGCGCGAAAAGGAACACAACCACATGGAGGCCATTCTGGCAGGCGCGGCTGCCTATATGGAAGCAAACCTCACCCAGAACATTGTTCTCGAAAAGGCGGTTGGACATCAGGATGAATTGCACAAGAAGATAAAAGACATTCCGGGGGTGATCGAAATCCCGTCTTATGACAAAATGCAGGAATGGATCGGGGACCATCTGGTTGTTGAAAACAGAGAACGGTATCTTCAGATCGGAAGCAGGCAGTACCTGATGGATTGCTATCTGCAGGGAGAAAAAAGGGCGTCTGTTTCTTTTTCCCTGTATTCGGAAAACGGAGACACACAACCATGCAAGGCTGTTTTTTACCTATACCGAGAGAAGGCAACCGGCGATCTGCATGTCTTCTGTGTAATCTACGACCTGACTGAACAGCAAAAAAAAGAAAAGGAGCTTAAGGCACTTGAGGAGGAACTTGTCATGAGCAGGATCCGAAACTCGACCAGCCAGATGAAACCCCATTTTCTTTATAACGCCCTTGGCTCTATTCAGGAGCTTGTACTGACAGAGCCGCAATATGCTTCAGACCTCCTGGGCGATTTTATGGTGCATATGCGCAGTTGTGTACGGGCGATGGCCAACGATGAGCCAATTCGTTTTTCGGAAGAGCTGAAGAACATCAAAGCATACGTGAATATAGAGAAAATGAGGCTTGAGGACAAGCTGGATATGCAGTATGACATCGAAGAAGACGGATTCCCGGTGCTTCCTCTTTGCGTACAGCCAATCGTGGAAAACGCAATTCGCCACGGAATCCATAAACGGGGAAGAAAGGGAGGCAGGGTCATCCTGCGTACGCGAAGCGATAGTCAAACCTGGGTTGTACAGGTCGAGGATACAGGGGTAGGATTTGATGTTGCAAAGATGTTCCGAGAGATCAACCGTGAGGGAAAGGACTCCACAGGGCTTTCTAATATCCGCTTTCGCCTGGAAAAGGTTATGGGCGGCAGTATGGATATTCAAAGTAAGGAAGGAGAAGGCACGGTGGTCACGATACGGATTCCAAAGGGGGAAAGCATGAAATGAGAGCAATCATAGTAGATGACGAGAGGCTGATGATCCAGAAGTTCGTTCGGCTGACTGCCGGTATAACAGATCTCAATATTGTTGGCATGTTTGATCTCGGTGAAGACGCTGTGTCTTATGTTCGCGACAATCCGGTGGAGGCCGCCTTTCTGGACATTGAAATGCCTGAAATGGGCGGCATCGAGCTGGCAGAAAAACTAAGAGAGATCAGGGATGATATCCTGATTGTTTTTATCACGGCTTATGATGAGTATATTCGGGATGCCAACGAGATCAACGGCGATCACTATATCATAAAACCATATACGAAGCAAACGCTCGAAAATGTGATGGCAAAGCTGCGGCTTCTTTCTGTCCGGCAGCACAAGGATGTGTATGTACAGACGTTTGGCAGGTTCCTTGTTTTTAAGGAAAAGACACCTATAAGGCTGACGGGCAAAGCGAAGGAAATTTTGGCGCTGGTTATAACCAGGCGGGGAAAAGAGATCAGCAACGAAGAAATCTACAGCACAATATGGGAAGGCCGCCCTTACAGCAATGCCTGTATGGCTGTATATTATAATGCGCTCAGAAGGCTGAAAAACGCCCTTGCGGCAGCAGGGATCGGGGATATCCTTGTCTCTACGCCAAGGGGTCAGACCGTAAATACTTCATTGTTTGATTGCGATTATTACGCGTGGAAAGACAAAAATGCGGACCAAAGGGATTTGTTTGAAGGTGAATTTATGGCCGAATATTCCTGGGGCGAATACATCCTGGCAACACTTTTACATGAAGAATGGGGCGACCTGGATTAGAAACAAATATGAATTTTTAAATAATCAATGGAAGAAAAAAACACCGCCCCTATCATCACAAAAAGCTTCACCCAGCACGGAATAGAAAGGAAAAAACGTACTGACGCTCCAATGTGGAACATGGTGGCTGACGTTCTCTGATCCTATGCACACTTGCTGGGTGAGGCTGTTTGGCCTTATAACTGGGCAGAAAACTCTCCTGTCATTCTTTGTTTTAAGTTGTCGCTGGTCTTACTCATTTACCGTAAGGTCTTCCAACGCTCCTTCCTGCACCCAAACGGATACGCTCCTTTCCCCGACAGGAAACAGGCCATAACCATCTGCGTCTACTATAACAGGGTCGGTAAAGTACGCAAGTGCGTCATAAAAAGGAAGCCCAGCAAACTCTGCACCCATCTGCATCCGCTTGTTGCCCGCTTCTGCGTTGCTTAAGACGACAGCAATTCCAGAATTAGGATGATCCAGATTACCCTTCCTGACCCATCCGATAATATTCCCATCATCAAAGAAATCTTCCTGTTCTCCATATGCGTAAGAATGGCGCAGCTTTATAAGTTTCCCAAGGTTTGGAACAAGGGGCCTGTTATGAGAAGGGTTCCCATAGTAGTCCGCATAAAAGACACAGGGTAATCCATCTTTACGCAGTAAAATAACAGCATACGCCAAAGGTTTAAACCAGTCATCAACAAAAGACTGAAGACTTTGTCCAAGCTGCGTGTCATGATTATCCACAAACGTGACAGCGTTTTCCGGTCTTTCT
>OCVV011325806.1_pt1 | contig 11278 bp, 4 predicted proteins | sample 1539721 | NCBI WGS metagenome assembly OCVV01 (sample SAMN02144230, study PRJEB22623) | gut metagenome | biome: sheep rumen | host: Ovis aries | place: New Zealand | reverse complement strand
GGCAGCCTTATCGCACTTCCGGATAATGTTTCCTTTGAGCAGGCTGCAATGCTTGAACCGATGTCTGTTGCAATGCATGCCATAAGGCAGTGCGGTATGGATACCTGTCCTTCGGATGAAAAGAAAAAAATCCCCATAGCGATATGCGGAATGGGAACCATAGGTCTTTTGACGCTCATGCATCTGAAGGGTATGGGATATGAGAATATCTTTTGCATAGGCAATAAAGCCTTTCAGCATGAAACGGTATCGAACCTTGGTATAGATGATCTTCATTACCTTGATTCAAAAGAAAGCGACGTGCCGGCAAGGATAATGGAAATGACGGGCGGTGAAGGCGCGGCATATTTTTTTGAATGTGTCGGGAGAAATGAATCCGTATCGCTTGCACTTAACTGTCTCGGCCCTTCGGGAAGGCTTCAGCTTGTGGGGAATCCTGCTTCCGATATGAGCTTTGCCAAGGATCTTTACTGGAAGATACTCAGACAGCAGTTTATCGTGACCGGTACATGGAACTCTTCATACAGGCATTCGGAAGATGATGACTGGCACATGGTGGTATCTGCTCTTGAAAACGGAAGGATCGTTCCTCAAAGCTTCATCACTCATCTGCTCGGATTTGAGGATCTGGGAAAAGGATTTGAGATGATGCGGGATAAAACAGAGAATTACATCAAGGTAATGTGCCGTATATAGATCGGTCAGCTGCCGGTTATTTGCGATAAAGGATCATGATAAACGGATATGAAGCATCAAAAGGAATAGGGATAGGGATCGCCGTGATACTCCAAAGCAGTGATGTATCAGGATCTGACAGTATGCCCGGGATCACTTCGGATATCTTATCGGGCGTAAAACCCGGATCGGTCATCGTTGCCCGCGTTCTTACTCCGGCTGCCATTTCCATGCTGAGAGATATAAAGCCTGCGGCCATAGTCTGCGAGACCGGCGGTCTTACCTCTCATTCGGCGCTTGTTGCCAAATCCTTTGGAATACCCGCGGTGTACGGAGCCATCGGAGCAACGGACATCATACATGAAGGCGATACCGTGATAGTTGACGGTATACGGGGATTTGTATACGAAAGACCCGATAATTCGCTCGTTGAGGAATTCACCGCCAGGAAAAGAGAATTTATAAAGGAACGTACTGACCTTGAACGCTTTCGCGGGATGAAGACGAAGATGGCTGACGGAAGTTCGGCTGAGATCCTGTGTAATGTGGGTGATGTGGTCGGAGTGATGAATGCCATTGATAACGGTGCGGAAGGGATAGGGCTTTACAGGACCGAGAACTATTTTTCGGGAATGAAAAATGCTCCCACCGAAGATGAACAGACCGCCAATTATTCCAGGGTTGCAAGGGCAATGGAAGGATTTGAAGTGGTCATCAGGACACTTGATATCGGTGGCGACAAAAGGCTCCCGTTCATGCCTCAGGAGCATGAGGAGAATCCTTTTCTGGGCTTTAGAGCCATAAGATACAGCCTTGGAAATAAGCCGTTTTTTTCGACACAGTTAAGAGCAATCCTCAGATCCGCGGCTTACGGAAATGTGTCCGTACTGATCCCCATGGTCACATGCGTTGAGGAGATCCGTGAGCTTAGGGCTCTTATTCAGGAGCTCTGCTCGGATATGAGGGATGAGGGTGCGGTCTTTAATGATGATATGAAGATCGGAGTGATGGTCGAGACTCCCGCTGCTGCGGAGATTTCCGACCTTTTGGCGGGAGAGTGCGATTTTTTCTCGATCGGTACCAATGACCTTGTACAGTATACGATGTGTGCAGACAGGGGTGACGGCAGGCTTTCCTACCTTCAGTCCGTGACACAGCCGCCTGTGCTCAGGCTGATAGAGCGTACGATCAAAAACGGCCTGTCTGCGGGTATTCCGGTTTCCGTCTGCGGAGAAGCCGCTTCAGATCCGGAGATCATACCGGTCCTTGCAGGCTTCGGATGCAGGCGTTTCAGCGTCGATCCTCTTTCTGTCCCCGAGGTCAGGAGAACTCTTTCGGAATGGACTTTGAAGGAGGCAGAGGAGCTTGCCATGGAAATAATGAAGATGCCCTCGGATCATGAGATAAGACAGCGCTTAAAAAGTGCTTTGAAACATGGAAAGGCATAAGAAAAGCGGGATCGTCCGATCCCGCTCTTTATTATATTATTCAGTTTTTTCATTATTCAGGTATATGAATCTCCGGAAAAACTGATGCCTTCTCCGGAAATGCCTTCGCTGCTTCCGTCTTTTTCTTCATCTGCTGCGCCGCTCAGTATCTTTTCAAGCTCTTCTGCAGAAAGGTTCTCGAAATGACTTTCTCCGTCCTCATCAGGTCCTGCGTGGTGCTCTTTTGCACCTTCGGAGATCGTTTGCAGCAGCTTGTCGATTTCCGTGATCTCGCTGTTTTCTGCTTCGCCTTCAGAGTCTAAAGTGCTTACAACCCTGTTCCTTCCGTTGTTTTTCGCATAATACAGCTTGTCATCCGCGCTCTTTATAAGGGAGTCGACGCTCCCTTCCTTGTCCCATTCGCTGACGCCGAAACTCATGGTCACCTTGATGATGTAATTATCGTATCTGATCTCCATGGCGCGGATCTTGTCGAGCAGTCCCCAGAGGGAATTTTCGGCCATTATGAGGCTGGTCCTGTCGAATACCATCAGGAATTCCTCGCCGCCCCATCTTGCGACAAAACCGCAGTTTTTCATGTGTTCCCTTATGGTATCCGCAACCCTTACAAGGACAGCGTCACCTGCATCATGACCGTATGTATCATTGACATGCTTGAAGAAATCGATATCGCCGATGCTGATGCAGAAAGATTCGCTTGAATTCTTTGCTTTTCCGATTATCGGTCCAAGCTTTCTCTGTGCGGAGCGCCTGTTAAAAAGCCCTGTCAGAGGATCGGATTCCATCATATTTCTCATTGAACGCTGGAGAGTCAGGACATTCTGACCCATCTCACCGAGCTCGTCATGGCGCCTCAGGACGCTCTCTTCAAGCATTGCTGTCTCATTTCCGGAGGAGGACTCCTTTATGAACCGGAAAATACTCTCTATGGAGTGGGCCATTGGCTTGGAAATCCTTATTACGATAAATACCATGAGGATCGTCAGGACAACGGCGGTAACGGCAAGCATGATGATGTAGTTCAGGATTGTCCTGTTTACATCGGATGCGGGACGCGCTGCTGCGATGACTCCCTGGATGTTGCCGTGGCTCGAAACCAGAGGCATATAGTATGTGAAATACGGCTTTCCGAAGATGATCGTATTGTGATAGAAGGCTTCGTTCCCTTCCTCGTATACATTTTTGTAAATCTGGGATGCGATACCTGTTCCGACCATACGCGCACCGTTTTCATCCGTAAGGGTGGTGAGGATACGGGTATCCTTGTAAAAGACTGATATTTCAAGACCGGTGGCATCCTTTATCATGTCGGGTACGGAATAATCCATCGTTATATCCGAATTTCCCTTATAAAGATATAAAGAATCGCTGCCGGTAAGTCTGTAGTCGCCGGAATAGTTGGCATCCATCAGAAGAACCGTGCTGCGGCAGGCATCACGGAGCTCTTTTTCGGACGATTCATACATCAGATTGGTAAGAAAGGGGATCCCGATAAATGTGATCATCAGGGCAAAAAGCACCACGGGTATTATCGCAAGGGCATACATATGCCCGGAAATAGTACCTTTTCTCGTCCGTTTTACCATTTTTTCTTTTTCCTTGGGAGTTTTTTTGGCCATGCCTCAGACCTCCACACTGAAATCATTTATATTATATATTTTGGCGTCTCAAAAAACAATCCAAAGCCCCGTTAATATTGACATTACGGCGTTTTTCAACTAAAATCACGTGAGATGACGTTTATATCGAAAATGAAGCGAGACCTCGCTCTTTCCAGGGTGAGGTTTGTTTTTTCATTACTTAGGAGGAATTATGTACAAGCAGGTTAGTTCTGACCTTTCCTTTACACAGAGGGAAGCTGAAGTCGAAAAGTTCTGGAATGATAATGATATCTTCCAAAAGAGCATAGATTCCCGCAAGGAAGGACCGGTATATACATTCTACGACGGACCGCCTACCGCAAACGGTAAGCCTCATATCGGCCATGTGGAGACCAGGACTATCAAGGACATGATTCCCAGATACCGTACGATGAAGGGATATCAGGTTCCCCGTAAGGCAGGATGGGACACTCACGGACTTCCCGTTGAGCTTGAGGTTGAGAAGCTTCTCGGCATCAACGGCAAGGAGCAGATTGAAAACTACGGACTTGAGCCCTTTATAGAAAAGTGTAAGGAATCTGTATGGAAATATAAGGGAATGTGGGAGGATTTCTCCGGCAAGATCGGCTTCTGGGCTGATATGGACAACCCTTATATCACCTATGATGACAACTATATCGAGTCCGAGTGGTGGGCTCTTAAGACTATCTGGGATAAGGGACTTCTTTATAAGGGATTCAAGATCGTACCCTATTGCCCCAGATGCGGAACCCCTCTTTCAAGCCACGAGGTTGCACAGGGCTATAAGACAGTTAAGGAGCGCTCTGCGATAGCACGTTTCAAGGCTAAGGACGGAGATTTCTATTTCCTTGCATGGACCACCACCCCCTGGACGCTTCCTTCAAACGTTGCACTCTGCGTCAATCCTTCGGAGTCCTATGTTAAGGTCAAGGCTGCCGACGGATATACCTATATCCTGGCAGAGGCTCTCTGCGATACCGTTCTCGGAAAGCTCGGAACGGAAGATACTCCCGCATATGAAGTCCTTGAGAAGTATGTTGGAAGCGACCTTGAGAGAATGGAATATGAACCCCTCTTTGAGGGTGCGGCAAAGGCTGCGGATAAGCAGCATAAGAAAGCACATTTCATCGTTAAGGATGACTATGTAACGATGACAGACGGTACCGGTATCGTTCATATCGCTCCCGCTTTCGGTGAGGATGACTCCCGTGTAGGACGTGAATATGATCTTCCTTTCGTACAGTTTGTAGACGGCAAGGGTAACATGACCGCAGATACTCCTTATGAAGGCGTATTTGTCAAGGATGCCGATCCCCTTGTTCTGAAGGATCTCGATAAGGACGGCAAGCTCTTTGATGCCCCCAAGTTCGAGCATGATTATCCTTTCTGCTGGAGATGCGATACTCCGCTCCTTTACTATGCACGCGAGTCATGGTACATCAAGGTCACAGCCGTTAAGGATGACCTTGTAAGGAACAACAATACAGTACACTGGATGCCTGAATCCATAGGAACCGGCCGTTTCGGCAACTGGCTTGAAAATATTCAGGACTGGGCTCTTTCCAGAAACCGTTACTGGGGAACTCCGCTCAATATCTGGGAGTGTGAGTGCGGAAAGAGGATCTGCATCGGTTCCAGAGAAGAACTCTTTAATGCAAGCGGTGATGAGAGAGCAAAGACGATCGAGCTCCACAGGCCCTTTATAGATGATATAACCTGCAAGTGTCCCGACTGCGGAGGCTCCATGAAGAGAGTTCCCGAGGTTATCGACTGCTGGTTTGATTCGGGCGCAATGCCTTTTGCACAGCATCATTATCCTTTTGAAAATAAGGAGAAGTTCGAGCAGCAGTTCCCCGCTGCATTCATCTCTGAGGCAGTTGACCAGACAAGAGGCTGGTTCTATTCCCTTATGGCGGAAGGAACCCTTCTTTTCAATAAGTCCCCTTATCAGAATGTCATAGTTCTGGGACTTGTTCAGGATGAGCAGGGAAGAAAGATGAGTAAGCACCTCGGGAATGTTGTGGATCCCATGGAGGCACTCGGAAAATTCGGTGCAGATGCCATCAGATGGTATTTCTATACAAGTGCGGCTCCCTGGCTTCCCAAGAGATTCTCTGAAGGATCCGTGATCGAGGGACAGAGAAAGTTCCTCGGAACTCTCTGGAATACCTATGCATTCTTCGTTCTTTATGCCAATATCGATAATTTCGATGCCGGCAAATATACTCTTGATTATGACAAGCTTTCCGTTATGGATAAGTGGCTTCTTTCAAGGCTCAACAGCTGCGTGAAGGAGGTTGACGATGATCTTGAGAACTACAGGATCCCCGAGGCAGGCGCGGCATTTGAGAAGTTTGTCGATGAGATGAGCAACTGGTATGTCCGCAGAAGCCGTGAGAGATTCTGGGCAAAGGGAATGGAGCAGGACAAGATAAATGCGTATATGACTCTTTATACCGCTCTTGTCACCATCTCCAAGGCAGCAGCTCCCATGATCCCCTTCATGACAGAGAGCATTTACCAGAATATCGTCAGAAATTCCGATCCTTCGGCACCTGAGAGCATACATCTCTGCGATTATCCGAAAGCGGATGAAAAGCTCATCGATGCAGAACTTGAGGAGAAGATGGAAACAGTTCTTGATGCGGTTGTTCTCGGACGTGCGTGCCGTAACGAAGGTGCGGTCAAGAACCGTCAGCCCATTTCAAAGATGTATATCAAGAGTGACGAGAAGCTTGATGAATTCTATATTGATATCGTAAGGGATGAGCTCAATGTCAAGGAAGTGGTATTTGCCGATGATGTAAGAGAATTCACCACTTATGTCTTCAAGCCTCAGCTTCGCACCGTCGGTCCCAAGTATGGCAAGCAGCTCGGAGGCATCCAGAAGTACCTTAAAGAGGTCGACGGAAATGCCGCCATGGATGAGCTTGACAGCAAGGGCGTTCTTTCTTTCGATGTTAACGGAACCTCTGTTGAGCTTTCCAAGGACGATCTTCTCATCGAGATGACCAAAAAGGAAGGCTATGAGGCATCCGAGGATCACGGAATGACAGTTGTGCTCGATCTCAACCTTACCGAGGAGCTTATTGAAGAGGGCTTTGCCGCAGAGCTTGTTTCCAAGGTTCAGACAATGCGTAAGGATTCAGGCTTTGAGGTTATGGATCATATCCGCATATCTCTTAACGGAAATGAAAAGCTGACCGGAATAGTTGAAAAGAATAAGGAGCAGATTTCCACCAAGCTTCTTGCAGATGAGATAACCTCCGGAAAAGATTTCGCATTCTCAAAAGAGTGGGATATCAACGGAGAAAAAGTCACCATCAGTCTTGAGAAGATCTGATAAATGATCTTTAAACATAGAAAAATCTTTTTCGAAGGGAGAAGGATGCAGTGAAAAATTCAGGAGCTACCAAGAGAGATAAATTCGATAAAGAACTGTTCAAGAGAAGCGTCAATTACAATGTAAAGACTCTTTTCAGAAAGACAATGGAGGAGGCTACTCCCCAGCAGATCTTCCAGGCAGTAAGTTATGCTATCAAGGATCAGATCATGGATATGTGGATCGAGACCCAGGAGGCATACGAAAAGGAAGACCCCAAGATGGTCTACTATATGTCCATGGAGTTCCTCATGGGAAGAGCTCTCGGAAACAGCCTTATCAATATGCAGGCTTACAAATCCGTCAAGGAGGCCTGTGAGGAAATGGGACTCGACCTCAATGTGGTAGAGGACCAGGAGCCGGATGCCGCTCTCGGAAACGGTGGTCTCGGACGTCTTGCGGCATGCTTTCTTGATTCGCTTGCAACTCTCGGATATCCTGCTTACGGATGTGGAATCCGTTACCGTTACGGAATGTTCAAGCAGAAGATCGAGGACGGATATCAGGTAGAGGTTCCCGATAATTGGCTTGCAAACGGTAATCCTTTCGAGCTTCGCCGCCCCGAATATGCCAAGACCATAAAGTTCGGCGGATATGTCGATGTGCATACCGATGAAAACGGAAGAGGCATCTTCACACAGAAGGATTATCAGTCCGTAAGAGCAATCCCTTTTGATATTCCCATTGTCGGATATGGAAACGGAATAGTGAATACTCTCAGAATCTGGGATGCGGAGCCTGTTGAATGCTTCCAGCTCGATGCATTTGATAAGGGTGACTACCAGAGATCCGTTGAGCAGGAGAATCTTGCAAGGAATATCGTCGAGGTTCTTTATCCCAATGACAACCACTATGCCGGCAAGGAACTCAGACTTAAGCAGCAGTACTTCTTCATCTCGGCTTCTGTTCAGGAGGCTGTTGATAAGTATATGCGTACACATGATGATATCAGGAAGTTCCACGAAAAGGTGACCTTCCAGCTCAATGATACCCATCCCACCGTTGCCATTGCGGAGCTTATGAGAGTCCTCATGGATGATTACGGACTTACATGGGACGAGGCGTGGGATGTGACTACACAGACATGCGCCTATACCAACCACACCATCATGAGCGAGGCTCTTGAGAAGTGGCCCATCGAGCTTTTCAGCAGACTCCTTCCCAGAATCTATCAGATCGTCGAGGAGATCAACAGAAGATTCATTGAACAGGTAAAGGCTAAGTATTCGGGCGTTCCCGGAGTTGATGTGAACGAGAAGATCCGTAAGATGGCAGTCATCTATGACGGACAGGTCAAGATGGCACATATGGCCATCGTTGCCGGATACTCCGTAAACGGTGTTGCGGAACTTCACACAGAGATTCTCAAAAAGCAGGAGCTCAGGGACTTCTATGAGATGTTCCCCGAGAAGTTCAATAATAAGACCAACGGAATCACACAGAGAAGATTCCTCCTTCACGGAAATCCTCTCCTTGCAGACTGGATATCCGATCATATCGGGGATGAGTGGATAACAGATCTTCCCCACATTCATGAGCTTGCTATCTATGCCGATGACAAGAAGGCACAGAAGGAGTTCATGAACATCAAGTATCGCAACAAGGTCCGCCTTGCAAAATATATTGCAGAGCATAACGGCATCGAGGTCGATCCTAGATCCATTTTTGATGTTCAGGTAAAGCGTCTCCATGAATATAAGAGACAGCTTATGAACATCCTCCATATCATGTATCTCTATAACGAGATAAAGGACCATCCCGATATGGAATTTACACCGAGAACCTTTATCTTCGGTGCAAAGGCAGCTGCAGGCTACAGAAATGCAAAGCTTACGATCAAGCTCATCAATTCCGTTGCGGATGTTGTTAACAACGATCCCGATGTAAAGGGACTTATGAAGATAGTCTTCATTGAGAATTATAATGTTTCCAATGCAGAGCTTATCTTTGCCGCAGCCGATGTATCGGAGCAGATCTCTACCGCATCCAAGGAGGCATCCGGAACCGGTAATATGAAGTTTATGTTGAACGGTGCGCTTACCCTCGGAACCATGGATGGTGCAAATGTGGAGATCGTAAAGGAAGTCGGCGAGGAGAACGCATTCATCTTCGGTATGAGTTCCGATGAGGTCATTGAATTTGAGAATCACGGCGGATATGATCCCATGCAGATATTCAATAATGATCCGGATATCAGACGTGTTCTCATGCAGCTGATCAACGGAACATATTCACCGGATACGGAGCTTTTCAGACCTCTTTACAACAGCCTTCTCAATACCCAGTCCACATCGAAGGCAGATACCTACTTCATCCTTAAGGATTTCAAGTCATATTCGGATGCAAGAGCCAGAATCGTGGATTATTACGGAGACCAGGCTGCATGGGCAAAGAGTGCGATACTGAATGTGGCATGCTCCGGCAAGTTCACATCAGACAGAACTATCCAGCAGTATGTTGACGAGATCTGGCACCTCGACAAGGTCGTTCTGAAGAGAAAATCGTCTTCAAAGTCAGACAAGTAAAATGCGATACCGGGCCCTGCAAATGCAGGGTTCCGGTATCATTTATGAAAAGACGGAATTTTAATAGGAGAATCATATGATCAGATTAACAGATGGCGGAGCTTACCTCGTTAACGGAACAGAGCTCGTCGAAGATGCGGCAGATGCTGCTGCAAAAGTAGCTCAGATGACCGGAAGCGAGCCGGATAAGGAAGCTGCAAAGAAAGCCACAATGGCTTATTCCATTCTGGAGAAGCACAATACCTCAGGCAATATGCAGAGCCTGAAGATAAAGTTCGATTCCCTTGCGAGCCACGATATCACATTTGTAGGTATCATTCAGACCGCAAGAGCATCGGGGCTTGAAAAATTCCCCATCCCCTATGTTCTCACCAACTGCCACAATTCACTCTGTGCCGTTGGCGGAACCATCAATGAAGATGACCATGTATTCGGCCTTTCTGCCGCAAGAAAATACGGCGGAATATATGTACCTCCTCATCAGGCGGTCATTCACCAGTTTGAGCGTGAAATGATGGCCGGCTGCGGAAGGATGATCCTCGGATCCGATTCGCATACCAGATACGGTGCTCTCGGAACCATGGCTATGGGCGAGGGAGGTCCTGAGCTTGTTAAGCAGCTGCTCGGACAGACATATGATGTTGCCATGCCGGGTGTTGTTGCAATCTATCTTACAGGCGCGCCCAGACGCGGAGTCGGTCCTCAGGACGTCGCCATTGCCATAATCGGTGCAGTATTCGGAAACGGATATGTCAAGAATAAGGTAATGGAATTCGTAGGACCCGGTGTTGCAAATCTTTCCGAAGATTTCCGTATCGGTGTCGATGTAATGACTACCGAGACAACATGTCTGTCATCTATCTGGGTGACCGATGACAAGACTAAGGAGTTCCTTGAGATTCACGGAAGAGCCGATGCATATTCCAAGCTTGATCCCGGAGCTGTTGCATATTATGACGGAGCAGTGGTTGTGGATCTGTCCGAGATAAAGCCCATGATCGCTATGCCTTTCCATCCCAGCAACGCATTTACCATTGACGAGTTCAATTCAAATCCCGAGGATATCATCCACGAGACAGAGCAGAGAGCAAAGGTTTCATTCGGAGATAAGGTTGAGTTCGAGCTTATGTCAAAGCTCCGCTACGGAAAATTCCATGTTGATCAGGGAATAATCGCAGGATGTGCCGGAGGCGGATTCGAAAACATCTGCGCTGCTGCGGACATCTTAAACGGAGCATCCATCGGAGACAGAGAGTTTACCTTAAGTGTTTATCCCGCATCAATGCCTGTTTATATGGAGATCATCAAAAACGGCTGTGCTGCGAAGATCCTTGAGACAGGCGCAATCCTTAAGACCGCATTCTGCGGTCCCTGCTTTGGCGCAGGAGATACACCTTCCAACAATGCATTCAGCATCCGTCACTCCACCAGGAACTTCCCCAACAGAGAGGGCTCCAAGGTCCAGAACGGACAGGTTGCATCCGTTGCACTCATGGATGCGAGAAGTATCGCCGCAACCGCAGCAAACGGAGGAGTTCTCACAAGTGCCGAGAACTTCGAGTGCACATACAATAAGTATCAGTATCATTTCGATGCAGGCATATATCAGAAGAGAGTATTCGATTC
>OCVV011332032.1_pt1 | contig 11280 bp, 14 predicted proteins | sample 1539721 | NCBI WGS metagenome assembly OCVV01 (sample SAMN02144230, study PRJEB22623) | gut metagenome | biome: sheep rumen | host: Ovis aries | place: New Zealand | reverse complement strand
TTTAGACTCCTGACTTATCCTGTCTTATCGAGTAATTAAAAGAGACTTGAAAAATAGTCAAACTATGGTATTAAATTTCTAACAGAGTTGCCAGGTGCGAATAACACTTGGGACCAAGCCGAGCGTTGAGCTTGGCTTTTTTACTTTATGGAGTTTAGATGGATTTAAAGAAACCTTAAGAAATATGAGATGGATATAGATTTAAACCTAATTGGTTTTCCTCATAATTATAGAGAACTCATGTATATTAAAAATTTGAAAAATATTACATAAAAGTTACTTCAAAGATGTGATTGAAAAAACGGTAGAATAGCACTATTACACTATGATATTATAAGGCATATGCTTACACTTCAGTAAGTATATGCCTTTTCAGATTGATTGGAGGAAATACAGTGGATAACAAAAGTTTATGGGAAAAATGTTGGAGTAAAGAAAACATTGATAATTTGCTTCCGTATCTGGAAAAATATAATAATCTCAAGTCTGATGAAATCGATTTATTCCAAAAAGAAAAAATAAAAAAAGCTTGTGATGCAGCTTGCGGTTTTGGCGCATATACACTTGCATTAGCTTCAAATGGCTTTATTGTGAAAGCTTTTGATATATCAGAAAATGCAGCAGAAATAACTAAAGAAGGCTTAAAGCGTCTTGGTTATGACATTGACGTTAAGGCAGCCAGTATCTTACAGACCGGATATGCTGATTCCGAATTTGATGGCGCATTTGCTCATTCTGTACTTGATCACATGACATTTGCAGATGCAAAAAAGGGATTTGCAGAACTATGTAGAATAGTGCGTTCTGGAGGCCTGATTTTAGTTTCTTTTGATGAAGTCGATGAGGATGACTTGGCTCTGGAACATGAAAATCAAGAAGATGGTTGCATAAGGTTTACAGGTGATTCTGCTAAAAATGGTATGATTCTTCATCCATACGATGATGCTTGGGTTGAAGAGCTGCTTTCGGGAAAAGAAATACTATATGAAGCGGTAAACAGCAAAGATGAGCATGTTTTTATTGTTAGAAATTGATAATTATCACTTTAGTTGGAGGATATGATGCTTATTCATGAAGTAGATTTAAACGAAGACGTTCTGGCTAAACTAATAAGTTTTTCAGAGGACTGGGCAGCAGAGAACAGTTGTTACGGATATCGTCCAAATGATAAATCAGACATTGAAGGTAACAGGATATTTTTTGCAGAGGACAATGGCGATATAGTTGGGTATCTTTTTGGTAAAGTTTGTGGATCTAAACAGATGAAATCTATTATGCCAGAGGGTACACCATACTTTGAAGTTGAAGAATTGTATGTAACTCCGAAGAAGCGCTCCCAAGGAATTGGAGAGAAGCTTTTTAGATTTGCTGAGGACGCTGTCAAAACAGAGGCAGAATATATGGTTCTGAGCACTGCTACCAAAAATTGGAAGGCTATATTCCATTTTTACATTGACGAACTCAATATGAATTTTTGGAGTGCAAGGCTCTTTAGGAAGATAGATAAATAAGACTTGGAGGACTGAAGGGGAATGGTAGTCCGTATGTGCTTGAGTTTAATGAGATTGCTCTTAGTTGAATGACATAATTTTTAAAGGACGTCAAAATGAGAAAAAAAGTAACTTCGGTAATTCTTATAGGCATACTTATTATTTCTGCATGCTCTTTTTCCAATTCAAATAAAAATGATACAGAAGGTGCTGGGAGCACAGAATCAATATCGGATAAAGAAGCTGTTTCTGATAGCTCGAGTGAAGGAGCTACTGACGACGCGAATTCTATAGATGCATACGAAAGCCTTTGGACTACATTCGGAATCAGTGAAGAAACAATCTATGACAATGGCGGAATGATATTTTACTGCGAGGAATTTAGTGACAAGCATCTTTCCGGAAAGTTAGTAAATGTTGATTCGTGTTCTCAAAAAACGGCAGAAATACAATTTGATGATATTGATGTTGATGAAGATCGGGCTAAGTTCTATTTTGAGGATGAATGGGGCAATACTGGGAAAATGATTGTTTCTAAATCTGAAATAGTCATGCATATAACTGTTGAAGAGTTTGTTTTATCTGACAATAGCCCAAGAGAATTCAATATGGATTCTGATTATTCGTTGGTAAAAGTTAGCGATGTAGATATAAGTGGCGAAAGAACTAAAGCGACTCAAGCTGCAACAAATGAGCCGGTAAGTATTCCTGAGTTTATCAGATACGAGGATAAGGATACCATTACGGGAAGCGGTGTTGATGGAGGAGAAATGTCTTTTGAAAAAAACATTTCTCTTGCATATTTGTCAGAAGAAAGTGAAGAACAGTTTCAGGCACTAGCTGATGTAATCTCGCAAGTAGCGGATGAAAAAAGAGCTTATATCAAAGAAGATGAAGATGGTTTCAATAAGGAAATAAAGGAAATTGCAGATGGAACATGGCAAATAGAGCATGCTGATGAAATTGGAGTTGTTGGATATCCTGAGAGGACTGTTCATGAAAGGACAGATTATTTACAGAGAGTAGATTCTGAGTATGTATGCATTCTTTCTGTTGAGGATGATTATGAGGGGCAGTTGAGTGTTTCTGCATATTATGAAACTTACAACTATAATGTCCATACCGGAGAGAATATCAAGATTTCTGATGTGATACCGGACAAGGAGGCCCTAAGATATTATCTTGTTAGAGAGCTTTTGCTCATGGAAAAGGAGTATCAAGATAGCTTTTATCCAACATTAAGTAAAATAGATGAATACATTATTTATGATTATGATGGCATAGTCGAAGATGAGTATTCCAGAGGATTTATATGGTATTTGGATAGTATTGGTGTGACTATTATTCTTAATCCTTATGATGTAGATAGAAATTCAGTTTGGATAACGATACCATACACAAGTGAACTTATTTCTGATAATTATCTTCCTTTTGAAGGACAGGAAATCACTTCGGAATATAATTATGACCACCAGCGATGGAATATGAATATTGAGCTTGGCAGGCGGGTTATATAGAAGAAAGCAAGAGAATAAGCCCAGACTGGCATATAATAGCTAAGACGGCGGTTATTCACTGAACATTGCTAATCCAAAACTGGAGAATGTTGAGATAGTTATAATAAGTACGATTGGTTATCCAACCGGACTTATTTTTGCAGTTCATTTACTGATTAAATCTCATTTTTTCTCAAATTATCATCGCTATTCATATATCTATTAATGATGAGGCATTTTGATCGAATTAAAGTTTGTAAATTTAGTAGAATAGCCATTTTCACTATGGTATCATAAGGCATATGTTTACAAATTCGCGAGTATATGCCTTTTTATACTAGAATGTTAGAGAAATATACTATGAGTAAAGTGCAAATAGATAAAATGCAGTTTAAAATAATGATGTTAGGAAAGCAATATGAGCTCAGATAATAGAGATATTGTAAGGATAGATTCATACGATGATACCAGGTTTTCTCAGATGGTTCTTAATCAACACGGGGCTTATCTGATAGATGGAGAGCCTTATGAAGTTGAAATAATTGACAACATAACAGCAATTGTCAGGGGGAAGGATGCTTCAGTATATGTTGATTTAATCGAAGAATTCCGCTTTAATGCTCCTCATATTACAAGATATATTGATTCTGATAATAATCCTGTATCTGAATTTGAGCAGGAACAACTGGTAGAAATAAAGCTATCAGATATACAACCATCACAGTTTTTTATCGATGAAACCAAGTTAGAGGCTGTAAAAACTTTCGTTCATGACAAAAGCGATATTGTTATACAGGCTAAGCCTTGTAACAACCGTTATATATCTCTGGATGGGCATACAAGACTTTACCTTGCAGTAGAGCGAGGCTATGAAACAGTTAAGGCTGTTATATCTGAAAGCGATGAGTGGGTATGGCCCTTTGTTAATGAAGCAGTAAAAAGAGGAATCAAAACGCCAAAAGATATGCAGTTACTTACACATGAGCAGTATGAGATCCAGTGGAATCAGTACTGTGACAGTGTTTTTGAAAAGGATAACAAAACAGGAGAAGTATTTTAAAAGGTATAGAAATGATAGAAATAGTTGAATTTACAAGAGATTACGTTGATAAAGTGATAGATTATGAAAAGAGATTACGTCAGGAAGAGCCAGATACATATTTCTGGGAGCCTGATAATGAGTATAGGGATAAAATCATAGCTTCTTTTTCAGATGAAAGATTTGTTAATGCAGTGTCATTTCTTGCGTTAGAGGGGGACGCTGTTATTGGCAGAATTGATGCTTCAATCGTATCAAGCCGAAATGATGGAGAGTGTTATGCAGCATACCTTGACTGGATATGTGTTCTCAAAAGTAAAAGGCATCTTAAGGTTGCTCAGATGATGCTTACAAAGCTTCGTGAAGAGCTGAAGAATAGAGGTACATCTATGTTGATAGCACTTATGGCACGAAATGATGAAGCTCAGAGATTTTATAGAAGCGTAGAAAATGCAGAGATCCATGATGAAGGGATTTGGATGAACATTTGATGAGGAAATGTTATGTTGGAATATCATGTGACTACTGACGTAGAAAAGAGCATAATATCTGACTGGAAATATACTGGAGATTATTCAATCTATAATAGTATTCCCTATGAAGAGCAATTATCGAACCATTCTGGATTTGGAAATCCATGTAATAACTACTATTCGTTTTATGATGGAACATCTTTGGTAGGATACATAAATCTGAAAGAGAAAGAATCTGATGTAGTACTTGGAGTTGGTGTTCATCCGGATATGTGTGGTAAAGGATATGGGCAGACTATAGTAAAATTGGCCATTGAATTATCAAAAGTTGTTTTTGGAGAAAAACCGATTTATATGGAAGTTAGATCATGGAATACTCGAGCAGTGAAATGCTATGAAAAAGCGGGGTTTCATATAATAGGTGAACCATATAGAAAGATAACGCCTATAGGGGGAGGTTTGTTCTATAGGATGCAGATTTAGAGGAATTGTGTGATGGATATTAAGCTTGTTTCTGAAAATGAAATTGACAATGCATTGGACCTTATCCTACGTGTCTTTATGGAGTTTGAAGCTCCTGATTACTCTGGAGAAGGCGTTGACTCTTTTGTAAATGACATAATTAAAAATGATGATTTTAGAAGAGGCTGTCTAACTGGGCAGTTCAAAATGTATGGAGCTTTTGATGGTAAGAAAATTGTTGCAGTAATGACCATGCGAAAGACTTCACATATTATGCTTGCTTTTGTCGATAGGGATTACCAAAGGCAAGGTATTGGAAAGAGGCTGTTTGAGTATATATGCAATGATATAAGGTCAAACAATGACGATATTTATGAAATCACCGTTAACTCGTCTCCTTATGGTGAAAAATTTTATACAAGCCTCAGATTCATAAGAATATCTGAGGAACAAGAAAAGCATGGGATTAAGTATATTCCTATGGTATATAAGTTGAAAGCAGTCAATAGGTGCAAAGATTACAGGAACAACATTACTATTTTTAGAAGAAATAAAGAATAAGTTTAATCTGAAATCTATCGGTGCATTTACTTATTCTGATAACCTGGCATCTATTAAAGTGTTGGAAAAAACAGGCTTTGATTTGGTAGAGTCTTTTGAAGAAGATGGCATAAAATCCAAATATTATCAAAAGTGTCTCTAATATAGACTGTTTTGGAAAAGAAAAAATAATTCAAGTATAACTGGTACAGAGTGATCGGGAGAAAAAAATAATGGGAAAAATAGACCTTATTCCGGTAAAAGAAAATGAACTCGAATTACTACACAAAATGCAGGTAGAAAGCTTCATGCCCCTATATGAGAAGTACCATGATGAGTGTAGTCCTGCAATAGAAACTCTTGAAAGAATTAAGAAAAGAGCAGCCATACCTAACAGGCAATATTATTTCATAATGCAGGATGGCAATAAAGTCGGAGCGATCAACCTTGGGCACAATGACCCTGAAGAAAAACATATTTCTTTTATCAGTCCCTTATTCATATTGCCGCAGTACCAGGACCAGGGAATGGGTTACAAAGCCATACAGGCTGCGTTTGAACTGTACCCGGAAGTTAAGGAATGGATACTTGAAACAATACTTCAGGAGCCGAGAAACTGCCACTTATACGAAAAATGCGGATTCGTAAGATTCGGCGGCGAAGAGGTTGTGAATGATAAAATGACACTGATAACATACAGGCTTGAAAGAAACGCCCCTAGTAAAGAAGGATAAAAACTATGAAAAAAGTATATCTAAAAGAAGCAAACATGGAAGATGTGCAAAAGGAGTATGAGTTTATTACTCAGCTTCCAGAGGACGAAAACGGCTTCACCAATAAGGATTATGGTTGTACATACGAAGAGTTTGAAAAGAAGATCCTCCCGGGATATATAGATAAATCCAATGGAATAAACCTTACTCCCGGACATGTTCCCGGAACAGAATACTTCCTGTGGGATGGCGATACGATCGTAGGACTTTTCAGGATCAGGCATCACCTGTGCGAAGCGCTTGCCAATGGCGCCGGCCACATAGGATATGGAATCAAAAAAGAATACCGCGGCAAAGGATATGCCAATGAAGGCCTGCGCCTGACTATAGAAAAGGCCTGGGATATTATTCCTGAAGACGAGATCTATATGTCGGTTCACAAAGATAATCCCGCATCTTTGAAAACACAGCTTAAGAACGGCGCATATATCCATCATGAAGATGACGAGGAATTTTTTACCAGAGTAAAAAGACCTGAGGCAGACCTTAAATTAGTAGAAGCTGAGGACAAATATGCCGATGAGATTAGCGCATACAGACAGGAATTTCTGGACTGCGAAGACCACATGGATGGTTGCGGGTCTCTTAGAAAATATGAGAATCCGCTTGAGTACATTGAGAATTGCAGACAGAGGGCAGCAGCTGATGCTTCATCCAAGATTGGAGGGCAAGCCGTGCAGTTTTTGTGCGTAAGGAAGTCTGATGATCACCTTATCGGAATGATACAGTACAGATACGAAGCTGATCCGAAGTTCCGGATAGGTTATTCGGTTAGGCCTTGCGATAGAGGGCACGGCTATGCCAAGTGGATGCTCAGGCACCTTTTGGCATGGCTTAAACAGCAAGGGATGTCAGAAGTTACTATAGCTTGTGAACCTTCTAACACTGCCAGTGAGCATGTAATTCTTAATTGTGGTGGCAAGCTTGTCGAAAGCTGCACTTATAAAGGAATTGAGCTACTTGTATATTCTTTGGAGATATGATGATGGAATTAGTATTAATCAGGCATGGTGAAAGCTTGGGCAATGCTTTGAAAGGTGAGTCTGCTGTTTATACGGGAAGATGGGACTGCAATTTGACTGAGCGGGGGTATCAGCAAGCGAAATCTCTCATTGGGAACCCGATTCTTGAAAACATAGATGCCTGGTATTCTTCGAATTTGATACGAACAATCGAAACCGCGAAGACTATAACTGACAGAGATATAATTGTAGATCAGCGGCTGCAGGAAAGATCTTTAGGCGAATTTGAAGGTTTGACCATAGAGAGTGTGAAAAAAGATCCTCGTTATATAAAGTATTTTACAGATCCGGAGTTTATGCAGTTTAGAAATAGCTTTACAGTTAAGGCTCCTGGCGGCGAAAACTATGGAGATGTTTGCGAAAGAGTTAGAGACTTTTTACAGGAATTAGTTAGTAAGGACTATAAGAAAGTTGCGATTGTTACTCATCATTGCGTGATTAGATGTATTGTGAAAATTCTCAATAATCTTTCGGAAGAAGAAACTTTAAGTTTTAAGGTCAATAACTGCGAGCCTATTAGTGTTCAGCTTAGAGATGATGCATTACATTGATATGCGAAGAAAAAATCAATAATTAGACTACCAAGGAGAAGACAAAACATGAAGAAAAGTATTTACGGAGTTTACAAAGGATCGTTCCTGGTTTCGAAGGCTGAAATCTATATTGGCGAAAAGGAAAATGGCGAAGAGTTTGTTCAGTTTTCACTTCTGGATATTGGACAGATACACGGCGACTTTGATGAGATCAAGAACATCACTGATCAAGAAGCTAATGTAGTCCTGATCAATAGTGGTACTCCATATGACGTGGCAATGGTGCTTAATGGTGATAAGCTTAATATTCATATGGAGCTTAGCGAAGAACTAAAATTTGATTTTGAACTTGATAAAATTTCTGATGAGGCGGATTTTTGCGAATCATATAGCATAATTCCCGAAGAAAATGTTGATTTTCTTAAGGCAAACAATGAATATTCAAGTGATGAGAAGCTTATAGATTATAAATATGAGTTCAATAATCCTGAAGTACTTGCTGAACTTGATAAAAGAGGTTTTGAAAGAGTTAAGGATTCATCTTTTTCGTCTATTTGGAAGCTGTTTACTAAGATGTGCGAACTATTTACACAGAATGGAATGAGCGTATTGAACCCAAAGAAAAGAGGAACAATTGCCAAAATGTTAGAAGCAGACGAGTTTGGCTCATGCACCAACTGTCGCGGCATGTCGATAATTTTTGCAGGGGTACTTAGAGCTAATGGAATCAAGGCATTTTATGAGGGCTTATTTAGCGCGGATTCAGATGATAGAGAATGCCATATAGTTAATGAGGTCTATGTGGAAGAATTTGGAAAATATATCTTGTTTGATGCGTCTTTGTGCTCTGTATACAAGCTTGATGGCAAGTATCTGAACTCAGTTGAGTTGAAAGACGCGATCATAAATGGCAGAGCAGATGATGTTGTAGTTGAGCGCTGCAATGATAAGAAAAAAATGTCAAATGTTGAAATCCTGTCATATTACAGCAAGAACCTTGTTCACTTTATGCGCTGCATTAACAGTAGTGAATCCACTGATACAACAGAGGATAATACTGTTGTTTTGTCTCCGGTATCAGCAATAGAGGAGTATGGAGATAAAGGAATAATTACTACTGATATTGATAATTATTTTGTGGCATGATTCATGTGAATATTTATTAAGGTTAGGATTGGGATTGACACCTGACACGTTACAAGGTACAATTATATTATGATAAAATCATTTACACATAAAGGACTAAAAGAGTTCTTTGAAACTGGATCAAAAAAAGGAATACAGCCTGATCATGCACCTAAATTAGCCAGAATGCTTGATAGATTGGATGCTAGTACTAGTCCACAAGATATGAATTTGCCTGGATATCGGCTACATCCTCTAAAAGGTGATATGAAAGAAATGTGGTCAGTTACAGTAAATGGAAACTGGCGAATGACATTTTACTTTGAAGGGCAGGATGCCTATCTTGTAGATTATATGGATTATCATTAAGAAAGGAGCATCAAGATGACACGTAAACCAACACACCCAGGATCGGTGTTTTTAGAAGATGTAATGAAACCCTTGAATTTATCAGTAACAGACGCGGCCAAAATGTTAGGTGTTAGCAGAAAAGCACTTTCTGAATTTATAAATGAAAAGACTTCGCTAAGTCCGGAGATGGCACTGCGTATTAGTAAAGCTACAAATACTTCTGCAGAGAGTTGGCTTAACATGCAACTTAAATTGACATTATGGAAGGCAAGCCAACATGAACCAACAAATGTTATTCCATTCCCATTACCTGATGTTATGGAGGGATGAGATTTTATTTGAATTTGCGCGCCAGTCATTATTACAACATTGTAAGATGGCTGGCGCTATTTTTGTTGACCCCTCGCCAATCCCAGTGCTACAATCATCCAGGAAACGAAAACATTGATTTGCTCACTTACGAGCAGAAAGGAGGACAATTATGACATCAAACATGAATACTAATAACGCAAATATATATACAAGAGGCATGGTTGTCCTTAGTCTCATAGGCTGATATTTCTACCAGCTTTTCCATGTAAAGGATATAGAACCACCTGACTCAGAATGATCTTAATTTGATCGAAGATGACGAGTCAGTACACTAGGACAACTAATATGACCTCTAACGCTAATCAGAGGTGTTTTTGGCATGCCCAAAACACCCACGGAGGTTTTATTTTGATACAAATAAACGGAAAATACGCAAATGCCAGGATCATGTGCATAGGAGAGACACCTGGCGAAAATGTTGAGCAGTATGCCCTTTCTCAGATTCAGATGATCGCAGATAATGAGGCATCTAAAGGAAGTAATATCTGCGTCATGCCTGATGTGCACCCGGGTAAGGTAGGCCCCATAGGACTTACAATGACAATAACTGATGCAGTGAATCCGTCACTTGTTGGAATAGACATTGGCTGCGGGATGAGCATGGTCAAGCTTGGCAGGATAAGGAAAGAATACCAGAAGCTTGATGCAGTCATTAGAGACAAAGTTCCTGCTGGTTTCAAAATAAGAGACACAGCCCATGACATGGCTAGTCAGTTTGATTTTGAAAGACTGATCTGCACCAGACATATTAGAAAAGATAAAGCGCTATTAAGCCTTGGAACTCTGGGAGGAGGTAATCATTTTATAGAAATCGATGTGGATGAAAATGGCGATAGTTATCTCATTGTCCACAGCGGCAGCAGACATCTTGGAAAAGAGGTCTCTGAGCATTATTCAAAGCTTGCCTATCAGCATCTAAGAAAAATGGGCAGAGATGATGTTCCGATAGAGCTTTCATTCCTTACAGGTGATAACCTGTCAGATTACCTTCACGATGTTAGTATCGTTCAGGAATATGCCCAGCTTAATCGCAGGATCATGATCAAAGAGATCTGCAAGGCTATGAAATGGAAGCCTGTTGAAGAAAAAAGCTGCATCCATAATTATATTGACAATAGCCATAGTGAAGTGATACTAAGAAAAGGGGCTATATCAGCTCGTGAAAACGAAGATGTGATCATTCCTATCAATATGAAAGATGGAGTGATCATAGGTAAGGGGAAAGGCAATAAGGACTGGAACTACTCAGCCCCTCACGGAGCAGGCAGAATCTTATCAAGAAAAGAAGTCCTTGAATCCCACACCGTTTCAGAGTTTAAATTCGAAATGAAAGGAATATATTCATCTTGCATTAGCAAAAACACTCTTGACGAAGCCCCTTTTGCCTACAGAAATATTGATTATATCAAAGAAGCAGTGAAAGACTCTGTGGATATCACGAATATCCTGACTCCCGTCTATAACTACAAGGGAGGTGATGAGCGATGATAATGCAGATAAGTTCAGGTATGGGACCAATTGAATGCAGAGCCGCCGTAGGTGGCATATTCAGAGCCCTTCAAAAAGAATATCCTGATATCCAGCAGATCACATGTAATAAAGGT
>OCVV010000387.1_pt1 | contig 11283 bp, 9 predicted proteins | sample 1539721 | NCBI WGS metagenome assembly OCVV01 (sample SAMN02144230, study PRJEB22623) | gut metagenome | biome: sheep rumen | host: Ovis aries | place: New Zealand | reverse complement strand
CGGTTGTGCACCGAGACCCAGGTGTCGATGTAGGGGATGATGGACTCTTTCCCTTCATAACGGACCCGGCATTTCTTGTGGCAGGAGGGAAGGAAGTAGGAGGCAAGTTCGTCCCATCCCAGGTAGTCGTCTATAGAAGAATAGGCATTGAACCAGGCGCGTTCCTGGGGCTTTTTCTCCGTGCGGTAGAAGATGCTTCCATCAGGCGCAGCCACGACCTGTATATGGCTGTATTCCTTGATTTTATCTTCGGTGTCCAGGCCGTTCTCGGTGATGAATCGGAGGAAAAGATCCAAGGGGCTGTGGGTTTCCTCGATGCCCATGGGGACGTCGAAGAAGAAGGATTGCCAGCGGAGATGGTCGGCCAGTTCCCGGCGGATGTCCAGGGCCATGAACTCTTTTCTTTCGGGTGAGAGTACTTCGTTAGAATACGTCATGATGTCCTCGCAGTGGGAGGCGGCGTAGGAGTGGCGCCCCATAGCATAATTGCGGGACAACCAGATGAGGTCGTTTTCCCGGTAACGGTTCCGGAGGTCTACAATATTCTTGATTTTCTTGCGTTTGAGAAAGTCTGCAAAGGCTGCGGCAAGGGCGTGGAACTCTTCGGTGTCGAATTCGATGTCACGGAACATCCGGTATCGTTCGGCGTTGCTCATGCCGGAGCGACCGGCATATTCCGTTATGCCGATTGCGTATCGGTAGGACATCCAGGAAAGGGACTCTTTATACATATCGTCGTCGCATTTGATTCGTTTTGCCATAGCGGTTCTTTTCCACAAAGGTAGTGTCTCCTGATGCTGCCGGCAAATCGTTGCAAACCTTGCAACGATTTGCCGGGGCGTTCCGTCACTGCTAACTTTGCATTGCACGACTGAGGTTGGTCGGGCGATAAATGACCGATTGCAATGAAAAGAGACAGATTGAACGTGCCGCTGATGGAGCGGGCGGGATGCGGGAACCAAGATTTGAACGGAATATGTGTGTCCGGTCGTTCCAAGGAGTTATTGCTGGAAATTAGGACATTGCTGGATGTTTTTGCTCCGAACGGGGATGATTATCGGCATGCGTTGTGGATTGAGGTACCTAGGGGCAGGCCGTCGGACTGGTGCTCCTTTAAGGACGCAAAATGCTGGGCGGAAAGAGACTCGTATACGCGCGCGGATTATCTGAGAGAATGGAAAGAGAACTATCCACGGGAGTCGCAGTGGTATCATCTGGCGGTTACACGTTATAAAGGGCATACGTACCTGCATATGGTGGAGAATGACCACTGGTGGTGCCAGATTCACGATGATGAAGGGAAGCACGCGCATGGGGAGGATATGGAATGGCTGCTGGAGCCGCTCGCGTCGTTCCTTCGGGAGAGGGTGCCTCAGATTGCGGCCGATGTGGACGCGTACAACCGCTATGTGGAGGGGCATCTGCCCAAGCGGCAGCGTACCGGGAGGATTTCCCGGAAAGACCTGGACCGGATTGTACCCTGGCAGCGTCGTAAGCCACGGAGACAAAAGGCGGTAATCCGTATGCTAAAGGAGTGCATTGCCAATGAAGCGGTGTACAGGCAGACGGGTGCGTCTCGACTCCCGGAGTTCTACCGGGAGCCCCTGCCAGAAATGAGTATCCGAATCTATGCCAAGTACTTCCGCGTGGCTTATGAAGCCTATCAGGAGCATTTCAGGTACTTGTCGAGGAGGAGTGCCCGGGAGAGGCGGTCGTATGCCCGGTGGAAGGAGGCGTCTTCGGCGTTGACGGATATCGATTTTTACAGGAGGTATCAGCTTGGACGACATGGAGAGATTACGGCTGAGACAGATTTTGACAGTGAGGAGGCTTTCAAGGAGATGGCCTATGATCACTATGGTGAACTCGGTTTGTCGCGCAATGACGTGCACGCTACGGATTATTATACGCCCGGGAAGTGGCTGATTACCTTTGATATAAGCTATTCGGCCTGGGTGGACGCCGGATGCGAGATTGCTCTGGCGCTTTATGAGGCGGGTGCTCCGCTCCTGATGCATAATGCTAGAAAGATTCTGGATATCCTGGAGGGGCGGGACTATGTGAGACTGACGCCACATACCTTCCACGATTACCTGAATCATCACGACGAGGGAAGCGTGTTTTCGCTGCCGTATGAGTGCAATGTGGGTGAGCAGGATGAGCTTACACGTGAGCAGTACGACGAGATAGTCGCGCTTGCCGAGTGGTCTGCCGAGGAAGCACTGGTGCTTGATGAGGCCGTATCCCTGGAGGACACGGCTTACGATCTCATCCGGGATGCGGTGTCGGATCCTTTGACTGCCTGCGGGATTCTTTCGCGTCTGGAGGAAAAGTTTGGAATCGGGATCGGTATCAGTGATTACGGTGACCATCAGCATGTATATCTGTACGGTTGGAAAGATGGCGGTGAGAAAATCGAGTTTAATGACCGGCGCTTTCCCTCTGCCAATGCAGCGATGCTTGCGGTGATGAGAAGGTTTACGGAGGAGATCCAGGGACTAAACATCGAATAACATACTAATTGTTATTTGTGGTTTAATATTAAACTTTTATTTCTATATTTGCAATGCAATAGTTTAATATTAAGCCGTTATGGAAGATATCTATGTGCTTTCGGATGCGATGATTCTGGAGAAAGTGGGAAGTCGTCTCAAATCTTTTCGACTGAAGCAGGACATAACGCAGCAGAGACTGGCTGAGGATGCCGGGGTGTCGCTTTCTACCGTGAAGAAGTTGGAGAAAGGCGAAATGGGTTCGTTTGATGCTTTCCTGCGGGTGCTGCGGACGCTGGGAAGGCTTGACGTGCTGAGTCCTCTGGTGGAGGATGAGCAACTGAGCCCGAATGAGTATTACAAATTGGCGCAAAAAGCCGGATTCCATCGCCGTAAGCGGGCTGCGGGCAGTCGGGGAGTGGCGAAGAACAAATCCGGTGCGCGAAATGATGGGGAGGACGAACGATGGTAGATGTGGCTCGGGTGAATATTTTTGGTCATCTTGCGGGTGCTGTCCTTTGGGATGAACACTACGAGATGGGGCGCTTTGAGTACGATCCGAGTTTCGTTGGGCGCGGGCTGGAACCGTCGCCGCTGATGATGCCGGTACGAGAAGGCCGTGTCTATTCCTTCTCTGGTCTGAATCGCGACACTTTCATGGGACTCCCTGGAATGCTGGCCGATGCCTTGCCGGACACTTACGGGCGTGCGCTGTTCGAAAAATGGCTCACCTTGACTGGGCATACCAGCAGCAATCCGTTGGAGTCGCTATGCTTTCTGGGAAAGCGTTGCATGGGGGCATTGGAGTTTGAGCCGGCCATAGATAGGGACTACGACAGTCGAATGCGTTTCGAGATTGACTCACTTGTGGATGTGGCTCGTGAGGCGCTGTCTGAAAAGGAGGCTTTCGCAGTCAATCTAACGGACGATGCAAAGGCCGCCATTGCGGAAATCCTGCGCCTCGGCACATCGGCCGGCGGGCAGAGGGCCAAGGCCATCATCGCCTATAACAAAGCGACAGGCGAGGTGCGCAGCGGACAGGTGGAGGCCCCGGAAGGATTTGACTATTACCTCATTAAGTTGGATGGGGTGTCGGCAAAGGCTGGATTTAAGGAGACGGAGAACTATGGTCGGCTGGAATATTCCTTCTACAAACTTGCCTTGGCTTGCGGAATTGAGATGTCGGAGTGCTCTTTGATCGAGGAGAACGGGCGGGCGCATTTTTTGACCCGGCGATTTGACCGCGAGAGCGGAAAAAAGATCCATATGCAGACGCTTTGTGGTTTGGCACACTATGACTTCCGTCTGCTGAGGGGGTATAGCTACGAACAGGCTTTTGGTGTCATGCGGGCGCTGAGGCTTCCTTATTCGGCTGCACGAGAGATGTTTCGCAGAATGGTTTTCAATGTGGTTGTGCGCAACCAGGACGATCATACCAAGAACATCTCGTTCCTGATGGGCGAAGATGGCCGCTGGCGGCTGTCACCGGCCTACGATATGGTCTATGCTTACAATCCGGCTGGCGGCTGGACGGCACAGCATCAAATGTCCGTGAACGGGAAGTTTGATTCGATTACGCGTGCGGATCTGCTGGCAGTTGCTGCTGCAAACAATATCAAGGATGCTGCCGAAGTGATTGACCAGGTGGCCGATGCGGCTACGCTTTGGCCGCAAATGGCCCTTGAATGTGGCGTACCGAAGGCTATGGTGGCCGATATTGAGAAGAATATGTGCCAAGTCTGATAGTACCGTTTTTATGCTTCTATCCGCACCTGGCCCTGGTGTAGTAGGCTCCGGAGCTGTCCCGCTGGATGATGTAGGCCCGGGCGCGGCGTACGCCAAGGGCATCTGTGAATTTTCGCTTGATGCGGGAGACGGTGGCGTAGAATACGGTTTTGGATTCAGCGCAGAGGGACTCCATTTTGTCTTCACGGAGGCTGGGGTCGTCATATAAAGACTCCTGGGCATAGAGAGTGCAAAGTTCTCTCCAGTGTGCAAGCAGATGGTCTGCCGGAATGCCTTCCGGATGGGCGAGATACAGCCGGAAAAGGGTGCGCTCTGTAGGGTTGAGGTAGATCCAGACCGGAGTCTCCTTGGAATATCGGTCGCATTCTTCCGGCAGCAGGAAATAGCCTTTTCTGCTGCTTTGAACAATGTTTTTATGAAGTGCCCGGCCCATTGTTTTTTTGCAAAGTTCGGCAGCCTGACCCTGAGAAAAAAGTAATTACAAGCTTGTAATTGTTTGGAATTGTCGATTGTTTTGCAAAGTAATTCCGTCGGTAGGACTGACCCCATCCCGGCCCCGACACAAGAAGTTACGAATACCCCAAAGCGGTCGATTTTTGTTTTGATATATTCAAGACAATGCCTAACTTCGCAAAATAGATAGTCGGATAGGCGACTATTATCACGCTGCGAGAAGAACAACGCTAGTCATGTCATCTTGCAGGGTATGGCCAAAATGATATATTATTAAAACCACTTGTAGAGAAATGGTTGATTATGTGGGGAATTGAAGCGCGGTTGACCTGGGAGCTGTTGTTTTCGGGGGATGGAAACCTCCTACAGGAGCCTGCCGCTGACTATGCCGGGATGATGGAAGGAATGGAAGCGGCGGATCTTCTCTCTTTGGTGAGAGAGGCCACGAGGCGACTTAAAGAAATGGGCGTTGAACCAGCGGGTGCTGAGTTAGGTGAAAGTGACGAGCCTCCTGTGGAACTATATATTGATAGGCAATACCACATTCGTCTGGGTAACCCGCACGGCCAAGAGATTCCTTTTCGACCGCTTGTACGGGCGTTGTTCATTCTCTTTCTGAAGCATCCTGAAGGGATTCTTCTCAAGGAGCGCATCCATTTCCGGCGGGAACTGGAGGAAATCTATGGAGTCATCGCGCCCCATGTGGATGCGCAAGACAGGCGGCGACGGGTGAAAAGATTGACCGATCCAGAAGAAAATGCATTCAGCGAGAACCTTTCGGTGCTCAATGCGACATTGGACCGAATCTTCCCGCTTTCTCAGGCGCAGGAAATCAAGGTCCAGGGTTATAACGGCTGTCCCCGGCGGGTTCTGCTCTCAACTTTGAAGGTACACTGGGAAAGCTGAAAGCACGGCTCGTTACGACGAGCAGTATCAGCATTTCCGGAACGTGCAGGTGGCGGATATTGACCAGGAAGGGTTTATCGAATAGGGGATACGGATTTCCGCTGAAAATGACTAAATTTGCAAATTATAACAACGATATCAATAAATAGTCGACTATATGAGTGTTTTCAAAGACAAGACGCTGCTGATCACCGGGGGTACCGGCAGCTTTGGCAATGCGGTGCTCAACCGCTTCCTGCGTACCGATATCGGGGAGATCCGGATCTTCAGCCGCGATGAGAAGAAGCAGGACGATATGCGCCACGACTTCCAGGCCCGGATGCCGGAGGTGGCGGGCAAGATCAAGTTCTATATCGGCGACGTGCGCAACAAGAGCACGCTGAAATATGCGATGAAGGGTGTGGATTATGTGTTCCATGCCGCTGCGCTCAAGCAGGTGCCTTCGTGTGAATTCTTCCCGATGGAGGCCGTCAAGACCAACGTCATCGGTACGGACAATACCCTGGATGCGGCCATCGACGCCGGCGTGAAATGCGTGATCTGCCTCTCGACCGACAAGGCGGCGTACCCCATCAATGCGATGGGCATTACCAAGGCCATCGAGGAGAAGGTGGCGATTGCCAAGAGCCGCTATAGCGGGCAAACGAAGATCTGCTGCACGCGTTACGGCAATGTGATGTGCTCGCGCGGCAGCGTGATTCCGCTCTGGATCGACCAGATCCGCAAGGGGAACCCCATCACGCTGACGGAACCGAAGATGACGCGCTTCATCATGAGCCTGGAAGAGGCTGTGGACCTCGTGCTCTTCGCTTTCGAGAATGGCGAGAACGGGGACATCCTCGTGCAAAAGGCTCCTGCCTGCACGATCGGCACGCAGGCCGAGGCGGTGTGCGAGCTCTTCGGCGGCAGGAAGGAAGACATCAAGGTCATCGGCATCCGCCACGGCGAGAAGATGTACGAGACACTGCTCACCAAAGAAGAGGCTGCCAAGGCCGTGGATATGGGTGACTTCTACCGCGTGCCGGCCGACAACCGCGACCTGAACTACGACAAGTATTTCAAGGAGGGCGATGCCAAGCGGGCGACCATCGAGGAGTTCAACTCCGACAACACCCGCAGGCTGAATCTGGAAGAGACCAAGGCCAAGATCGCCTCGCTGGAGTATATCCAGAATGAACTCAACGGGATTCCCAACATCGTGAAGTAATGAGGATCCTCGTGACTGGCGCAAAGGGGTTCGTGGGCAAGAACCTGTGCGCACAATTGAAGAACATCCGCGACGGCAAGGCGCGGAACTACGGGGTCGCAGTCGAAGAAATCTTCGAATACGACCTGGATTCCACGCCGGAGCAGCTGGATGCCTGGTGCCGGGACTGTGACTTCGTGTTCAACCTTGCCGGGGTGAACCGTCCGCAGAACCAGGATGAGTTTATGAAGGGGAACTTCGGTTTTGCCTCCACGCTGCTGGAGACCCTGCAGAAGCACGGGAATACCTGCCCGGTGATGCTCTCCAGCAGCCAGCAGGCCAGCCTCACCGGCCGCTTCGGCAATTCCGAGTACGGCCGCAGCAAGAAGGCGGGGGAGGACCTGTTCCTCCGCTACGGCGAGGATACCGGCGCCCGCGTGCTGGTGTACCGCTTCCCGAACCTTTTCGGGAAATGGTGCCGCCCGAACTACAATTCTGCCGTCGCGACTTTCTGCAACGCGGTGGCGAACGACCTGCCCTACACGGTGAATGATCCGTCTGTGGAACTGGAACTGCTCTATATCGACGACCTGGTGGACGAGATGATTGCCTGCCTGCGCGGCGAGGAGCATCGCTGCGAGTTCGACGGGCTGGGCGTCTTCCCGATGAAAGATGGCCGCTATTGCTATGTGCCGACGACGCACAAGGCCACGCTGGGCGAGATTGTCGATCTGCTGGACAGCTTCGCCGCCCAGCCGAAGACCCTGATGATTCCGGAGATTCCGGCTGGCAGCTTCGCCAAGAAGCTGTATAGCACTTATTTAAGCTATCTGCCCAAGGAGAAGGCTGCCTTCCCGCTGAAGATGAATGTGGACGAGCGCGGTTCATTTACCGAGCTTGTGCATACGCACAATGCCGGCCAGGTCTCCATCAACATCTCCAAGCCCGGCATCACCAAGGGCCAGCACTGGCACAACACCAAGTTCGAGCAGTTCATCGTGGTCAAGGGCCACGGCCTCATCCAGCAGCGTTCGCTGAACGACCCGGAAGGGAAGGTGCTGGAATGGGAGGTTGACGGCGACCACATCCAGGCCGTCCACATGCTGCCCGGCTACACCCACAACATCATCAATCTTTCTGAAACCGAGGACCTTGTCACCGTGATGTACTGCAACGAGGTCTTCAACCCGGATAAGCCGGATACGTATTATGAACCAGTTCAAGAATAACGGGAAGCTGAAGCTTCTGATCATCGTCGGCACGCGCCCGGAGATCATCCGTCTGGCGGCGGTTATCAACAAATGCCGCGCGTATTTCGACTGCCTGCTGGCGCACACCGGGCAGAACTACGACTACAACCTCAATGGCGTCTTTTTCAAGGACCTCAAACTCGCCGATCCGGACGTGTATATGGATGCGGTAGGGAAGGACCTGGGCGAAACGATGGGCAACATCATCGCCAAGAGCTACCAGCTGATGGTGGAGGTGCAGCCCGACGCCGTGCTGGTGCTGGGCGACACCAATTCCTGCCTCAGCGTCATCGGCGCCAAGCGCCTGCATATCCCCATTTTCCACATGGAGGCCGGCAACCGCTGCAAGGACGAGTGCCTGCCGGAGGAGACCAACCGCCGCATCGTGGATATCATTTCCGACGTGAACATGGCCTACAGCGAGCACGCCCGCCGCTATCTGGCCGACTGCGGTCTGCCGAAGGAGCGCACTTACGTGACCGGCTCGCCGATGGCCGAGGTGCTGCACCAGAATCTGCCCGAAATCGAGGCCAGCGACATCCACAAACGACTCGGTCTGGAGAAGGGCAAGTACATCCTGCTCAGTGCTCACCGCGAGGAGAATATCGACACGGAGAAAAACTTCCTCTCGCTCTTCAACGCGATCAACAAGATGGCGGAGAAGTACGATATGCCGATCCTGTACAGCTGCCACCCGCGCAGCCGCAAGCGCCTGGAAGCCTCCGGCTTCAAGCTGGACCCGCGCGTCATCCAGCACGAACCTCTCGGATTCCACGACTACAACTGCCTGCAGATGAATGCCTTCGCAGTGGTATCCGATAGCGGAACGCTGCCCGAGGAGAGCAGCTTCTTCACCTCCGTCGGCCATCCTTTCCCGGCCATCTGCATCCGCACTTCGACGGAGCGTCCTGAGGCCCTGGACAAGGGCGACTTCATCATCGCCGGCATCGACGGGAAATCCTTGCTGCAAGCGGTGGATACGGCTGTGGAACTTTGCCGCAACGGCCAGCACGGCATCCCCGTCCCGGACTATGTGGACGAGAACGTCTCCACCAAGGTGGTCAAGATTATCCAGTCCTATACGGGCATTGTCAACAAAATGGTCTGGCGGAAATTCTAGCGAGGGATCGCGGTTTTTGTGCGCGCACCGGTCTGTCATGGGCCGGTGCGCGTTTTTTTTGCCGTCTCCGAGTTGTAAAGGCCTTTACAAAAAACTGTAAAGTTTACAACTTCTTTACAGTTTTGAAAATCTTGTAAACAGTTGCAAATCAGCTTGTTGCTTTGTTTGGCACGATAGTCGATATAGAGACGGTCGGGTGAGATTCTGTCAAAGACTTTTTCATAGGAACTTGCTTTATCTGTTTGCCGGGATTTCACCCTTTGTTTGAATATGAGAAAGAAGAATGATATCTGGATCAAAGTGCTTTCCCTCGGAGTGGGATTAGCGCTTGGCATGGTGCTCATTGCCAAGGTGTTCTTTGAGCTGAGTTACGACAGCTTCTATAAGGACATCGACCGGGTGTATACGATTAACACCTGGTATTCCCACCAAGGCGAGGAGAAGGATTACGGCCAGGTCAGCGGCGCCGTAGCCGTGGGCTTTATGGATGAAGTGCCTGGTGTTGAGGCAGGCACCCGCACTACCTTCGTGTTCAACGGTGATACCTATCTGGACGAGGATGGTAATAAGCTGTCCGGGACGCTTGTCTGTGCCGATACCTGCTTCTTCCAGGTCTTCGACCGGCCGATTCTTTCCGGTGACCCGGTGAAGGTGCTGGGCAAATGGGGCTCGGTGATGGTGAACCGGAGCTTTGCCGAAAAGATAGGCGGCGTGCAGGAGTGCATCGGCAAGCAGATCGCCAATGCGGATATGGATGGGCTGAAACTGACCATTGAAGGTGTTTTCGAGGACTTCCCCAAGAACGGCAGCCTGGATTATGACATTTTGCTGTCGATGGAGACCTACGGCAAACAGAGCACGGATAACTGGCTTGGCAATGACCGATATAAAGGCTATGTAAAACTGATGCCGGGTGTGGACCCGAACACGCTCACGGATGCCATCCGGAAGATGCAGGAAGCCCACCAGCCGCTGGAGCGGATTGAGGCACAGGGAACCAGCCTCAGGTATTTCCTGAAGCCCTTCAGCAAGATGCACACATCGGCCCCGGAAGTGCGCCAGACGGTGATTTTGCTGTCCATCGTGGCGGCGCTGCTCATCCTGATTTCCCTGCTCAACTACATCCTCATTGTGATTTCTTCGATGGTGAAGCGATCGAAGGAAGTGGGCGTACGGAAGTGCTATGGCGCGGAAGGGAAGCACATCTATGGAATGCTGACGAAGGAAGCGCTGCTGCATATTGTGCTGTCGCTGGCCCTCGCTGCCGTTATCATTTTCGCCGGCCGGAGCATCATAGAGAACCTGCTCGGAGTCCCGTTCCAGACGCTACTGGTGTCGCAGAGCATCATTGCCATAGCAGTCGTGATCCTCTTCGTGCTGGTCATCTCGATTGTGGTTCCGGCCGAACTGTACCAGCGAGTTCCGGTATATGCGGCGCTGAAAAACTACACGGAGAACTCCCGCAACTGGAAACTCGGTCTGCTGGGTTTCCAGGTGCTTATCAATGTTTTTCTGGTGGTGATGATGCTCATCATCGGCCGGCAGTACCAGAAAGTGTCCCATGCCGATACGGGTTATGATTATGATAACCTGTATTATATCAGCCTCTTTGATGGCGATCGGCAGGCCATTACCCGGGCCGTCCGTACGCTGGAGAGCCTGCCGGAAGTNGCGTGGCGTGGCAACCGCCTACAATCTGCCCTATAACGGCTCCAATGGTGACAACGTCTATTTGCCGGACGATGACCGGGAACTGTTCAATATCGCGGATCAGTATGAATGTTCCGACGGCTTCTACAAGTTGATGGGCATCACGTTCCTGGAAGGCCGCGCGCCCCGGGATTCTTCAGAAATTGTTGTGGATGAGAAATTCGTGGACAAGATGGCGGAGTTTACAGACTGGAGCGACGGCGCCGTCGGCAAACAGGTGTTCATCACCGGCCACGACCGTTCCCGCGATGCCGGACGGAGTTATTTCACCATTTCCGGCGTGTACGAAAGCTATGTGATCGGCAACCTGACCGGTGTGGACCAGCGCCCCAGCGCGCTGTTCTACGGGGAGATCGGGAGCCTGTCTTCCTGGATGCCGCATGTGCTGTTCAAGATTCCCGGTCGAGCCGGGAATGACGG
>OCVV011342153.1_pt1 | contig 11284 bp, 8 predicted proteins | sample 1539721 | NCBI WGS metagenome assembly OCVV01 (sample SAMN02144230, study PRJEB22623) | gut metagenome | biome: sheep rumen | host: Ovis aries | place: New Zealand | reverse complement strand
TCTATCTGACCGCCTATCCGGAATATTCTCTCGACGCGTGGGACACTGACGCCAGCGGATTCCTGGTAAAGCCGCTGACCCCGGAGAGTGTCCGCAGGCAGCTGAAAAAGCTACACTATCCCTTTTTGATGGGAGGTGCAGACACGTGAACGACTGGATCGTATACTTAAACTTCTCCATACTGGGCGCCGCTCTCCTGTTAAGTGTGATGGGCCTTTGGTTCACCGTCGTCATCCCCGGAATGGATCGCTGGAGCAGACGTTTTTTCATCAACTATTCTATTGTTTTTATGCTGTGCTGGCTTTCCGGCATCATGGAAGTTCTCTTTCAGTCCTGTAGCGTTCCGTCCGCGGTATTTCGATTTCTTCTCTTTCTGGAAAACCTGCTGCTCTCCGTTCCGCTGCCCATGCTGACCGTCTTTCTTCTCCGCTCGTCCTCAGAAGATATCCGCTCCGGCAGGCTTTTAAAGGCCGTGCTGATTCTTTGGGCTGTCCTGTTTATTGAATTATCATGCTCCGCGACCATCGGCGGCTTCTACTATGTGACACCGGATAACCGGTATTACCGGGAACCACTGTACCCGCTCCTCCTGCTCCCGGCAGTCGCGATCCTGCTTTTAAACCTTGCGGGGACGGTAAAACGCCGAAAGCGGCTTTCCCGCAAAGTCTTTTTTGCCTTTCTCTTTGCGCTGCTGCCCATGACGATCGCAATGACCACGCAGCTTTTCATTGATTTCTTCCCGCTTATCAGTATCAGCTACGTTCTCGCCGCACTGGCCATGTACAGCTTCATCCTGTCCGATCAGATTGAAAAGGATCTATCCCGCCAGCGGGAGATCGCCAGGCAGCAGAAGGAAATTGCCCATGAGCGCGCCAGCATCATGGCGCTCCGGATGCGGCCGCATTTCATCTATAACACCCTGATGAGCATCTACAGTCTCTGCAATCTCGACCCTCAGAAGGCCCGGCAGATCACCCTGGATTTCACCAATTATCTGCGCAGTAATTTTAACGCCGTTGCAAGTGAAAGCACCATTCCGTTTTCCAAGGAGCTCGAGCACACCCGCGCGTATCTCGCCGTGGAACAGGCCCAGCATGAGGACATGCTGGTTGTGAAGTATGATACACCCTTTACCCGTTTCCGCCTGCCGCCGCTGACCCTGCAGCCCCTTGTGGAAAACGCAGTCAAGCATGGCATGGATCCCTATGCCGGACCGCTGCGGGTTTCCATACAGACAAGGCAGACCGGCTCCGGCATAGAGATCACCGTTTCGGACAATGGCCGCGGGTTTGATCCTTCCTCTGAAAGCAAACCGCATACCACGCTTTCAAACATCCGGCAGCGTCTCGAAATGATGTGCGGCGGAAGTCTTGAGATCACGTCAGGTGCCGGCAGAGGGACCGTGGTGACGATCACAATTCCCGACAGCACATAGAGTAAAAAAAACGCTCGATAGCGTTTTTTTTACTCCGGCGGCATCGCCTGGTTCCGGAAAAAGAAGTGGCTGTAGCGGCACGCAAAACTCCCGGAATCCCGGCGGCCGGAAGGTGAGTTACTGTACACGCCCCCTTGAAGGGCGTGTACATGTAACGTTGCGCGCGGCGATTCCAATACGCTTTGCGCGTGCGCCGCGCGCCGTTAAACTCGGGTTTTGCGCAAAGAGCATGCGCAAAACGCCTCGCGTTTCAGGTGGGTCTGAACTGTAACGAAGATGACACTCTTGGCTTCAGGAATATTATTAATATCAGCTCTCATCCCTATTGGTTATGGTATAATTGGCCTGTAAACACAACTTTTCCAAAGGGTAATAAATGGAGTACAGTAAAACCCATCAGTGAAAAGACCCGGGAAGGACCGCGGCAGCACGCAGATCCGGATCGGGTGAAAAAGAGCATGCAGGAAAAGGAGAAAAAAATGATTCGTACCGCTGATTTTGATTATTATGCACCTACCAGAGTGATCTTCGGAAAAGGGGCGGAGCGCAGGCTCGGCGCCCTGATCCGCGAGCAGGGATGCTCCAAAGTCCTGATCCACTACGGCGGTCAGAGTGCTGTCCGATCCGGCCTGATCGACACTGTCTGCGGGATCCTGGACGCAGAGGGGATCGGCCACGTCTCCCTGGGCGGCGTCGTGCCCAATCCGCACCTGGAGCTGGTCTATAAGGGAATCGAACTCGGAAAGAAGGAAGGGATCGATTTTATCCTGGCCGTCGGCGGCGGGAGCGTGATCGATTCCGCCAAGGCGATCGGCTACGGGATCGCGGATCCCGACCAGGGCGATGTCTGGGACTTTTTTGAAAAAAAGAGACCCTCCAAAGCCTGCCTTCCGGTGGGTGTGATCCTGACCATCGCCGCCGCCGGATCGGAGATGAGCAACGATTCCGTCATCACCAATGAAAAGACCGGAATCAAGCGCGGCCACGGGAATGATATCTCCCGCGCCAGATTTGCCATCATGAATCCGGAGCTGACCATGACACTTCCGGACTACCAGTCCATGAGCGGCTGCACCGACATCATGATGCACACCATGGAGCGCTATTTTACCAACAACGGCAACATGGAACTGACCGACCGCATCGCAGAGGGCCTGCTGCGCACCGTCAAGAAATATACGCAGATCATCCACACGGAGCCCGACAACTACGAAGCCCGCGCTGAGGTCATGTGGGCCGGCAGCCTGTCCCACAACGGCCTGACCGGCTGCGGCGCCAAAGAGCGCGATTTCACCAGCCACATTCTCGAGCATGAGCTGGGCGGCATGTTCGATGTCACCCATGGCGCCGGCCTGGCCGCCATCTGGGGAACCTGGGCCCGCTATGTCTATCAGAACTGCCTGGACCGCTTCGTACAGTTCGCGGTCAATGTCATGGATGTGGCGCCCGGCGCAAACGACGAGGAGACCGCCCTCAGAGGCATCGAGGCCATGGAGGACTTCTACCGCAGCATCGGCATGCCCACCAGCCTTCACGAGCTGGGCGTGGACCCCACAGATGAACAGATCGATATCATGGCTCACAATGCGGCCATCGCCTCCGGCGGCAAACGGGGCAGCGCCCGCGTCCTTTATGAGGAGGATTTCATCAAAATCTACAAGGCAGCCCGCGCCCTCTGAGCTGATCTCCTCCAGGAGGCTCATTATTTCGTTTAGTTTTGCCATCCTTCTTCATTTCCACCAGCAAAAAAGCCCCGCGGCACAGAGAAAACTGTGCCGACGGGGCCTTCCGTTTTGTTGACTTTTTCTGCTCTGCACCGGAATTTATGGGGACAGGCACCAACGTCCGAATATGGCAGATGAAATCGCGCCCTGCTCGTCCGTGGCCCGGCGTTCGCCGCAAGGCGCCTCTTTGTTATTTATCTGATAAAGTATGTCGATATTCTTTTATCCGATGCAGCCGCCGATCGGTTTATTGCCGATCCAGTAAATATCTTTATGCTGTCAGGTACAGCGTCCATCTGATCTGCCTTCATATTTATTGCTTTTCCTGAAGTCATTAAAGAAAATAATAGTTGGTCAGGAACATAGTCCTGTCCCAATCCACAATTTTCAGTTCGGCTTCCTTTTCCGGATGAATGTTGAATTCATCCAGAACCATCACCTGCCTGTTCTCCAGGTCGTAAAGCGGCCACTCATGGTCCTTGCCGTCGGGAGATATGTCCGCGGTCAGGGACGGATTGCCGGTCTTGGCGAACTGAATCCACATCCTGCGCAGAGTCTTCGCGTACGTCTCATCGAACCTTCTTCCCGAAATGAGCGTCTCCTCCTGATGGTTGAATATGACGGCAATCTCCATAGTATGTGCACAATGCATCAGCGGCACGGAAGATTCCGGCGTGAAGAAATAGGTATAAGACTTGCCGCCGCCTTTTGTCTGGGTTTCGGACATCCGGATCATCGGAGCGGCAAACGCAATCTGCTCAACGAGGCGGAGTTCTCCGGAGTAATCCGGCTTCAGGATCGATTCATCTTTACAATAGCTCTCCACCAGAGCTTTCTCTTTCTCGGTCAGCTCGGCTATTTTGCCCGCCGCACCGTCAGCGCCAAACATGCGGGCGGTTTCGACGCCCGCAGCGGACACCACATAGCCCAATTCGTCCTTGTTGCAGCCCTGAAGGAAATCGATGTCCTTTGCCGCGCCATTTTCATAAGCGGCCCACGGATCCTTGGGCAGATATTTTCCGTCTTTTTCCGGAAACATCCGCATCGCGATCACTTCGGATGCCTCCACCAGCTTCACGGGATCCATCTTCTGCAGGTCGGAAACTGTCTTGCATCCAATGCTTTCCATCAGTTTATTCGTGCACGCAACGGCCTGTTCTGTGGTTCTCGTCATGGTTACGGAACCGCTCTGGGCAATGACATGATGAAAATACTTATGAGAGTTCTCCACCAGCGGAAGCAGACATACGCTGCCCGCTCCGGCGGATTCACCAATGATCGTTACGTTTTCGGGATCGCCGCCGAAGAAGCCAATGTTCTCGTGGATCCATTTTAAAGCCATCATCTGATCCATAAGTCCCAGATTCTGCGCGTCCGGATAATCCCCTCCGTCCGGCAAATGTGACAGACGGATAAAGCCGTAAACACCGAGGCGGTACTCGATGGACGCGAAGATAATATCGGGGTTTTCCTGAACGTAAGCGGTACCTTCCTCACGCGGTTCGGCCGTTGAGCCGACTTCATAAGCGCCGCCGTGGATCCATACGATGACCGGCTTCTTTTCCCCGTCCTCGTTCTCCGCCTTCCATACATTCAGATGCAAACAATCTTCACCGGCAGGATAAAGGGAACCGATCTGCCGTAGATCCGCATTCTGATAGGGGACTCTCCCGAAGTAGTACGCCTCGTATACACCGTCATCATGACAGAAGTCCACCGGCGCCTTCCAGCGATACTCCCCGACCGGCTGTTCGCCGACAAAGGGAATGCCCCGGTAGGCAATGACATTATCATATCTTTGGCCGACAAAAGTGCCGTTGATGCACTTAACTGCCAGCGACTTATCGTAATTGTCATCGGTGATCTTTTTGTTCTCACCGTACAGTGCCCTCATTCGCTCTATTGCCACATCTCTCCATTCAGCCATGTTCTCTTTTCTCCCTTCCTACTTGAATTGATATTGCCTTATATCGACTAACTTTATGGTGTCAGGTACAGCGTCTGTATTCGCCTTCATGATTTTCGTGTACTTATCCGTAAAGAAGCGTTCAATGGGTACATCAAATTCATCCAGGTGATCAGGAAGCTCTTCGACCTGCGCACCGGCGTCCATGTCGTGACCGCCATCGAGGCTCCCCTGCTCGACCTGCTGGGCAAATATCTCGATGTCCCCGCAGCCGCCCTGATGGGCGACGGCATTCAGAGAGAGCGCGTCCGCTTCCTCTCCTACCTCTTCTATGTCGGCAACCGCAAAAAGACCGACCTGCCCTACGAGGAAGAGTCGGATGCAGAGTGCGACTGGTACCGTCTGCGCCATGAGAAGGGCGGCCTCGGCATCGAGATCGACCGCGACCAGCTCATGAAGGCCAACAAGCTCTACATCGAGAACTGCCTGGGTGCCCGCGACGACGCCAAGGGCATGCAGTACCTGATCCCCGGCTGGACCTTCGATCCCAAGCGTCCCTGCATGGTCCGCTGACATAAACCTGATATAAACCTGACAGGCCGGGCCGGCCATCCACAAATGACCGCCCGCCTAGTATTTGAACCACAGTAATCTTTTGAACGACAAAAGCTCCTGCCGCTGCATCCCCCTCGCAGCGACAGGAGCTTTTTTTCCGGCCATGTAAGCATGGTCAGCCGGCAATAACAGGATCCTTCCGGTAGCCGCAGAGAAGGAACATGGGCTTGATGGCCGTGATCTCATCGTATTCCTTCTGCGACACAGTGACATCAGAGTTGATGGCCTGCAGGTCATTTTGCATGATATCGTAGGCCTCTTCCACCGTCTGTGCCCGTCCCTCGCGGATCACGCGTATCATACGGTCGATCGCTGCGGGATGCGCGTACTGGGCGGGAAGGGGGAAGGCAGAGACAACTCCGCCAACTGCATACCTGCTGATATATTCCCCGCTCCGCCGCAGGGCCTCCCGCCAGCGCGCGTCGGCATAGCGGCGGTTGTTGCGGCCTGTAGGCAGGACCTGCGCGGACATGGTATAGAAAATAAAGGCCATGCCGAAGAGGACGAAGTAGACTGCGTATCCCTGATGATGGATCACGGCATAAATCCCGAACAGAACGGATCCGACCGCCAGCAGGAAGATCGCCAGGGCGGCGTAGCGGTACCAGGGATTCATGCGGTCAGTGATGCGTTTTTCCTTTGCAGTGACGGAGAGAAAAGCCGGGATCTCCGGTTTCCGCTCCAGATAGGCCTCTGCCCGCCGGAGCTCTTCAATGCTCTCCTGCGCCTGCGGAGTCAGGTCCTTCACATACCGGGCCTCTTCCCGGGCCCGTTCCTCTTCCATCCTGGCCTGGGCCTTCTCACTCATCGTCGGGATCTCCGGGTGCCGGGTCCGGACGATGGACAGGAAGCTGTCAACCTCCTCCTCGTACTTGAAATTACACTGGCGTTCTCTTCCATCCTTCAGGAGCACCACCAGGTAGGGAATGGAGCCAAAGACGCCCTTTCCCGTGAATCCGCCCCTGGACATAGCCACACGCTTGAAGACCCGCCGGATATCCTGCCACATGACATAATACCTGCGGTCGATGAAAAAGCTGTTCAGATAGACCGCCTTCTCTCCGATCCCGCAGGGTCCGGTCCTGACGCAGTTTTTGATGTCACTGCGCAGGTCCTCCACAGTCATTTTGTGTTCCGCGATCGCCACTGGTGCAAAAATCATATCCTTTTCCGCCGCTGCCGCGGCGGCTCCTTTCATTCTTTCCAACCCATGCCGCTCGTCAGAGCGGCACCCTTCACCGTTTTCGCGGAGGCGAAGACAATGAAAGACCGCAGGAGATTCGGGCCGCTTGCGGCCCAAATCTCCTGCTTGAAAAATATAGCATCAGTAATATTTTTTACTTTTGAATGCTGATCATGCGTGTGCGTGATGGACTGCTGTGGAATCCATGTGCGCGTACTTTCTGGTCTTTACCATAAAGATCACAAGCATAGCGACGGCAAAGACAATGCCGAAAGGATATGCGAACGCATAATTGTTCTTAAAGAAGGGGATCAGGCCCAGGCACTCGGGAGCCATTACAAAGTAGGTCGAGGATACCGCGCTCATAAAGGTTGCCGGCAGTGCGCCGATCCAGTAGTTCTTTCTCTCCTGCGCCAGGTAGGTCGCGCCCGCCCACAGGACGATCATGGCCAGGGTCTGGTTGGACCAGCTGAAGTATCTCCAGATGACCTGGTAGCTCAGGAAGCCGAGTGTGTTGCCGTAGCCCAGAAACGCGCCGATCCCGAGGACCGGAATGCAGAGTTTCAGGCGGTTCTGCCAGGAAGTCTGGTCCAGCTTCATCCAGTCGGACAGGGTCAGACGGGCAGAACGGAAGGCAGTATCACCGGATGTGATGGGGCATGCGACGACGCCCAGCATGGCCAGGATGACACCGACAGGGCCCATGGTCTTGACACAGACATCATAGATGGCCGCGGACTGACCGCCTGCCAGGATCTCCTGCAGGCCGGTGCTCAGGCCGCCGGTCTTTTCATAGATCGCGCAGCCGGCAGCTGCCCATACCAGGGCAATGACACCTTCGGAAGCCATGGCGCCGTAGAATACGAACCTGCCCTGCTTCTCGCTCTTGAGGCATCTTGCCATCAGAGGGGACTGGGTCGCGTGGAAACCGGAGATCGCGCCGCAGGCAACTGTGATGAACATGAAGCTCCACACAGGGGTTCCCGCGGGATGCATGCTGCGGAAGTTCTCAAACAGTTCGGGGATATGGTAGCCGTTCATGGGAAGGCCGACGGCCACACCGACTGCCATGAGGATCAGGCAGATCCCGAAGACAGGATAGATCTTACCGATGATCTTGTCGATGGAAATGAATGTTGCGATGAAATAATAGGCCAGGATGATCGTCAGCCAGACGGTCGTGGAGGCCAGGGCGCCGCTCACACCTTTTTCAGACAGGAGCTTGACCAGAAGGCCTGCAGGGCCGACTGCAAAGACTGTGCCGACCATGATCAGCAGGACCACGGAAAAGATACGCATGACGTTTTTCATCGCAGGGCCGAGGTAGGTGCCGGTGACCTCGGAAATAGAGGCGCCTCTGTTTCTCTCAGACAGCATACCGGAGAAATAGTCGTGCACACCGCCTGCAAAGATGGTGCCGAAGGTGATCCACAAAAAGACGACCGGGCCCCACAGAGCGCCCTGCATGGCACCGAAGATCGGTCCCAGTCCGGCGATGTTCAGCAGCTGGATCAGGAACAGCTTCCACTGGGGCATGACGACAAAGTCCACGCCGTCATTGATGGCCACAGCAGGAGTCTCCCTGTCATCCGGGGCAAAGGTGCTTTCGACTACCTTGCCGTAGGTAAAATAGCCGATGACAATAAGTAACAGGCAGAGAATAAAGCTGATCATATCAAAACCTCCCTTCATGTGTTTTCGCCAATCAGCTCGCCCGGCGCACCCGGGCGGGTTTTTCTCTGCGTGCTTTCACAGGCCATACAGACACAGGATCCCGGACCGGTTGATCCGGGCTCTGTCCGCATCCTTGCAGGCAGGTTCGCGACCGGTCCCTTTTCTGTGCAATATAGCCTGTAAAAGTGCGCGAATTATTAGAAAAACTGTATATGATTCACAATTTTCCCTTGGAACGCACCTATTATAGTCCCCTCCTGCCTATGCATCAATAGTCAAAGTGCACAAATTAGAAACGTTTCCACTATCAATTAGCACAATTTTTTCGTTCTATGCTTCCGCCTGATCTCCTGGTTTCATTTCCGCATACTTCTTTTTCACGCATCGTCCGATCAATGATTGAATCCTCCCCCTGTATGGAAGATCCGGCGCCTGTCACCACAAGCCCATAGAAAGCCTACAACGCCGCATAGACCGAAATCAGAGAGCGGGTCTTCTCGGGGTCCTCGATGTAGATATGATGATGAGGGCTGCCCTTGTAGATCCGGACACCATCTCTCCATGCACATAGCGAGGTGAAGGGCATTTCCTCCCAGAGGGCGCCGCTGCCCGTCAGGAACGGTACGGTTGCAAACAAAACAGCATTACCGATGAAACAGCTGTAAAGAGTGCCCTGCATGTTCGTATGGGTGTAGAAAGTCTCCCCGTCAAAGAGCAGGATGTTCAGTTTGTTCCCCGGGGCCAGAGAAGCAACCGCCTCATCGATTATCCTGCACCGCTCCATGGCAGTCAGTGCGGCCCCCGGACCGCAGTCCGCTGTCTTCTCATTTTCAGGAACAGGCATTTCGTTCAGCTTTTTTTCCATGGCCCGGTTGATCCGGTCGACGAAATAGAGCAGGATCCGTTCACTGTCGGTCTGTCCTTCCTGCGCTTCCATAAATCTGCTGAGCAAAGATCCCTCAAAGACGGTGCCATTGTGGGCCAGGGTCCAGCAGCGCCCGCTGTCATCTGTCTTCTGGAAGGGGTGCGTATTGTTATATTCCAGGGAGCCAATGGTTGCTTCCCTGATATGGGCCAGCAGAGTAAAAGCGCGTATGCCCCCTCTCAGCCGTTCCTTCAGATACCTGCTTCGGGCCGCTTTCACAGGTTCTTTTTCCAGCATACCAAACCCAGCCCTGCCAGCAGGGTTTTGATGAAAGTACGCAATACCCCACCCGTGCGGGTTCTTTTCAGAGTGGGGGAAAAACATCTGCAGCCAGGGACTGACGTCCATATCATTTCCAGCACTGATTCCGAACAATTCACACATTTTTCTCACCGGTTCCAATTCTTCGAAGCTGTTCGAGAACGCCCGAAAAAGCATGCAGATCATCCCGGGTGATCCATTACAGCGATTTATATAAAATACATATTCTCTATGTCTTCACGCCGGATGACCAATGCCTCCCTCGTTTCGGTTTCTCCCATTGAATAAAAGTCCCGGCAGGTGTCGTTGAGGACATCCCGGGGAAGGATGATATTGTGGGAAAAGGGATGGTCAGAGACCGGCAGAATGCCCTCCCTGCAAACCTCATTTCCACGGTAATAGGGATCAAAGGCAAGGATTCTGTCCCCGCGTTCTTCTGTCACCAGAATGTAGTGTCCAACATCATGAAAGACATGCAGAACAACAGCGGCACCTGCATGAAGTGCCTCCGACAGCCTGCTCCCGGGGCCGAACCAGACCTCCTCCTTCTCCAGATACAGACTGCCCGCCGGCAGAAGGCCGGCGAATCGCAGTTCATTCAGCCAGATTCCAAAGTAACGTATAGCGGCGCCAGTCGTGCCGCACATACCACAGTGCCCGTTCCGGTCGTAGCTGTCCAGGGTACACAGTCCGATGTGGCGGACGAGATCCGGCGGGATCTCCTCCCGCTCAAACAGATACAGAATCGCGTTGGTCATGGTCGTGGGGCCACAGTCATACTGTGTGACCTGATATCGAAGTGGAGATTTCATGACATATCTTCCTCTGTTAGCGCCCTGGACGGAGAGACCATGGTGCCCTGACATACACAGTACTATGAAAAACTCGTTAATACAAGAAGCATACAACAATTCACCTATCAATTCAATAGGTAGATGTTTATGATACCTGACTACATAGGCACCTGAAAAAGCCATGCGCAAACGCCTCGGGCACGCTCTCGCTCTATCCTCGCTGGCTAGCGGTAAAAATCTGCTTTGCACAAAGGCCGCTCGTCAGAGCGGCAACGCGAGGAGAAATACGCATTTAAAAGTCTTTCATATAAGGACTTTTAAATTGGCGTTTTCTCCGCTGCGATCACAGGTGCCTGGGCCCGCGGCACAGGCACAGGAGTGAATAAACGCTATCGAGCGTTTTTTTACTCTTCCGCTTTAAGCAAGTTAGGAGAAATGCAAATGGACGCAGCTATGATCCGGCAGGCGCTGGAGGAAAAATATCTGGCTCCGACCAGAAGGGAACGCCCCCTTTATTCCGGCATCGAAGTGGAGATGCCGATCCTGAATCTGAAAAAAGAAGCTGTAGATTTTGACATTGTACACAGAGCTGCTGAACGTTTCACGGATATCTGCGGGTTTGTGCCCGAAAAGCGGGACGATGAGGGAGAGGTGATCCTTGCGGCGGATCCGGTGACGGGGGACTCCCTCTCTTTTGACTGTTCCTATAACAACCTTGAGCTTTCCCTGGGGAAGGCACAGGATCTGCATCTGGCGAAAATCCGTTT
>OCVV011323074.1_pt1 | contig 11284 bp, 10 predicted proteins | sample 1539721 | NCBI WGS metagenome assembly OCVV01 (sample SAMN02144230, study PRJEB22623) | gut metagenome | biome: sheep rumen | host: Ovis aries | place: New Zealand | reverse complement strand
ACAGCCAGCCGATGGCCTGCAGAAGGATGCCTCCTGCAGATGAATTGCCGGCCGCCGCAGATTTATCTGTCAAGGGGCCTTATGGTGCCGGGATGGTTCAGTTCATAGCCGCCGAGGGCTTCTGCGCGGCGGCGGAAATCGTCGCTCTGAAGGATTTCCAGGAGCTTTTTTACCACGGGGGTATCCCACGCCGCATCGGGAATCAGCAGGTCATACTGTTCCATGCAGACAGGCAGGAAGTCCAGGCCGTAGTTTTTCGCGGCGGAGTAGATGCCCATGCCGGCATCCGCGGTGCCGGAGGCGATCTGTACGGCGACGGACATGTGGGTGAGCTCTACCCGGTCATACCCGTAGATATCTTCCGGGGAAATGCCTTCTTTTCTGCACAGATAGTCCATGAGTACCCGGGTTCCCGAACCCTTCTGCCGGTTGACGTAGCGGATGCCCGGGGCTGTGAGATCCTTCAGGGAATGGATGCCCTTCGGATTCCCGGAGGAGAGCATCAGTCCCTGGGTTCTCCCTACACATTCTACCAGACGGACGCCTCCCTGGGGGAAAAACTTCCGGATATAGGAATAATTGTAGGTGCCATCGGCCTCATCCAGGAGATGGGTGCCGGCGATATGGGTTTCCCCCCGCTTTACCGCCATGATGCCGCCCATGGATCCCACGTGGGAGGAACTCATGAATAAGGAAGGATCCGACTGATGAAGCAGGTCTCCGATCTCGTCCAGAAGGGGGTCGTGGCTTCCGATGGCGACCAGGATATTGTCCAGCTCCTGCCTGGGCCTGAGAAGGGACACTTCCACTTCGCTCCCTGCCTCATATCCCTCCAGCCCCCGGGGAATCTCCAGAATCCCGTCGGCCTTGACGAAGGAGGTGACGACGCCGCTGCCCCGGTTGAGAGGAGCGGCCACCAGGCGGTCGCCCACCTTTCCCATGCGGACCCGGACAAACTCCCGGTATTTGAGACCGGAGATGACAGGACGGGACAGGGTGGCCTTTACCGTATCGGCAGCGGAGGGACCGGTGCAGAACCATTCCTCCAGCAGAGGGTGCAGGACTTTTTCGAGGACGATGATGCCGGACACCGGATAGCCGGGAACGCCGAGAAGGGGCTTTTTGTCCAGGTATCCCAGGATGGCAGGTTTTCCCGGTTTGATGGCGAGTCCGTGACAGAGAACGGTGCCGACGGTTCCGATGGCCTGGGCGGAGTAGTCCTCTCTTCCCGCGGAGGAGCCCGCATTCAGGAGAACCATATCGCAGGAAGCTGCGGCATCTGTCAGGGTATTCACGATATCATCGAATTTATCCTTCACGATGGGATAGACCTTCGGAACAGCGCCCCACTCCGCAAGCATGGAGGAAAAGATGGAACTGTTGAATTCGATGATGTCGCCCGGACCCGGGTTTTCGGTGGGGGCTACGATCTCATCCCCGGTCGGAATGATGCCGACGACAGGCCGGGCCAGGACTTCTACCTCCAGAATGCCGGCAGCCAGAAAAGCGCCGATGGCGGCGGGAGTGATTCTGGTGTGTCCCGGCAGGACCATTTCCCCGGCGCAGATATCCTCGCCGATCTGGCGGATATGCTGCCAGGGAGCAGCGGAGGCGTGGATTTTCACAGAACCGTCCTCCTGACGGACCAGGTCCTCCACCATGATGACGGCGTCATAGGCCTCCGGGATGAGGTCGCCGGTATCCACGACCAGATATTGGCCGGAAGAGAGTGTCACAGGCGTGGTCTCCGTTGCGCCGAAGGTGTCCGATGCGTGTACGGCGATGCCGTCCATGGCGGAAGCGGGATAGTGGGGAGCGCTGATATGGGCATAGACTGCCTGTGCGGTGATGCGTCCGGCCGCCTTCTGTACGGGGATTTTCTCCGCGGGGGCATGGAAGCCGCAGGAGCGCAGCACCGCCAGATATTCGGCTGCGGCCTGGGCAAGCTCTGTATTAGTCAGGTATTGAAAAGCCATAATAACCTCCGAAGTTTCTGTTAAATAAAGATTTATACCGATTATACCGGATCCGCCGGATTCCGTTCCGGTGCTTCTGTCCTGTCGAGCTTATAATACGCCATGACAGACTGACGGAAGGCATCGGCCAGCGGGGACAGATGCTTCTGGCGTTTGAAGCATATCATCATATTCCGGGAAAACTTTTTCTGCATGATCGGAAGCAGGCGGATGGCCGGATCATTGCGGTAGAGATCGGCGCTGCTCTCCGGGACAAAGCCGGCGGCGATGCCTTCGGCAATCATCTGACAGTGCAGAGAGCGGCTGTCGGTGTAGCTTTCGGAAGCCGGCGACACGGCGAGGGCTCTGCAGATTTCCAGCGGGTATTCCATATCCCGCTCCCCGCACCGGAGGAATACGAAATCGATGTCCTGCAGGTCCGCCGTGGAAGCGGAGGTGCGGGCCGCCAGGGGATGATTTTTGTTTACTGCCAGCAGATACCGCTCGGTATAAAAGGGATATCCCCGGTACCGCGCATACTTTTTCTCTTCGGGATAGACCATGACGTCGAAGGAATTGATATCCGGCGTCTCGTCCCGCTCAAGGCTGCGGCATACTTCGAAGGATACCTCCGGGTGCTGTCTGCGGAAAGCGGCCATGCAGGAGAGCAGTTTTCCCAGGCCGCCGTCCACGCCGATGCGGATTCGGTTATTCTGGCCCTTAATCTCCCGGTTGATGCGGTCGATGGAATCATCCAGTTCCGCAATCATTCTGCGGCAGCTTTCCAGAAACTGGGTTCCGGCCCGGTTCAGCGAAATATTCTTTCCGTTCCTCTCAAAGAGCTCCGTGCCAAGTTCCTTTTCGATGGCAGATATATTTTTGGAAAGAGAGGACTGGGAAATGTGCAGCAGTTCCGCCGCCCGGCTCATGTTTTCCAGCTGTGCGATAGTGATGAAATAGCGTATTTGCATCGTATTCATAAGTCCATTCTACGCAGTCTTATTCCATAATGCAATAAGGATATGCCGATTTGTCCATAAATAAATTTACCAGGGGCCCGCCGGAACGGAGAATGTCAGAAACATATATTGACATGGACAGTTATATTGCATAGAATAAAGACGATTTGGCGAAAATGCCAGCAAAAGCGATATTCCAGGAGGGAATTATGAAAAAAACATTCGTGATGTTATCAACAGCCGTGATGATGACCATGCTTGCCGCATGCGGCGGCAGCAAGCCGGCTGAAACCACAGCGGCAGAGACCACAGCGGCAGAGACTGCAGCCGAGGAGACCGCGGCAGAAGAATCCGCTGAGGAGACCGAAGCAGAGGCAGAAGAGTCCTCCGTAGGCCTTCAGATCCTGTATGAACAGGATGACAGCATGATCAACACCTACTCCCTGCTTGCCGTGAATCCGGAAGCGCCCTTTGTGGATGCGGACGAGAAGCCGGTGGAGGGCGTGGAGCTGAACACCGAGGGAGCAAAGGCTCTCATCAACTGGATGCTTTCCGAGGAAGGCGAGAAGGCCGCAGCAGACTACGGATATGAAGAGTACGGCGAGTACCTCTTCTATCTGCTGGACGGTGCACCGGTATCCACTGCGGAGATTCCGGAGGCTACCGAGGAGACAAAGAAGATTCGTCTGTCCACCACCACATCCGTGAACGACTCCGGACTTCTTGGCTATCTTCTTCCGATGTTCGAGGAGAAGTACGGCTATGAGGTTGAGGTTTATTCCGCAGGAACCGGCAAGGCTATTGCCAATGCCAAGATGGGCAACGCAGACCTGATTCTGGTACACTCCAAGAAGCAGGAAGAGGCGTTCATTGAAGACGGATTCGCCTATGTTATCGACGGCATGGATGCAGAGCGTCTGAGCTTCATGTACAACTACTTTGTACTCTGCGGACCGGCAGAGGATCCGGTAGGTGCCAGGGACTGCGCAACCGTTAAGGATGCCTTCGCAAAGATCGCCGAGGAGAAGCAGCCCTTCGTATCCAGAGGCGACGGTTCCGGTACCCACACCAAGGAACTTTCCCTGTGGCCGGAGGATCTGGGCATCACCGAGGAAGCTGCAAGCTTTGCGGATTATACAGACTGGTACACCTCTGCAAACGCAGGTATGGGCGTATGCCTGACCATGGCAAATGAGATGGGCGCCTACATCCTTTCCGATAAGGCAACCTTCCTCACCTTCCGCGCAAACAACGGCGTGATGGAGTAAGATGGCTTGCATGCAGAAGGGATTCTGTGTACAATAACTGACAAACCAGGCTGCTGCGGCATGAGCTGCGGCAGCCTTTATTAGAATTCTCTGCCGGGTATTTTTGTATCCCGCAGGCCGAAAGAAAGGAGGAGACCGGTGTATACGGCAGTAATAAAAGCAATTCAGCTGATTATGGGCTGTGATGCGGAACTGCTCAATATTCTGGGAACGACGGCACGCATGAGTCTGTCCAGCTCGGTGATCGCCCTTCTGATCGGCGTGCCCGTGGGAATCCTCTACGGTACCTGCCGCTTTTTCGGAAAAGGCGCCCTTGTCGTTCTCAACCGGACGCTCATGGGAATGCCGCCGGTGGTGTGCGGTCTCTTCTTTTATATGCTGTTTTCCGGCGTGGGTCCCTTTGGAAAATGGAAGCTTCTCTTCACGGTTCCCCTGATGGTTCTGGCCCAGGTGGTGCTGATCACCCCGATTGTGGTGGGAAACATGGAGAGCTTCGTGTCCGGGGTGGCGGAGCCGATCCGGGAAACCGCCGCGGGGCTCGGGCTCGGACGCATGAAGACACTCCTTCTCATTGCGGGAGAGTGCAGATACCAGATATTCTTCACCTATCTGCTGTCCTTCTCCCGGGCGATCGCCGAGGTCGGCGCGGTCAGCATGGTGGGCGGCGCCATCGCCTGGAAAACCAACGTCATGACCACGGCCATCATGCAGTACACAAACCGGGGCAATTTTTCCCTGGGCGTGGCGCTGGGACTGATCCTGTTAAGCATTTCCCTTATCATCAACATTGTCATCACGATGCTGCAGAGGAGGTTTGACCGATGAAAATACCTGCACTGCAGAAGCAGTATGACGGGCGCATGGTTCTTGATACGCCGGAGCTTACCATGGAGAAGGGGAAGCTTTACGCGCTTCTGGGGGCCAATGGCAGCGGCAAATCCACCTTTGCCAGGATTCTTGCCGGGATTATTCCCTCCGACAATCACAGAAGGCTTCCGGAGAACTGCCGCGTGGGATACCTTCCCCAGAAGGGGTACGCCTTCCGGACAACGGTTCTGAAAAACATTCTTCTGGGAAATGGGGACGAAAAGAAGGCGCAGGAGCTGATCCGGGACTTTTCCCTGGAGGACCTTAAGCGGCAGCAGGCAAGGAGCCTGTCCGGCGGGGAGATTCAGCGGATGTGCCTGGCAAGGATCCTGATGAAAACCTATGACCTGCTGATTCTGGATGAGCCGACCTCCGCCATGGACCGGAAGTCCATTCTCCGCTCGGAGGAGATTCTGGGAGAGCGCAGAGACGGGGGCGATACCATCCTTCTGATCACCCATTCCGTGCAGCAGGCATCCCGCCTGGCCGATGAGGTGATATTTCTGGACGGGGGAAAACTGATAGAGCAGGGTGCGGCAGGTGAGGTGCTGCACGCGCCGAAGATGCCGGAAACCCGGGAATTTCTGGAGTTTTTCGGGGTGATACGTTAACATGCCTTGAATATTCGGACAGAGGAGAGTTTTCATGGAATTCACGAAAGAACAGCGGGAGAGATACGCGAGACACTTTGTGCTGAAGGAGATTGGTGAGGAAGGTCAGAGAAAGCTTTCGGAGGCGAAGGTGCTGGTGATCGGTGCAGGCGGCCTCGGAAGCGCCTCCCTCCTCTATCTGGCGGCAGCCGGTGTGGGAATCCTTGGGGTGGCGGATTTCGATACGGTTGATGTTTCCAACCTGCAGCGGCAGATCATCCACCGGACCGACCGGGCGGGCATGGCAAAGACAGAGTCGGCGGCCATATCCATCGGCGGGCTGAATCCGGAGGTGCAGGTGCGCCAGTTCCGGGACCGGGTGACGGTTGACAACATTCTGCCTCTGATCGGGGAGTATGATTTCATCATCGATGCGACCGACAGCTTCGAGTCCAAGCTTCTGGTCAATGATGCATGTGTCCTGGCGAAAAAGCCCTTCAGCCACGCCGGGATCATCCGGTTTGAGGGGCAGGCCATGACCTGGGTGCCGGGGCAGGGCCCCTGCATCCGCTGCGTGATGGGAGACGTTCCGCCCAGAAACATGGTGGCCAGCGGAGCCCAGGTGGGCGTCCTCGGCGCGGCTGTCGGAGTACTGGGCAGCATTCAGGCGACGGAGGCCATCAAGTTCATCACCGGCCGGGGAAAGCTCCTGACCGGACGGCTTCTTCTCTTTGACGGGCTTTCCATGCAGTTTACCGAGATGGAGATGAAGACGGGGAACCCCCACTGCCGGATCTGCGGCGTGCACGCGGATATCACAAGCCTTGCGGAGAACCGGCTGGAATACGAACAGGGCTGATAAAAAAGGAGAAGCGTCCCGAAAGACGCTTCTCCTTTTTTATATTCCGGAATCAGCTGCCGGGAGGACAGATCAGCCCCCGCCCAGCAGATGGATAACCTCCAGCACGTCGTTTTCGCCGATGACGGCGGCAGCGTACTCCTCCGGCCAGATGACCGTTTTGTTCAGCTTCACGACCAGCTTCGGCCAGGTAAACTTATTCTCTGTGATCACATCCTGTACGGTAAGTCCTTCCCGCCAGCCGGGATAGGGCCGGTTGTTCAGAGTCATCAGACTTCCTCCTTCAGAAGGGGTTCCACAACTTCAAGGAGCTCCGGGAGATCCATGCCCAGTTCCTTCAGATGCTTCACCGTGGGAACGCCGTTCATGGTCCAGCCGCGCTTGGGATATACGGCATCGATAAGGGTCTGGTACCGGTCTTCACGGAACTTGCGGGTGGCGGCCATGCGCTCTTTGAGACTCATGCTCTTCACCTGCTCTTCGGTGTAGCCGGCCAGCTCCACCAGCTGACTGTCATAGCGTTCCTCTCTCCAGAGGTACTCATCCTCAAAGACCGGTCCTGCGGAGCGGTAGGGGATGGCGTCGTTGGCGCGGAGCCCCTTGCCCATGCGGATGTTGAAGATTCTCTGGAAGTTGTAGACACGCTCGGACTGCTTAATCATGTCCGGAATGTCAATCTTCTTACCGGTCACGCCGTAATAGAGATCCAGATAGTTCTGCACATGCTCGGGAACCATCTTCGGGTCATCGGTGGTGGCGTTGTCCGCGGGAACAATATCATTCCACGGCAGCTTGCAGAAGCCCATGAGACCGAACCAGGTGCGGAACATGGGATAGAAGTACAGTGCTTCCGCCTTGTCCTCGAAGGTCGGGATCTGGTTATTGACCTGATCCATGAAGATCAGCCACGCCTCGTCGTGCTGCGGGCCCTTGTTGGTGAGACCATAGCCGCCCTGCTGTGCCAGGGATTCCTTTGCGGAGTACTCGGAGTACTCGAGGCCCTTCTGCTCCATGCCGAAATCGTTCATTTCATTCAGATCGCCCCAGCCCTGGGCAGCGAAGTATTCCTTCTGCTTGTGGATGCCGAGACCGGCGATTTTGCCGAAGCCCTCGTTTCGGGAAATCTGATGCATCATCTCCAGATCGGCAGCTGCATTGCCCCAGGTAAGCTCCAGGCCTCCGGTGCGCTCCTTGTTGAGAATTCCTCTCTCGTAGCACTCCATCAGGAAAGCGGTCATGGTGCCGTAGGAAATGGTATCCAGACCGTAGGTATCGCAGTAGAAGTTCAGCTCCAGGACCTCCTGGGGATTGTAGATGCCGCAGCTGGGGCCGAGGCCTGCCGCGCTCTCATACTCCGGACCGTCCACGCAGACCCGCTGTCCCTTGTAGGGGCCGGTCTTTAACAGGAAGTGATCGGAAGCCTTGGCGCAGGCCAGGGAGCAGCCGTACCAGCATCCGTCCGCCGCGCCCTGGGTCAGCCAGTCGGACTTGAAGACCTTTGCCGTCATCTCATCGATGCCCGGCGCATCGCCGAACTTGAAGTTGTGGGTCGGGACGATATCGTAGTCCGCCAGGGTGCGCAGGGAATAGGCAGTGCCGACGCCGCGCATGTCATTCTGCTTGCTGTCGTTTAAGGCAACCTCCCGGTGGAACTTATGTCCGGTCCTGTTGATGATGGAGATATCGAAGCAGTCATTCAGGTTGTTCTTTACGCCGTCGATCTTGCATACCAGAGCCTTGATGCCCTTGTCGCGGAACACGCGGCCGATGCCGCCGCGGCCGGCCTGCTTCAGGCGGGTAACGCCCCGGTGCGGGTCATAGAAGGAAAAGTTCAGCATGCCGATGTTGCTGTACTTTGCCGCGGATCCTGCACATGCAACGGCGATGTTCTTCTTGTCATTCTCATCGTCCGCATACATGGCTGTCAGCTCTTCGCACATGACGTGGGCGTCAAAATGCTCCAGCGGAGCTTCCTCGAAGGAGATGGTTCCCTTCGTGGCGTCAATGACGACGATCAGGTCCCTGTTGGACTTTCCGGCGATCTCCAGGGCATCAAAGCCCGCAAACTTGAGGTAGGGACCGAAGAAGCCGCCTACGTTGGAGTCGATCGGAATATCCGTCAGCGGGGAAATGGTGCAGACCAGGGTCTTTCCGGTGCCGCCGTACTGGGTAATGCCGGCGACCGGACCGGGAGACATGACGATCTCATTCTCCGGGGAATCCCAGCGGGTATCCGGAGTTACCGCATCCCAGAGGTAGCGCAGGCAGTAGCCCTTGCCGCCGGTGAATTTCTCTTTTACCTCTTCCGGGATATCGGAGATCTTCGCGGTGCGATCTCCCACGTTGATGGTGAGGATCTTATCGGTGTAGCCGCGGTGAAGCGGGGTTTTCTCATAGGAAGTCTCGCCCAGAAGTACATGGGCTGCCTTCATCTTCGCGAGCTCTTCGGCAGAAGGAGCCTGATATCTCGGAACATTGCAAATATGAATCATCTTGGATTTCCTCCTTCTTATGCCTCTTCGATGCGAATGGCGCCGGTGGGACATGCTTTTACGCACAGACCGCAGGCGATGCACTTGCTGGGTTCACTTCTGTCGTCACACTGCACCATCACCTGCTCGGGGCAGAAGCCGGTGCACATGAGGCATCCCACGCACTCCTTCCGGTTCAGCATGTATACGCCCTTCGGATTCTGCCTGATGACGCAGGTATTGCACACTTCAGCGCACTTTCCGCACTGATTGCATATATGAATCGTATGGGATCCGTCTTCGTTGTCGTCCACACGGATACAGGAGAGAGCCGGATCGTTTGTTTTGTAATAAGCCTGGGAACAGGCAGCCTCGCAGGAATGACATCCGATGCAGAGGCTTTCATCCTTTGCTAATCTTTTCACTGTGAACACCTCCTAAAAGCGGTTAACTCCAAATAATTATACTATATATGTGAAACAACCTCAAAATAATGAAATAACCCCTTATTCCGCTTTGGAATAAGTGGCCTGAATGCTGATAAGATAACAGCAAAGACTGCGGATCAGCTGTCAAACCGGTGGACCATAACCTCTTCTCCGGCTGATATGCCCTCGCATTCTCCGGGCACGCTGATATAGCCGTCAGAGCCGGACAGTGTGGTAATCAGTCCTGATTTGCTGCGGATGGGGACGGCCGTAAGGTTTGCGGCGCCGGGAACAAGGCGCACCCCGTTATACTGGGTCCGGCCGTGATTGGCACCCAGGGTTTCGGAGAGCACGGCGGGGAAGGTATATTCGGTACAGGCTGCTCCTGTGAGGCGGAGGATGGCCCGTTTCACGAACAGGTGAGCCGAGAAGGCAGCCGCAGCAGGGTGTCCCGGAAGGCCGAATACCGGCTTTTCCTGAATTATGCCGAGAATCGTGGGTTTGCCCGGCTTCATGGCGATGCCGTGCATGAGGAGTTCTCCCCGGCTCTCGATGATGCGGCAGGAGGCATCCTTGTCTCCGACGGAGCTTCCGCCGGAAAGAAGGACCATATCCGATTCCGCGACGGCCCGGTCCAGGGCCCTGCCCAGAAGGGTTTCATCGTCGCGGATAATTCCGTAATTTACCGGTTCTGCGCCGAAGGACTGGCAGAAGGCGCAGAGCAGATGAGAGTTTACATCCCGGATCTGACCGCCCTCGGGGGTTCCGGTGACGGGGATCAGCTCATCGCCGGTGGAGAGAATGGCAACCTTCGGCTTTCTGCGGACACAGACCTCTGCACATCCGATGGCGGCCAGGGCGCCGATATCCGGGGGCGTGAGCCGCTTTCCGGCGGGCAGAACCACCTGGCCTGGCTTTACGTCATCGCCCCGGTAGATAACATTTTCCCCCGGGGAAACCGGGCGGAAGATGCCGATGGTTCCGTCTCCGTAGTCCTCCGTATATTCCTTCATAATGACGCAGTCTGCGCCTTCGGGCAGGGCGCCGCCGGTGGGAATGGCCCGGAGCGTTCCGGCAGGAAGGGGAGAACCGGCATCCTCTCCCATGAGAATAGCCCCGTCGCAGGGCAGCATGGCGGGAATGGACTCCGAGCAGCCGAAGGTGTCATTTGCCCGGACAGCATATCCGTCCACGGTGGAGCGGTCAAAGCCGGGAACGTATTCCGAGGCCGTGACGGCCTCTGCGGTTACCCGGAAGAGGGCTTCCGCCAGGGAAACCGTCTCGGTGCCGGTTTCTTTAAGAGAAAGAGAATCTATCAGTTTAAAAACCTCATCGGTTGACAGTACATGCAGCATGTGAATCTCCGCCTTTCCAGGATACTTTTTCCTGTCCGGCTTCCGGGAAGTCGTCAGGATTCTATCATTATACTATGAATTTCAGCACTGTGTTATAATGGAATACAGGAAATGATGGTGTTCTTCGGGATCAATAAGGTGATTTTTGCGCCGGGCTTCGGCGAAAAGAAGCAGAGAGGATAAATACGATGGCAGAGGTAAAACTGCTGGGAACGCGGGGGTCGGTTCCGGTATCCGGAACGGATTTTTCGGTATACGGAGGCGCCACCTCCGCCTATATGCTGCAGGCAGAAGGGGAGGTTCTGTTTCTCGATGCGGGAACGGGGATACGGAATGTGCAGGCGGAGGATGTCCGGGGGGACCATATCCACATTCTCCTGACCCATACCCATATTGACCATATCCTGGGCCTGCCCTTCTTCCTGCTGGAACACTGCATAGGAAAAACCGTGGAGATATGGGGAAGAAGCCGCAGAGGAGAAAGCATCGAAGAACAGCTGAACCATCTGTTTTCCCTGCCCCTGTGGCCGGC
>OCVV010000686.1_pt1 | contig 11284 bp, 10 predicted proteins | sample 1539721 | NCBI WGS metagenome assembly OCVV01 (sample SAMN02144230, study PRJEB22623) | gut metagenome | biome: sheep rumen | host: Ovis aries | place: New Zealand | reverse complement strand
ATTCTTAGCTTTTCGTGATTCTTAGAATCTTTAACAGTCTTAGCAAAAGCACGCTGTCGCTTTGCTAATTTCTGTTCTGCCTTTCTAAAGAATTTAGGTGTTTGAACGCGTTGTCCATCAGAGCAGACAATAAAGTCATGCAGACCTAGGTCTATTCCAATATGCTTGTCTGTCTCTGGCAGTTTCTCTGGTTCTTTAACCTCACATAGCACTGAGGCATAATATTCACCACTGCGTTCGTGTGAAATAACGACGGATTTGATTTCACCTTCGTGCTGTCTATGCTCAATAATTTTAACATAACCGACTTTAGGCAGTTTAAGACGATTGCCATCAAAGAATATAGTGCATTTTGAGTCTTTTGATTTTGTTTTCTGGTTATTCGTTTTATAGCTTAATCTTGAGTGCTTCTTAGATTTGAACTGAGGAAAACCAAAGTGTTCAGGATTTTTGAAGAAATTCCTATATGCCTGTTCCAAATTCAGTTGTGCATTGGCAAGCGCTAGGCTGTCAACACTTTTCAGGAATGCTTTGTCGGCTTTGAAACATGCTGGTGTGACATGAAGAGTCTGCTTTGTTGCTTCATAATGCTTCGTTTTGGCATCAAGCATGAGATTATAGACCAGTCTTGCACAACCGATATTCTGGTTAATCTTGGTTTTCTGTGCTTTAGTTGGATATAATCTGAATTTGAAAGCCTTTAGCATGATGACTGATTCCTGACACAGATTCGTTTTGTTTTGGTTGTGAGGCGAGGAGGTGGATCAAACCNTACATTCATCCCATCGGACTAGCCTTACATTATTATAGATAGCAAAGTTATTTTGACGTTTCAAACTGTTTTTGCTATTTAACCCACGGGAAAAATGCAGCGTGGGATTTCTTTGGCTTGGTTAAATATTACAAGAATAATGATAGACCGAGTGACAATAATAATCAGCATATATAGCGTTCACTGTTTTAGGAAGGTTTCTATCTATAACAATCATGGCGCGTCTTTGTAGTTCAATCATGGCGCGTCTTTGTAGTTCAATCATGGCGCGTCTTTGTAGTTCAATCATGGCGCGTCTTTGTAGTTCAATCATGGCGCGTCCTAACAAATAACCAAAACTTTTAAGGAGTGTGACATGATTAGAAGAATTAGAAACAGACGTTTTGAAGCACGAAACAGAAGACCAGCAAGCGATTATAATTGGATTTCTAAATATCCAGTATTGGCTGATTTGGTCGATGGCGCGCTTACTGAAATGGAAATGGAAATGCTTAATACGATAGTTGGTCTTATAATGAAAGCAGCCAACGAATTAGAAGAACACAAGAACGATGAAGCTTATGATGGAACAAATGGTGATACAGGTTATGCACTACATGCTTTAGGCAATTTACTGAAAGACAGCGATGAATTTGTAAAATTTGCAAAGCGTTTACGTCGTAATTCTTTATATGATTTACTGTAATTTCGACTAATATATCTATTAGTAATCGTGCGCACTTTTTGTATAATCGTGCGCACTTTTTGTATAATCGTGCGCACTTTTTGTATAATCGTGCGCATCCTATAAGATACTTAGCATAAAGGATTGTGTCATGATTAGAAGAATTAGAAACAGAAAATTTGAATCAGAATTAAATTCTGAAACAAAAGATATTTATAATGATTTATGTGACCATTTTAGGAAATCAGGTAGATATGAGGAACTAACAACAGAAGCATCTAAAAAAGCAATATTTCTTCAAGATGATTTAGATGGTATGTTTAAGGTAGCTGCTAATCCTAAATATGTACATATTATTCATACAACATTTTATAGTAGACCAAGTGAATGGACTATCCATAATGTCAATGAGTATAAAGAATGGTTAGATGATTATTCAGAAGCATATTTATAGTTTTGTCTTTTGTTATAATTAAACAATTATAGACATTCTATTTCATATCTACTAAAAACAGCATGTTTTATTCATGCTGTCTTTTTGTAAGACAGCGCATCCTATAACTGAATATATGATAATGGAGTTTTTATGAAACGTTTAAACAAAAGAGAATTACAGTCATTACGCAAAGAAGTGAGCGCCGAGATTAAGGAAATAAAAAGAGATATTAAGGCAGCGGAAAAAGCCGATGAGCTTAGCCGTAAAGTAGATCGTCTTTATGATAGACTTGAGGGCAATGAATTATTATTAGATGCGATTGATAATACAATTTCAAATATTTCATCTCGTTTGGATGATAAAGGCTGGAAAGCAGTCATTGATGATTTCAAAAATGCAGTCGAGTTTGCAGACAACAACAAAGCATCATTCTCAAGCCGAGACGTTTTAGATCGTGTTTTGATTTCATATGCTAATGAAAACAAAAAGCAGTGTACTATGATTAGAAGAAAAAGACATTTCTATGAAGAAAGATCCGAAACAAAAACCGAAAAGAATTTAAAAGCAATCATACCTTTATTGCTTGAAAATAAAGACTTTAAAGCATTGGCACAATGTTCAGTAATAGGATGCTTCAAACGTGCATCTTATATGTTAGGGCGCATAAAGGTTGATTTGGATAATGTTTCTGATCAGGGATTACTTTCAGACACTTATTTGGATATACAGAGTCTTATGGGTGATTTAAAAGATTGTTTGGATTTTGTTACTTCTGTTAATAGGAAGCATTTCACTATGTCAAGTTATAGACAGCTCATAGATGATTTGAAAGATTCTATTTCTATTTTAGAATCGTGAATAATTAACAAACATAACTAACCATAAACTAAAAAGCCTACTGTAATAACGCAGTAGGCTTTTTTAGTATTTGTAATTTGTTATATTTTTTTTATAGTTTGCCGTCACGCATAACAACTCTGTCAATAACGCTTGCAAGTTCTTTTCTGCTTGCGTCTGCATCACAATAATCCTCACTGATAACTTTATTTCCTATCCACCCTCTAACAGCAATAGAGCGTCCCCATGCTTCGACAGACACGCCATATTCAGGATTCTTTTTCCATTCAATCCATAGTCCGAATCGTGTTAGGGTGATAACTAAATCTTCATCATCAATTCGCATGACAGTACACAGTCTGTCGTTGATGGCGTTGGCACTTTCGTGAATGTCAGTGATGAGGTTTTCTGTTGTACTTCCTTCGACGGATTCCCTGACGTGTTTAATAGGGCTATAACGCCGCTGTGATGTTCTGATCTCTTTTGTTGTTTTTGTTTCTTTCATAACGAAACTCCTTTATTTAATTGGTTGCCATAGGTGTTTTTTTTTGATCAAAAAATATGTTGCTTCGACATGCTCACTACTTATTGTAGCTTGTGCGACACCGTTGTTATTGACAATAGATATAAGATCTAAATACCAGAGCATTTCTACTGATGAATTTCCAGTAAATTTACTATAATAATCAAAATTGACTTGGAAAGTTCTGTTGAATGCGGCTACAACTTTATATGTTACACCATTTTCATATGGTATAGGATTTCCTACACTATCCATGAGATTTGCTGGAGAAGAAGATGTTAAATTTTATATCCATTCAAATATCATTTAATCTCCTTTATGATTCTGTATATATCACTAAATACATATTATAATTCCCTGAGTCCTGATGAAAATATAATGCGAAGCCATCAGAATAACCTGTTACATAAGAACTTAAACTTAAAACAGTTCCATCATACTGTCTCACCTCAACTACAGTGTATGTTTTACTTGAATCATAAGAAATCAGAAGCCCATTTGCATCATATAAATATGGGTAATCAATTGTACGAACATATGTATCAGATGTACCAGCAGAACCCTGAGTTGTAAAATACGCCGTCAATCCCAAAGGTGCAGGAGGATCAAGACTATATCCAATACTACTTAAATCATCCGTCCAATCGGTCTGAGCGCCATCCAAAACGTAATAATAATCAGTTCCACCTAATGTGTATTTAAATGCATTAAAGGATTCATTTGACATGTTGTAAACAATGACGATCTCTGCCTGATTCGATGAACAGATTGCTACTCTTGCTTTCAGAATGTACTTTGTGGAACTGCTAACATTCTTTGCTGCGATTTGCGTTAGTCCCTGTTTTGTAATGATAAAGTCGCCTGTCGTTCCTACAGTAGAAGAATTTACATACCATTGTTGTACGGCATAAGATTTAGAATCATCATAAGTCTGGTAAGAACGATCCAGTAATAATCCTATTTGAGAATTTGACACAACACTAACTGAGGAGCTTTGTGACGAGTCCGTATATAACCAATTGTCAGATCCGAAATCACCATGTAAACTAACGGTAGGCAAAGTTTCTGGAATTTCTTCTCTATTCCACATGAGGTCGGCGGTCATATCTTGAATTGGATAAATTGATTCACCGAATTCACCTATATCCCATTGTGATGGAGTGTAAATATAATCTTCATCTTCAAACTGGCCAGAGACGGATGGCAGAAGGATATTTTCGCCATCGGGAACATTTATAGGCAGTGGCAGATCAACATCAAATTCACCATGTGTTGTATTTGTGAAAGTTATAGTGTGAGATGCTGCTTCAAGGAAAGAGATTTCGAGTTCATTGCCGTTGATAGTGGCATTATCAGGCATGTTATAGACTGTGTTGTCGAGATTAAGGAATTCGAGTTTTAGTATGGCGATTTCCTTATTATCATTGATAATGATGTTTTCTGTGTCTTTATCATTTTTTGTTTGTTTTATTGATTTAGGAGCGACTGGTGTGTCAGGAATTAGATTGCTTTCGACGCGATAAATAGTTAATGAATTTATCTGATTTAACTTTTGACAGTCATCGGTTTCACCAGAATAGAAGTGGTTTGGGTCATCTTGTGGAAAGAAAGCCAATCCAAAACTAAAGACATCGCTTCCTGTTTGTTTATCTGCAATGCGCATTATGGATGCGTAAGCGGTCTTTAAATCATTTAAGAATTTTTCCGCGCCGCCAGCATAGTTGTTTAAATGAGTGAGTGTAAATTTTAATTTAATTTGTTTAGTAGCCATGTGTGATTCCTTTATGTTGTTAGATGGTTATAATATATAAGATGTTTGTTGCTGTTGTTATGTAAGATGCTTTATTTATGTTATGTGATAAATTGATTTCGATTTTATTTATCGAAGTCATAATTATCGAGAATATATTGTACATTACGTTTGAAGTCGAACCATAGATTATCGTTTTTTGTTTTATCTTTATCACCACTTAGAGAAGCAAGAGGTCGCGGGCATGGCTTCCCTGTTGAGTCTGCATGTCTGATAACATGGTCGATTCCGATATTGTATTTATGGCAGAGATAAGCGACACATTTTTGTGCGTTTTTAATTGCGCCGTCGTTGAAATACCAGTCTTCATCGGTGGCAGAATTGCTGTTTTTATTTTTCTTTAGGGTGCAAAGATCGACGCCGAAAGCAGTGCTGTTTCCTTTGAAGTCTTCGCCGTTGTCAATCCATTTCAAATGATTTTCTGCTGCGAGTTTGAATCTCCAATTAGGCTTATCGCCATATTCGACGAGTTCTTGCAGTGAGAGTTTTTTGTCTTTGTATGGCTGTTGAACAGTTCCGTTTCCAACGTGCCATGCAATGTGCTTTTCATCGACGCAGCGATAGATGTCAGTGCTATCGCAGAAGAAGTGAGTAGAGACGGCGCGTGTAGTTTTAGCATAAGAAGTTGCGCATGATTTAGCACCAGCGCCAATGACGGCAGTATAGTGAACGACGATCCATTTAGGTGTAGCTTTGAATTTGCCACCATTTTTATATTTAGCATTTTTTATTTCTTTGAAATCAATTATGAACTTTTGCTTTTCGACAGGTTTTTCGGTAGATTCCTGCGTTGTTTGTTTTTCATTTGTGTTGGAGTTATTAGCATTTTTATTTTCAGTGCAATTATTGTTATTGCATGAGCTATTTGTTGTATCTGTATTGTTATTTGTGTTATTGTTTGTGTTAGCAGTTTTGTTTGTTTTGATTGCACTGACGCCGAACATATTGATTAAATTGTTTAGGATGCGTTTGAATGGATTTTTTGAAGTGGTGTTTTGGTTGTTGTTATTATCTGTTGATGTGCAATTAACATTATTATTGTTAGTGCAGTCGTTGTTGTCACATTTGGAACAATTGTTATTATTGTTGCAAGAGTAGCAAGTAGTTTCCTGTGATATGTTATTATTATTGATATTTGATTCAACGACTTTAATAACTTTTATTTCTTTATTATTATTGCTTTGCATGATAGCACCTCCTTTTAAGCAAAAGAATGATTTTGATTATAATTGCAAAAAATAGAGTTTCTATCTATATAGATATTGTCGGAAGGTTTCGGTGTAAGCTGGGATTGTCTGACATGTTGAAAAGTTAATAATAGAGAGTTTAGTTATGTCATTCTGAATATAACAAACTATTATGGCAATAAATTGATTGAATTGTTGTCAGAAGCTAGAGTGTCATCGGCAAAGTGGTTGTACCCCTAAGAGTGAGCCACCTACCACTTAAAATTCTGGCATTGCAGTGAGTTATAGCTGTTATACGATTTGGGAATGTGCTTTCTAAAATAGGGTCGTGATTAAGTTCACTATAAAGCGGATAAATGAGAGCAAGCCCCGACGGACAATGATATTGGTTTGTTGTAAAGATAGTTTTATATATGGAAGTCAGAATTTGTGCAAGGTCTGGTATGTGTTACGCTTGTGCTTTCTGGTGTTTATATTGAAACTGATTGATTGTTAAGGTTTGTTATGTGAAGAACTGGCTTGAAGGAATGATGGTATGATGCTGTTGTTTCTGCGTGGTATATTTAGAAGTGAACGAAGCCGTTAGATTTGAGTGTACGAAGCAGTGATGGTTAGTGTTTTGTCACTAATAATTGCACTGATGGATAACTCAATGTCTTTCCGCCTAGAAGACTGTTTGCTGAATGTCTTGCTGCGTGATGTTGTTTAATGTTGACGTGGCGAGAAGGTAAGCTATGAATATATTGTGTAGTTATGAGGCATTATGTTTTGAGTTCTGGAAAGCTGGCAAGCGTGACTGGATGATCGAAATTATCTTTTTGCTGTTCTTTATTTATAGGTGCTGCTGAATAATCTTTTTTGATTTTTGGTATGTATCGTTTAATTTGGACTTAGATTTTATCTGAGTTTTAAGTGCTTTTTAAGGCGCACGTTATTAGTTTACCCTAATCATGGTTATGGGTGAAAAGTGTATGATGTGTGTCGTGTTATTAGTTTACGCAGTTCAAGGTAAAAAAAAAGTAGATTGATTGTGAATGAGCTGTTTTTGAAATTATCATTGTTTATCATTGATAACATTTCATATTGTGATTAATTTCTTGACCTGTGAATTGATAGCGAGAAAGCAGAAGCAATAGGTTCTGGTTTGGTTCTGTGATTCAGCAGGTAGTTGAAAGCAGATAGGCTTAAAGGATTGCAGATGGGTAGCATTAGTTTAATGGTATTAGATGTGATGCGGCATGTGATTCTTTCGTCGCCGAGATACCTATGCAGTGAAAGGCTGTTATGTATGAGCTTATATTGAGATGGAGTGATTGATGTGAATTTGTGTTTGATGGCAGTCACCTAAGACCATGCACTCGAATGGCAGTGTCGCCGTCGTCTCCATTAAGAGCTTTGTTGATTGTGAGTGAATGCAGATAGCCAGAACTGTTTTGTTTTTTTTATTGTTATTGCTATTGAATAAAATAGTGATGAATTTTTTAATAAAATAGAGATAAAAATTATCTATAATAAAACAGCATTGTGTTTTTGTTTTGTTTGATTGCAAGTGATTGCAATAGTTATTAAGGAATAACAACGAGTGTTTATAAGAGTTTTATAGGCATTGGATAATATAGGAGAATGGAAGTTATGCGTTATGATAAAAAATTGCCGTGTACAATGAGTATAGAGTTTCCTACATATGAGGAAATGGATGCAGATTATAAGCATTTAATTGACGAATTGCAGAAATCTTATATATCTTTATCCGTTGTCGTTGATGAAGAATCTAATAAAATGGATTATACGTTTCAAAGTGATGAAGTTGAGTATACAAAAGTAATAGATGAAAGTTCTAATCATAGAAAGCGATATGCTATCCAATTATTTTTATCAACGATGAAAATGCCTCAAGGAATGTATGATGCCGTAGTACAGGAGATGGGTGAAGAATTTGCAAATAAATGGACTACTGCATTTGGCAACAAATTAACGACAATACAAACATATGTTATTGTTCAACATGTTGAAGAACAAGGAAAGACAATAATAGATCATGGTTATGAATTAATTCCTGTAACATTTAAATTTAAAGTAAATGGAGTTGTTAATACAGATGAGACGATAGTCCCAGTGTTGCCGATAGATGATAAAGGTGGATTAAGACCTAAGTTTATAGATGTGATGTCATCTAAAGATGCGAGTTATTTGCCAGACAAATGTCATTTAGACACATTTAGGGAATTAAGCAAGCATCACTGTATAGTTTTTTATGATGCTGAATTGATAGAGTTATTAAGGTCGATAGATTCGACAGCGATAGAAGAAATCTATATAGCGAATTATGAAGATATAAATGTTGATGGTTCTAATGAGGATAATTATTATTATGTGAAGTTGCCAAAATCGTTATATGTGATAGATAATCAATGCATGATTCACGATGCAGACGATCCGAGCTTGCCATTTGATTTCGGCAGATTATATGAAGAATATGATATAGAAATAAGTCCTTATTATTTTGATAAGAAGGATGAGACATATACAGGCGAGGTGTATGCAGTAGTAAACAAAGAGAAATTAGGGATAGAAGAAGTCACAGGTGAAATGATAGTAAAGACATCGTGGGAAAAGGGCATCCATTTAGGCAAGTCAGGGATTGAAGTTGATGTTGATAATAGCGATGCAGGGAATAGTGGCGATGAGAATGAAGATGGTAAAAAAGGTGGAACGAAAGCGATACAGTATTTAGATCAGTTGTATATCAGTCCGATGTGGTGCAATGGTCAAAAAGATATGTCTAATATGTATTTTATGCCAACGGATGTGTATCATGATCGTATGGGAATATATCCTTATGTAAGTATTGGTAATAATGGCTTTACGAATTGGGGTTATTCGGAGATGTCAGGCTTTGAGGCAGTAATCAATGGTGTGACATATGGAAAATCAGGAAAGTTGGTGTTAGGGTTTAAGTTGGATGGTTATCCAAACTCACAATATTGCTGTGAAACAATGGACGGTTCATATACAACAAATTTGATTTGTGGTTATTGGAATCCGAATGAAGAAGGACAAGCGATTATTCCGACGCCGCAGGTAGTGACAGCATATATATTAACGCTACCAGAAGAAACAGGAAAATAAGATGATAATATATAAAAGATAATAATCCAGTGGTAGATGTTTTTGCTTCTACCACTTTTTTTATACGCAAAAAGTTATCTACAAAGATATTGTAGTTTATATGTGTTTGTCATATAAAAAAGGAGATATTATTATGTCAATAGAAGATATTTACAATCACACGAAACCATGCAAAATGCAGATGGAGTTTCCGACATATAGTGAGTTAGACAAGGATTTAAAAGATTGTATTGATAGTCTAAAGCGAAGCGGTATTATGGGATATTACTCACTTGAAACCGATACAACACCTCAACAAATTCTGTTTCGTTTTCATGGTGAAACTTCAATTGAAGTAGGTTTTGATGGTGATGTTGGTACAGTTTATAAGACCGACTTTTTTGTAAATAGTGAAGATTTTTCGCAAAACGAAGATTATAGAAACTATATTATATCAGAATATGGAGAAGAATTTTTTGAAAAAATTATAGCAAATTGTAATTTAAAATTAACTACAAAAGATGTATATGTCCTTGTAGAAAAATCTGATTACGAATTAGGAAGTGATGATGGAATTGGAAGCGATGATGGAAAAGGTTTAACTAAAGGTTTAACTATAAACAGACAGAAATCTAAAAATCTGATTTCTTATTTTAACTATAAAAATGACACTGATTTAAAAAAAGGTAAAGAACAGACCAAAGATGGCGAAGAAGATTCACATCCTGATTTTCATGTAGTAAATGTATCTTACATATTTATTCCTGTCACACTAAAATTCTATGTTGATGGTGAATTAAATACAGATGAAAGCTTAGTCCCTAACACAGAAGGCAGCGCATATTTTTATGTAGATTTGATGCAAACAAATAAGCCTAAAGATTTACCAGAAAAAGTTCATATTGAATCATTTAGAGACATATCTCAAGATCATATATTTATCTCTTATGAAGCATCAGTAATAAGAGAACTTATGAAAATTGATAGTAATTGTGTTAAAGATATATACATAGAGAATGCAAATTATGATTTAGATGACGAGCCAATTTTTATAAGATTGCCAAAAAATTTATATGTAATAAATTCAAATGGATTTATTAGAGATTCAGAAGATCCAAATAATGAGTTTAGTTTTTCAAAATTGGAACAAAATTATGGAATTGAAGTTATAAGTGATCTATTTGATGAGAATGTTTATACAGGCAGAGTGTTAGCCAGATTGGATTCAGAAAGTCTTGGTATAGAGACTGTATCAGGAGAAATGAAACTTGGTATTTTTGGAAAATTTGATTCAATTAATATTCATCCAATAGTTTTTGGATTTGATAGATTTGTTAGTACTAATACAATTGATAATTGTCCTTGTTATCTGTTTGATGGTAGCAATGGTTTTATGCCTTATACTTCTTCTTATAAAGAACGCCCAGACAATATGGGATTTGGAGCAATGATAGGCACTAATGTGTATAGTCTTGATACGTCTGTATCAAATAAATGCCTATTAGGCTTTAAGCTCGATGGTCATCCTAAATCATCATATATAGAGGATTTTAATAGTAATCAAATAAAATGTGGTGTATGGGATTATGAAAGCCACTCTGTTATACTTTTCAACCAAGAGGTCACAGCCTATGTTATAAACAATTCAGTATTTCAATCTTTGTTGGAATTGAATGACGAAGATGTTTAGTTAGAACACTTTTGTTTCTTTTATAGATTAGAGGAATCCCACATATGGAATGAATATATGTGGGATTTTTTGTGAAAAATCTTTGATAGAAAGCGATCCACAAACTCACGTAGCTTTAGCCAGTGGTTTGTTAATTTATGAACTACCCACGGTCATAAAGACCGATGGGTTTCATGCTTCACCGAGACAAACTTGCTGTCGCCGCATAAACAGCATGGTTCGGCTATGATGTTGCCACCATAGCTTTTGACAGAAGA
>OCVV011334064.1_pt1 | contig 11286 bp, 4 predicted proteins | sample 1539721 | NCBI WGS metagenome assembly OCVV01 (sample SAMN02144230, study PRJEB22623) | gut metagenome | biome: sheep rumen | host: Ovis aries | place: New Zealand | reverse complement strand
TGCCTTCTCCCATGCCATGGGCTGTGGCGATCTGTATCATATCATCGAGCCGGAAGCAGACGGATCAAAGATCAATGAGCAAAATGAATCTGAGATCACCTATATCACTGCAGATCCCTCTGAATATATCGAGGGAAAGCAGACTGAGATCCCCACAAAGATCCATCTTGCAAAGGATGTAGATGGTGATGTTTACTTCTCCTACTTCAATACCATCTCATATGCAGGCACAACAACAGCCGGAGAAGCCGATGTATTTGATATGACCATGTATCTTCCTCTCGGAAGAAAGGATTATTACATGCGAATCGCAACCTTTGACGAAGCGGAAATGGAGAAGCTCCATGCGAAGCTGGCCGCATCCACCATGCAGGATATAGAGATCGGTTTCAATTCCATTACGGGGAAGATCACCACCCCCGATTCCGGAACCGTTTACCTCTCTCTTCCATATATGTCCGGATGGACCTATTACGTCGACGGCTCAAAGGTCGAAGGTTCGGAGTATCTTGGCGGAGTCGGTATCCCTGTAACTGCCGGCGAACATACCATCAAAGTGATCTACACCCCACGTGGTGCATGGCTCGGATTTGCAGTTACCGGTGCCACGATCCTTCTCCTCATCGCTTATGTACTCATTCGCAGGAAGACAGCTAAGAGAACCCCCTCTCCGACTACCGAAACCGACGGAGGGGATTCCTCCGAAACCGATTCCGAAAAAACAGTTGAAATTTAAATCGGAATATATTAAAATATTAACGATTTTGTGCAGTTATATGCTGTACGCAGACCATACTCAAAACAAATGAATGCCGCTGCTGTTTCAGCGGCCATAAAGGGAGGATTTTATTATGACAGCAGGCGAGATCAGAAACGGTATCACCGTTGAGATTGAAGGAAATGTATTCCAGGTCATCGAGTTCATGCACGTAAAGCCCGGTAAAGGTGCTGCTTTCGTTCGTGCAAAGCTTAAGAATATCATCAGCGGCGGTGTGGTTGAGCGTACCTTCCGTCCTACCGAGAAGCTGGAAACTGCTCATATCGACAAGAAGGATATGCAGTATTCCTACAAGGATGGTGAACTCTACTACTTCATGGATTCCGAAACCTTTGAGATGACACCCGTAAATGCTTCTCTCATCGCAGATTCCATGAAGTTCGTAAAAGAGAATGAGAACTGCAAGCTCAGCTTCTATAAGGGTTCCGTATTCAGCTGCGAGCCTCCGATCCAGGTTACTCTTGAAGTAACAGACTGCGAACCGGGTGTAAAGGGCAATACAGCTACAAATGCTACTAAGCCCTGTACTGTTGAGACCGGAGCAACCTTGAATATCCCGCTCTTTGTCAACACAGGTGATATGATCACCATCGATACCAGAACCGGTGAGTATACCGGCCGTGCATAAAGAATAAACAGTGCCAGATAAAAGAAGGGTTCAAACATACTGCCTTGCAGAAATTTGAACCCTTCTTTTTATGTATCTGATTTTATGTATAAGATCATAAGCAGGACAAATAATCCATAAAGCCCTTCTTATTCTCAAGTGCCGTTGTGGTGGGACGGCCGAGATCCTCTCTTGCTCCAATGGAACAAAGCACTTCGATCAGCGAAAGATCTCCATAGTTCCTGGCATCCTCCAACGCCTGATCCAACTCCTCAAAGGAGGCAACCCTTGTTGCTTTCGGATACCCGCACGCCTTTGCAATCTCCACCAGATCCAACTCTCCTGCCACCGTCGGCATCCCGCCTACCGTTTCATGCGCTCCGTTATTGATCACGATATGGACCAGGTTCTTCGGACGATTGGCACCAATGACTGCCATGGCACCCATATGCATTAATACTGCACCATCCCCGTCAATGCACCAGATCCGTTGACCGGGTTTATTGATCGCGATCCCCAAAGCAATAGAGGAACTATGGCCCATGGATCCCACCGTCAGGAAATCATATTTATGGCTCTGCCCGTTCCCCTCGCGGATCTCAAAGAGTTCCCTGCTGGCCTTTCCCGTAGTACTGACCACCGGATCCTCTCCGGTTGCTGCTGCGATATGCCTTATGATCTCCTCACGTACCATGGTATTCTCATTATGGTAGTTTACCTTCGGAGCCTCAGTCAAAGCACCCTTTCGTATCACGAAAGCAACATCCTTCCCCTCCGCCAGGAGATTTCGATATTCCTTCATTTTTTCCTGCAGTTCCTCTTCTGTCGTATCCTGTCCGACTACATAAGCTGCGATATCCATATCCTCCAGGAGTTTCAAAGTAACCTCTCCCTGATAGATATGCTGCGGTTCATCATGGATTCCCGGCTCACCTCTCCATCCGATGATAAAGATAACAGGAATTGCATACACCTTATCATTCAGAAGGCTGGCTGCCGGATTAATGATATTTCCTTCACCGGAATTCTGCATATATACGACAGGAACCTTCCCTGTAGCCAGATGATACCCGGCCGCAAGTGCCGTACAGTTTCCTTCATTTGCAGCTATGATATGATGCTTCGGATCGATCCCATAATGATCCATCAGATAATTGCATAATGGTTTCAACTGAGAGTCCGGAACACCGGTATAAAAGTCGGAATCAATGATCTCTACGAATCTGTCTATTTTCATAATTCATCCCTATTTCGTTCTTAAAATACAATGATACAGTCCATCGATGGTCTCTTCATCCAATGGGATCGGATGATTCTTCAGACGGACCGGGTTCACGCTTTGCTTCAATATCCCGAACTGTTCCTCCGTGGCGCAGGGTATCTCCAGATCCAATCGGCGGAATAATTCTTCAAATCGTGCAGTAGCAGCCTCGGGAGTATCCTCTCCCATGGCACCAGCCAGCTCGATCAGAGTCTTTTTCAGATACTCTGCTCCCCTTGGATCCCCGCACATTTCCGTATGCACCGTCATCCACGGGAACAGAACACGATTACACAGCGCCACTGCATGTCCATGAGGTATACCGAAGAGTCCGGTGAGTTTATAGCTCATGGCATGTCCTGCCGTCGTCTGTGTGATATTGATCGCCTTTCCTGCTGTATTTGCAGCCATCAGCATCTCTGCATTTGCTGTATCCTCATTTGCAAGATATCCGTCCATGTGATCCAGGATCTGTCGTATGGCTTTTTTACTGTACTGTTTGCTTTCCTCCGTACTGTTTACCGACCAAAAGGATTCGATCGCATGGCAGAGAGCATCCAGCATCGTACATTTCTTCTGATATAGCGGTAAGGTTTTTAAGACGCTGCTGTCCATAAGTATCGTATCCGGTATCGCATACACACTTGTAACGGACTGCTTGACCCCCTCATAATAGATCACCGCATAACGCGTAGCCTCCGCACCTGTTCCGGCCGTTGTCGGCATAGCAAGGAACGGGATCCCCGTATCCCCGGATTCCTGTTGCAGAAAAGCACCCGCAGCTCCATTTCCCGGCATCCCGGCATATAGCCGGATACACTTTGCCACATCAATGGCGGAGCCTCCTCCCACTGCGATCAGCGCATCGCACCCTTCGTCCCGGAAGGTTTTTACGCCCTCCACTACACTGTTGTAATCCGGATTCGGCTGAAAATCGGTAAAACGTACCACCTTGTCCTTATATGTCTCAAAGAAGGCATTGATCCGAAAGAACCCGATGGATCCGTCGCAGACCAGAAGGATCTTACGATTAGGATCCATCCATTTTTTTAGTTGTTGATAGTCTCTGTCGTTCTGTATGATCGTCTGTTCCATATCTATACCTCTTCCGGGATCAGACGGATGATCTCATTAAAGGGCATCAGCATCTTATCACATTCTTCTGCTCTATGATTCTCAAGGATCATCTTCGCTGCATTCTGGATTGCCGGAACAGTAGCTCTCATTAACTGATTCGCATAAATGATGATGTTGGCCCCCTGTTCCTTCCACTCCTCCTCCGTAACCGAATTAAAGGATGTGGGAACGAGCACGATGGGGGTACTTTGGTCTTTTTCACGGAAGCCTTTTATGAATTCCCGGATCTCGGACGGATCCTTCTTCCGGCTGTGGATCATAATGGCGTCTGCACCAGCTTCCACAAAAGCAAAGGCTCTTGTCAGAGCATCCTCCATCCCCTGTTCAAGGATCAGAGACTCGATCCTGGCACAGATCATGAATTCCTTCGTTCGCTGGGCTTTCTTTCCTGCCCGGATCTTCTCACTGAAATTCTCAATGGAATCCTGTGTCTGCTGAACCTCTGTTCCAAAGAGACTGTTCTTTTTTAATCCGGTCTTATCCTCAATGATGACCATGGACACACCCAGGCGCTCCAGCGATCTGACCGTATAAACGAAATGCTCTGTCTTTCCGCCCGTATCCCCGTCAAAGATTATAGGCTTTGTGGTGACTTCCGTAATATCCTCGATCGTCCGGAAACGGGAGGTCATATCTACCAGTTCGATATCCGGTTTGCCCTTTGCCGTACTGTCACAAAGTGAAGAAACCCACATCGCATCAAACTGATGTGCCCCGCCATCCTGGTGGACGATGGTATTTTCCACGATCAGACCTGTCAGTCCGTCATGCGCCTCCATGGCCGTTACGAGGCCCTTCATTTCCAATACCTTTCTCAACCGACCACGTCGGATGTCCGGCATAGCCAGATCGGAACGGGTCCGGTTCTCTATATCCCTGTACTTGTCATCTACACTATAGGGATACTCCACCAGTCTCCCGCCATAAGTGGAAAGGACTGAGATCACCTCGTCCCGGATGGGTTTTTGGAAACCGGTGCACCAGTCATCCCCATGAACTACGATGGAGGGTTGATATCTGAGCAGATTCTCTTTATAGCTGAGGGTGCTTTGATCAACCACCTTATAAACACCCGCGATATTCTCAAACATCACCTTTCTTTCGGAAGCAGGGACAAGGGGAAACCTCTTATAGGAGCATACCGCTTCGTCCGACAGAACACCAATGATCAGTCTTCCGAGTTTTTGTGCTTTTTTTATGATCGCTATATGTCCGCCATGGATGATATCCGTAGAAAAGCACATATAAACCGTACGAGCTTCGATTTCCTTTAACCGGGCAGAAACAACCGCCAGATCTTCGGGATTATCGATCTCCGCGCACAACATATCCCGGACATCGAGGGCGTGGATATCTGCAGCACCTTTCAGCTCATTTAACGCATTTTCCGCATAGACCTTCCGGTTGTCCTTTTCACAGAACTCTATGATCTTATCCAGCCAAAGACGCCAATCCTCTTTTTGCAGCTTATACAGCGGCTGCGCTTCCATAGCGTCCTCAAATATGTCCACTCCCACAGCCAGGATCTTATCATTCTCCACCTTCGCCTTAAAGTCCTTCTCCGGAAGAGGCTCCGTAGACGAAACCGTCATACAAGACCGGTCATAGGATACAACCTTGTCAAATACCTCGCCTTCAAAAACCAGATCACCATGCATGAGCAGGATATCGTCATCCAGGTAGTCCCGGGCACAGTAGATGCTGTAGATATAATTTGTTGAATCATATAGGGGATTCTTTACGAATGTATAATTCAGCGGATAATCCAGGGAATTACAGTAATCGATCAGAACCTGATCATAATAACCGGTTGTGACCACAACGTCGGTGATCCCCGACTGACAGATCAGATGCAATTGTCTGGAAAGAATCGTTTCCCGGGGACTGATCTCTGTCATACACTTGGGATGATCCGATGTAAGAACTCCCATGCGTGAACCGAGCCCCGAGTTCAGGATCAATGCTTTCATAGAATCCTCCTCGAATAGTCTTTTTCTTTACATTCCATAAGTTAAACAATACTCAAAAAAAAAGATACTGTCAATAGTTTTTCCACTCAAGGAAAGGAGCCATGCTCCCGCATGGCTCCCCTTTTGTCTGTTAAGTTTTCGCTTAGGTCATATCCCAAAGCTTCGGTGCGATCTTAACCATGATACGCTGCAGTGTAACTGTTCCCTTCCTGGTCTTAACCGCGATTACAATGTAGGTATACTTGTTGTCATACGGTCGGAAGTACTCCGGCTTCAGTGCCAACTCTTTGATTGCCTTACTGATCAGCTTGTACTTATTCTTCAGGATGGAATCATCATCCTTGGCATCTGCCTCGAAGATCGAAACATCCGTACCATTTACAAATCCGTACTCACCGGCTGAAGCATTCGGTGACAGATCGTAGTAGATCTTCACATGAGATACCTCATCCGATGTATCCGGAATCGTTACTCTGTATGTGAATTCAGGTACTGAATCCATACTCGGAACGACTGTTTCGTAAGAACCATCCTCTGCCTTGGTAATATCACTGTTGGTGTATACCGGATTACCCTCTCCATCCGTCTTGATCGAGCCATCCGGATTCTTCACCGGATAAGGATCATAGACATCAATGGTCGGTCCGAATACAGACTTCTTTGCGGAGTTCAGGATAATATTGATGAAGAGACGTCTCTCATCATTATTATCTCTCTTCCGTCCGGTCAGAAGCGTATGCCCGGCGCCGCAGTAGGTTACATTTCCGTAGGAATACAGGAAGTAATTGTCGATACCATCCTGCGGATCCGCTGCAACTACACTAGACTTGGAACCCTTCGCACCACCTGCGAGAGCATAGTAGACAACCACATCTTCATTCTCGATATCCGTCGAGAAGCTGTTCGGATGGGTTTCCGATATCTTCAGCTCCGAAGCGATCAGGAACGGATACATGGTTACTACACCCTTATTGACCTGTGTCGCACGGTTTGTAAACGCACCATAATTACTGATATCACTAATGAAATTGATGTGCGAGTTCGGAATCTGGATATCTGTATTCAGAACCGCCGTCTGTGTATACATGAAGCGTCCGAACTTCTCCGCGTTCCCCCATACACCCTTATTTACCATGGTAAGGTGATCGGCCATTGTCGGAATCGTACCGCCACTCTTGGTAAGCGGAGTATAATGATAACGATTCACATCTGTATTCGGTGCTGTAGTGACTTCAAGTACTTCTGTATCCGCTATGCTCGCAACAGAGCCGCTGGACTTGCCGTCACGATCCGAATGCGGATTAAATTCATATACAGGTGTATCATTTCCATTCAGGAGTATCCGTATCCTCTGATTTGAATAATTCGTGTTCGTTGCAGGGTTGCCATTGGTATCATGCATCTCCCAATCGAAACTGATAACTCCCGTATTATTTGCTACTGCTTCAATTCTCTCTACCTTACCCTCATTATCCGCAAGAAGATGTGCAGTAATCTTCAGACCCTGGCCCTTACTTAACGTACCTGACGCAAGGGTTGGATAAGTATTATTATTCTCCGTCCCACCCTGAATCACATACGGTAACGATTCAACCTGCTTCACTTCCGCCTTCGTTTGAATACCATTGTAATTCTGTCCGAACAGAGTCTTCAAATTATTCGTCAGAACCGGCGTTGATCCTTCATTATTGATCGTCTGATGGAAGATGAACGTATTCCCATCATTCTCAACATAATACTTCAGTGTATTGACCGCTGCCGTGGTTTTGATGTCATCATCTCCAAAATTCTCACCAACACCTACAACAATACAGCTATATACCTCTGTAAGATCCGGATAATAAGCGCCCTTATACTCCTTCATCGTACTATACATAAGATATTTCATATACATCTTATAGAAGTACTCTTCATAAACCTTGGCATTTCTCCAATTCCTAAAATGCTTTGTAAACTCAGTATAAAGATTGCTGTCACCGGTTGTTGACTTTGAAGTGATGGTCTTACCGTCTGCTGCTACAGAATACTCATCATATGTTGCTGTATAGCTTATATTATGATTATTCGACAATGAATAGAAATCACTGTATCGGTGATAAGTTGTCTCATAATCGATTTCCTGATCCAGATAATTCTTCCATGTCTTATCCGCAGTAAATTTGCCTTTTGCTGAAAGAAGAAGACTATCCAGATTCTTCTGTGCAACACGATAGCTGTTCAGCTCATCCTCACTCACATGGAAGCCACCCTTAGCAGTTTCCAGATCATAAGCAGCCTTTTCTTCTCCAAAAAGCTGATTCAGATCAGCTTCAACAAAAGAAGCATTTGTCTTGGTAAGCTTATTCTTCAGATAAATGTAATTTGTACTGTCAACATCTACCGAACCATCAACCACCTGCTTCATGGTAAGGTAATAGTTTTTGTAAATTGCAGCTAATGTTTTATAGTTCGTTATGGTTGCTGCCGCATTTGCACCCGTGACAGCAGTCATCGCATCCTTCACATTTGCCTCAAACTCCCTGGTCGTCCAGATGTCCATATCGATATCATAATCACGATATACATCCTCAGCCCAGTTGGTCTCCCAGTTATCCACCCCGGTATACTTCACATTTCCATTTTCATCTCTGAGAGAATAGTTGGAATCGTACTTAACTATACCAAAGTTGTGTCGGTGAATCCCCAGTTCCTTGCCGGTTGCCGGATTATTGAATCCAGGATCATATGTTGCAGGATTCTGGAGCGTTCCACCTACAGAATAGTTATCATCATAGAAACAGGACCCATTGTAGTAAGACGCCTCTGAATACTTACCGGTATTGGAATAACGGTTACCATGCAGGATTCCTCTTGCCTCCTGACACTCAGTACAGAAAAGCAGAGTCGTCTTGCCGTTGATCTTAGAGCTCTTCGCATCATCCGGTGCAATCTGAAGCACATTCACATAATTCTTATTCTTTACCTTAACTTTTGAGAGCCCTGTCACAGAACTCTTGCATTCACCGGACTGTACTTCGAACTTCCAGTAAAGCGCACCATCAAAGCTGCTTGCGAAGTTTGCAGTGATCTTACCACTGGGATTCTTCTTCGGTCCGTAGATTACTTCCTTTTCTTCAAACCTGCTATTGGTATTATCGTCTACATATACGGTAACCGTATAATCCGACTTGCTTGCCACATCAAACTTGAAGGAAATCGAATTTCCGGTGATCTCGGTAGACACATCTCCTTCTACATATGTAGCAGGTCCCTGTAACAACGAGAATTTTGGCCGCTCACTGCAGCTGGAAAGCAGTGCGGAGAACTCCTCGGCATTTACAGCAGTAGTATCCGGATTCTTCAAAGTAACCGGAGTATTTCTTCCATCTGCACCCTTGACATAAACCGATTTTTCCACTCCGCCGAATATGGTCACATAGCCACCATAGGTCGTTCCATAGGTACCATCATTAAGTACTTTGATCTGATCCTCAGAATCAAAGCCTGCCAGCACGTTCGCCTTATTCGTAGGATACCACAGCTGTCCTGTATCGGTTTTGGTTTCAGTAGCTGTACCCTGCATATAGAGGTCCATCAACTTACAGATATTCGATTCCGGATCCATTTTCGTATTTTGATAGGTATTGGTCTTTGCCTCATAATAAGCATCGGATACTGCCTTTGTAAAGATCAGCGGCATTCCTGCTGTGACATACTTCTGAAGCTCCACATAACGATTGTAGGTGATGTCATTGCCGGTAAGCACACCGATCTCGCCATCATAGCTATAAGTTCCACCCTGATGGAAATACATATTATAAACTGTCGCATTTCCGTCACGACCATCGGTAGCAATATACTTTGCATCTTTGATTGCAGTATTCTTACCGCCGATGTATATGGCGTCATAATTATCAAGCAGTGTCTCGCGGCTTGTATTAAACTCAACCGAAGACATATGCACAACATTTACTTTGTTGTAATCAAGACCAGTCAGATAAGCAACTTTTGCCCTGGAAAGTTCCCATGCATAGTAATCAACTGCATTGGTTCCAATCACCTTATCTTCAAAAAGCAGATTTCCGCTGGCATCCTTCTTCTGAATCGGATTACCGTCGGCATCCTTCTTATAGATCGGATTTCCATTTGAATCGACCTTTACTGCTGTCAGTCGGATCGGATTGCCACTTGCATCCCGTCTATACGTGAACTTATTCTGATTCTTAGCCTGGTCCCAGACCTGATCAAACTCATAAGGGCAGTCATTATTAAAGGAAATCTCATTTGCATATCCTTCTCTTGTCGGTCCCCATTGCGTCTTATACTCAACCTCTACTTCATAAACCGGCTCTCTTACTGTAATGTCTCCGATCAGTTCACTGTTCTGAACAGCTCCTCTGGCACTGATTCCAGTAGTTGCATTGTCCGTGGATTCCATATCCGACAGTGAAGTAATACCACCATCAAAAGTAATCTCATCAGATGTCACATTGTTCAAAACAGAGTCCGGAACGATATAGTAGAATATATCCGATCTGTCATTTTCCGGCTTGTTCCCGGGATCCCTACCTTTTTCCGCAAGGGAGCGAATTCCTCTGTCCTGAAGGGCTTTCGCCAGATTCAGGTCGATGGGATAGCAGGGCTGAATCTCCAGTACCGTATAGAGGTTGGAGGAGCTTCCGCCGCCGCCGGATCCTCGATAGGAACCGTTGTTGATGATATCCGCGATGGCCTTCACTCCGGAGGGTGCTGTAGCCGCACCGTAGATCCGCATCTCTGCCATACCGGTTACCAGAACATTCGTGAAACGGGATACCTCATTGGCATCCGCAACCTTATTGACTACGTACTGATAATTAACTGCGGGGGAGGTAATAATATCCGAATGTTCCTCTCCGCCCTGACTGGTGGTCATGGTACTGTCATAGACGATATGCTGCATACCGTAGACCATGGAAGACAGCATATTCTTGACATCATTGGAAATCGCTGTGCCGGACACACCCTTCTCAATGATCACCAGGTCGTATACGCCGAGATCCGTGTCCGCCGTGAGATCCGCTGCTGCCATCTTCTCAAAGACTACATTGTCGGGAAGCTTCTGGGTAGAACGATATCCATATGCCGCGAAATTCGTTCCCTTGATCTCGAAGGCTTCCTTGCCATCCTTTACGAAGGTCGGATCCTGTGCCTTGATCTTCTCCAGTTCATAGGCGGTATTCCCTACAGACTCCTTAAACTTTGCGGTTACGGCATTATCCGCATCTCCGCTCTGAATGGTCAGGATCCGAGCCGTCGTCTTGCCGTCCCCGTCCTTATACCAATTTGCTGTCTTGCTGCCGCCGGAAATGGGAAGCCACTTGGACCTGGTATCCAGACGGTTCATATACTTCGCGATATCCGCTGATGCGGAGGTATCATACGCAAATGTATTTCGGTAATATCCTGCTTTTGCAAATACCTGCTGCGCCAGATTCGTAAAGGTGGTCGCGCTGGTTCCACCGCCATTTCCGTTCGCCGTCTTTGTGGGGCTGTCGATGATGAACGGCGTATA
>OCVV011294394.1_pt1 | contig 11287 bp, 14 predicted proteins | sample 1539721 | NCBI WGS metagenome assembly OCVV01 (sample SAMN02144230, study PRJEB22623) | gut metagenome | biome: sheep rumen | host: Ovis aries | place: New Zealand | reverse complement strand
AACATCATCATTACTTATTAGATTGGGTATAAGTCCAATGAAACCAATAGAGTATATATTAGGCTATATGTTATCAATTATTCCACTTATACTAATACAAAATGTGTTGTTTTTTATACTTGCTATTGCTTTAGGGTTAAATTTTAGCATAAATATTATTTGGGCTATACTTATTTCAATAGTTGTTGCTATTCTTTTTATAGCAATAGGTATAATATTGGGAAGTCTATTCTCAGAAAAGGCATCATCAGGAATATCAAGCATAGTAGTACAACTTGTTTGTTTTACAAGTGGAATGTATTTTCCAAGAGAATTATTGGGAGATGTATTTTCAAAAATATGCGAATATTTACCTTTTGAATCTTGCGTAACAATTATTAAAGGTATAATGAATGCTAATTTAGAAAGCATAACAATAAGAAATATAATAGTATTTTTAGTTTATACAATTATTATGTTTATAATTTCAATTATTGTTTTTAGAAAGAAAATGATAAGTGATAATAAATAATAAAACGAAATATACAGATGTACATAAATATTTTGATATTGTGAGCAAGATTTTTTATGCTTTTTAAAATTATACTCAAGTTGACATACTATGATAAAGTAAAAAATAGGGAGGAGAAGTAATTATGATAGAGAAAGTGATGGAATTATACAAACAAAAAACAGCAAAAGAATGCTATAGAATTGAAATTGAAGAAGGTGTAACACCAGATATTATGGATGATAAAATTGGGGGAATTCCTTATTTACCAGTAGGTGAGGAATATCCATTAGATAAAGAAAATAATCCAATGATATTATTAATACAAGTTAATTTAGCAAATGTGGATTTAGAGAATTATCCAAAGCAAGGTATTTTAGAAATTTTTATGGATAAAGAATGCAGCTGGCCAGCTGATTATACAATCAAATATTTTAAAGATATTACAGATTACAGAACAGATTTGACTGATATAGTGCCAGCAGAGAATTACATTATGGATAAACCATTAAAAATAAACTTAGTAAAAGATGTTGAGCATATGCCATTATCTGATTATAGATTTAATGATGTTATGATAGATGTTATTAATGAAGTTGCAAGAGTAAAGCTAAATGATTATAGTGAAATAGAAGACTTCTTCAAAGAAAATGGACATGATATATATGATGAGTTATATGAAGTAAACATATTTGAAGGAAACTTATCAGGATATGCAGATTTTACTCAATCAGATCCAAGACCAATTGAAGGTGATAAAAATGAATGCCTTGTAAAAATTGATAGCAATTTAGGACATGGAATTATGATTGGTGATAGTGGAATTATTTTTGTATTTATTTCAAAAGAAGATGTTAAATCTGGGAATTTTGCTAATGCAGTAGTTGATTGGGATTGTTGCTAAACAATTAATAACGGTGGGAATTCAGCGTATGATAGCTTTGGAAGACGATAGAGTGCTTGACATAGTACTAATGTTATGATTTAATCCACATAAACAGAGTTAAGAGAAATTGTAGGAAACACCAAAATAATGTAATTTTTGTAAGGCGGTAAAATTATGGGATTATTTAATTTATTTAAAGGTAACAATAAAGCACCTAAAAATAATAAAAAAAATGATGAATTGAGGCCAAAAGGTGATTTGGATACAGTAGAAATATCAACCGAAACAAAGACGGAAAATAACTTAATAACTATTGAGAAACATATAGCTTTAATGAATTTTTTTATAAAATATAAAATACTATTTGTGATTATCGGAATTATTTTATTAAGCAGTATATGGCTAGTGGCTAAAGGATTGAATCACTCTCATGATGTTGGATTTCATATGGGAAGAATTAAGGGTTTGTCTACAACAATAGAAGATGGAAACTTTTTAGCTCAAATTTATAATTACTTCTATGGTCATGGATATGCAATGGGACTTTTTTACAGTAACTTTTATTTTTATGTTCCAGCCGTATTAAGTATATTAGGATTATCGTATATGACATCGTTTAAAATATTTTTTTTATTAATTAATATAATAACAACCATAGGTACATATTATTGTTTAAGAAGTATTACTAGAGATAATAAAGTTTCAATTATTGGAACTATCATTTATATGTTTTCAAATTATCGAATGTATGACATTTATGTGAGATGTGCTATGGGTGAAATATTATCTTTTATGATAATACCACTAGTTGTATTAGGCCTATATGAGATAGTTTATCGTGATTATAAGAAATGGTATTTATTCACAGTTGGGTTTGTTTTATTACTCTTATGTCACTTGATATCGACATTTTTAGTAGGAATATTTGTTTTAATTTTTATATTATGTAATTATAAAAAGTTTTTAGAAGATAAAAATAGAATTAAATATTTGATAATAGCTGGTATAGTTGGATTACTTTTAGGAGGATTTTTCTTATTTCCAATTTTGGAGCAAAAAATAAACGGAAATATAAGTATCTTTTTAGGGCAAAATTCATTTTTGCCACAGAATATGGCAACATCTTTTAAAGATTTCCTAATACAAACTCATTTTTCCAGCACACATTTAGGTTTTAGTTTAATATTACTTTTACCAATTAGATTTTTTATTAAGAAAAAAGAGATTAAAGAACAAAATAGAAAATTACTAAAATTCGCTGATTTGTTTTTAATATTGTCAATAATTGCTTGGGTATCAACTACGAAAGTATTTCCATGGAATATAGTTGGAAATGCTGTAAATTTTATTCAATTTCCTTCGCGACTATTGATTATTACAACAACTTTTTTAACTTTTAGTTATGCTGTTTACTTAAAATTACTTACTAATGAAAAAGTTAAAAAATATGCTTGTTTTGTAGCAATAGTTATATCGGTTTTCTATATTGTTGTTTATTCTGCCAAATATACAATTGGAATACCTCATTATGATAGTTTTCCAGACAATGATATTGGTTGTGGAGAGTATTTACTATATCAAACAAATATTGAAGCAATAAAATCTGAAGAGTCTATATTTAAAACTAATAATAATGCTCTTGAATTTACCTATGATAAAAAGGGTACTACAGTGTATATAGATTATAAAAATAATTATGAAAAAGATACATATATTGAAGTTCCACTATTTAATTATTTAGGTTATAAAGTAGATGGAGCAGAGCTAGAAAATGGTACAAACAATGTAATTAGATTATTAATTAATGAAGAAGAAGGGAATATAAAAGTATCATACGATGGTACTAAAGTTCAAAAAGTTTCATATTTAATATCTTTTGTTACATTAGTAGGATTAGCTGTATATATAATAAAAGAAAGACTTTATGTTATATAAAGTCTTTCTTTTTATATTAATAGTTAAATTAGTATCTAAATTCCGTGAATTGCTCAAGTATAAGTCTTTATAATACTTTTTCTCAGCATCATCTTCACACCAATATTTTAAATTTAAATAAGCGATGATAGCAAGAGCTTCTTCAGAATACTCTTTAGAAGTTGCATCCCTTGAATCAGCTTTCAATTTATGTAAGTAATCTTTATCACATTCTTTTTCAAAAAGTTGCATTGTGTCTTCAGGAATTAAAGAAATGTAATCAGAACCTATATAATTTAATATATCCAAAACTTCTGCATACGCAGTTTTTAAATCATCATTTGTCATAATTACCTCCATAAAATTATCTTTCGATATCATTAATCTTGGCTTGTTCTTTAGTAGATGTTTGATTTTTACCCTTTAATACTGAAAGTTCTATATTACGATCTAGGAAAGAACCAATCTCACATATTTTGCTTGCTGTTATGTCTATTGTTTTTTCTAGAATACTATCCTTGCGAAATTTAGAAGCATTAAAATTCATTTTATTAACTATAACATCACCCATTTCAGAAAATACTTTGCTATCTTCAGAAGAGACTTTTCTATTAGAATATGTACTTTGAAGTGGTACGGTTTTAGGCTTTTCAGACGTCCAAATATCGAACAGGTGACTTAATGAATCAAAAGATGATTTACCGACCTTACGCTTAAATGAACCAATAGATAAATTACCGTTATTTATTTCTTGAATATCTTTCCCAAATGATTCCATAAATTTGCTTGTAGTAGCATCTGCATCTTCATAAGATGTTTTTTCCTGCTCAGATGAATCAACAGATAAATTACCATTAGTTATTTCTTGAATGGCTTTTCTTAATGATAATGATTTCATAGATTTGCTTGTAGTAGCATCTGCAAGTTTATAAGATGTTTCTTCATTTTCATTATGCTCAGGAATATAAGGTGCTTTAAATTCATTTGCAATATCGCTATTTAGGATGTTTTTAACAACATTACGTACTTGCCAGTGATGAACAACTTCTTCCATTGCAATTTCACCAGAAGATGACTTATATTTCTCACTTTCGTTTGGAAAATTTAAATTTTTTATTTTTGAAAAATCCTTTTTTAAGCTAGCCCATCTTAGTGATTGTATTAAACTTTTAATGGGATGCTCTTTAACAGTTAAAGATTTCATAAAACCAGATTTCCATCTTGTACCAGTTATTTTTTCTTTAGATATATGCATAACTTCATGTACAGCATCTTTCAAATAATCTTGTTTTGTTTTGTATGTTAGTACAGGTAGATAGATATATCTACAATTTTTCTCGGGATTTTCATCTATATGTTCCTGAACACGTTGTCCACCTTTAGTTAAGTTTTCAATTACATAAACATAGTTATCATTTTTTGATACATCAGTTTTATGTTTGAAATAACTGCTTGTCTCAATTAAAATCTTATCCTTAATATCTATTTGAAATTTTGCAACTAATTGAGAAACTTTTTTGTTTTTAAATGGATGAAGGGGTTGCTTATTTTGATTTAGAATGTTTTCTAAGTTTTTAACAATAGAATCTACATTAGTCAAAGGATTTTTTTGCTGTACGTCTTCATACATTGATTTTGTTAAATCAACATCATTAAGTTTAGGGTTAAGTTGTTTTAGCTCGTCATATAATACAGAAAAGTTTTCTTTTATTATTGAATCACGTTTTATATATAGCCTTCTTAACAAGTTGTTTTCACTGTTTAAATTTTTTTCTACATATTTTTGACCATGTTTATTTTCAGCTGATTTTATAAAATCTTCTAGGTGTTGAAGAGTAATATACGGAACGAATACAGTATTATCTATTATGTTTTTATATTCTTTTCTGCATATTTCTTTATTTTCTTCGTAATTTTTTTCACCGTATTGTTCTTTATATATAAAATCAATTACTTTATCATTATTAAAAAAATTCACTAAATTCTCTTGGTATTTTTCCGAAATATCTTTTAAATTCATAAATTCACTCCTATAAATATTACTTACAATACTATAACATAAGATACATTTTATTTCAAGTTAGGAGAAAAAATAATGTATTTAATTATTAGAAAAGTATTTGACAGAGTATATATTATTTAGTACAATTAAAAAGTATCCTATAGGAAAGGGGGGATACCCCGATGTTTTTAACTGACCTCCGTGAATATCGTGGGCGAAGCCCATAGTAAGTTGGTGCAGTATATATAGTCAGAATATACGTACACCATTCAGAAACGATATTTATAGAGAGGTAAAGACCAATGAACATTTTCTTGGTTATCACACTTATACTGCTGATAGCGGTATTGGCGTATTTGCGCCGCAAACCAAAATCTGTTGTAGGTTCTCATGAGTCCACAACAGTTGTAGTTAATCCAGAGTTAAATTTGGATGAAATTGCAGAATTATCAGAAATTGATTTCTTAAATCGATTTGCTACGCTCATAGTATCATACTACAAGAACCAGATCCCTAAGGAGATGGTTGTAATGTGTTACAATAGACGCAAGGCTTTTCTGATAAAAAACATGCAGAAAGCAACGCTTGACGTTGCTGAAGCAAACTTTCGGTTAACATCGAGGCTCGAAACACTCCAAAAATTCCTTGAACAGACGTACGGACAGCTTATGGAAGTAGGTTGTTTGTTCAATCGTCGTAAACGCAAGCGTTTCAAGAAAAAAATACGAGTCGTGGAAAAGTTTCTGCAGGTTATTCAAGAAAACGGGGGCGCAAGGGTTGCTCACGTCTTCTACATTATACCCAAAGATGAGACTGAAAGTGATGATGACTTGGAAAGTCCTTTTGAATCGGCGTATATCGCTGTTTTTTCAGAGGAAAATAGTGAATTGGTAAAAATCTTGAAAGGAATCAACTTTGATTTTGAGAGATTCGATTTGCTAATGACAAGCGTGGCTGCTGCAAAGATGGAATACATCGCAGCAGGCCAGAAAAGATTCGAGGCGCAGGAAATCTGCACTAGATTCTTAAAGTTCCGTGAGGAAAGCATCGAGTTAGATGCAATTCTTCCGGATAGTGTTTAACTATATGGGGCCCTCTGTGGGTCCCATTTTTTATGTTATAGTATAGAAAAATGTGTATAAGCACAATTCAGATATAATAAATAAAAAGCGCAATCAATTAAGACTGCGCTTTTGTAACCTATGTGCTATTAGAATGTAAAACACTTCCTATACACCGGCTTTTTTCATTATGGAAGAAATATTCGATGAAATTATTATTCATGAAATAATGAGGATTGGGCAGCATCACTAAAGATTCGCCTTCTTGTAAATTCATATTTGCATAAGAATAAACATCTATCCTGCAGTTCCTTGTGAAAATGTCTTTCTGGTGCTCCATTCCGTAGACAATATCATATACTTCATCGCCAACGATGGCAATTACTTTATATGACGTCCGTTTATTATTATCGTATGGGTTCTCCTCTGGAAGATAACCGAACGTAGCTTCTGGAAATTTTTTGCAGAATTCATTAACTGCATAAATACAACAGCCGTATTTATTTTCATTAAAGAATCTGCTTAACTCTTCCATAGCTTCTTCTACGGTTAAAGTGAAAAGTGTTTTTTGATGTTCTCGTACTGTTTCGTTGAATGAATATTCAAAGTTATGAATAATATCATCAACAGTGAACATCATTTCTAGTGGTCTTGTCATAAATAGGCCTCCTTTATTATGAATATTTATAATAAACCCCTCAACGTTGAGGGGGAAAACAAAATTGAATACCTCCTCATGAGGAAATTTATAAAAATATGTTAACATCTCTAAGAAAGAGATGGGATAAAGGGTAAATAAAGTTCCAATTATGAACTTCAAACATTATAACACAATTTACATAAAAAAGTCAAACATAAACTTTTGCGATGTTATTAATAAATATATTTACAATAAAACATCAAATATGATAAAATGTTTATAAATTATTGAGATGTTTTTGGTAAGTGACACCAAAAGCACCACTATTTAAGGAGCGTGAAAGAATGTTATTAGAGTTAGAAGAAAATGCTAGAGCACTTAACTTATTAAAACAAAAAATACAAGAAATCGGTGAATCTCTTTGACATTGCTAGATTACAAACGGAGTTAGCAGATTTAGAGGAACAAACAATAAAAGAAGGCTTTTGGAATGATTCTAAAAATTCTAGTATAGTTTTGCAAAAAATAAAAACAATAAAAAGTAAGATTGAAAAATATAATAAGATAAATAACGAAATTGATAATTTAATTGAAATGTCCGAATTATTATCAGAGGAAGTTCAAGAACAAGAAGCAGGAAATGAATCTGATTCATTGATAAATGATATAATAGAAAATACTAAATCGGTCCAAAAAGATATTGAGAATTTAGAAATACAAACACTTCTATCAGGTAAATATGATATAAACAATGCTATAGTAACTATACACCCTGGTGCTGGAGGAACAGAATCACAAGATTGGGCTGAAATGTTATATAGAATGTATACTAGATGGGCTAATAGTGAGCGGATATTCTGTTCAAGAGTTAGATTACTTAGAAGGTGACGAAGCAGGTTTAAAAAGTGTTACATTTCTTATTTCAGGAGATTATGCTTATGGTTACATGAAGTCAGAAAAAGGTGTACATAGATTGGTAAGAATATCTCCGTTTGATAGTGGTGGAAGAAGACATACATCATTTGCTTCAGTAGAGGTATTACCAGAAATAACTGAAGATATAGAAATAGACATTAATCCTGATGATTTAAGAATAGATACTTACAGAGCTTCAGGTGCTGGTGGTCAACACGTAAACAAAACATCATCTGCAATTAGAATTACACATATACCTACTAATATTGTGGTTGCATGTCAAACAGAAAGATCACAAATTCAAAATAGAGAAACTGCTATGAAAATGCTTAAGTCTAAATTATTAGATTTAAAGGAGAGGGAGCACAAAGAAAGAATAGAAGATTTAAAAGGTGAACAAAAAGATATTGCATGGGGAAGTCAAATTAGGTCTTATGTATTTTGTCCATATACGCTTGTAAAAGACCATAGAACTAATTTTGAAGTTGGTAATGTACATGGTGTGATGGATGGAGATTTAAATGACTTTATGAAGGAATATTTAAAAAATTATAAAGAAGAGGTATAAGTATTATGAAATTAAAATGGAAAGATATTTATAATGAAAATTCTAAAAGAAGATATTGCGAAGTAACAGGTATTAAAAAAGAGGATGTTGAACTTGAATCTAATTCATTTAAATTTTTAAAAGAAAAAAAATACGTAGTTTTAGTATTAGCTTTAATTATAATAGCTTTGTTAGTGTATACATTTAGAAGTGATTTTAGAATATTGCTTGGAGTATTAGCTTTCTTTGTAGTAGCGGGAATTTGTGTGTTTGTATTTAATTATTTTAAATTCAAATGCCTAAGTGATGGTTTATATGTTAGATTTGGTTTTCAAGAAGGAAAATTTTCTTATGATAAAGTAAAAGGTGTATATCTATCTAAATTTAATGATTATAGCTTCTTACTACCAACTCATGTATATAGTATAGTAATTAGATATGAAGATTCATATAATAGAATAAAGGAATTATCTTTCCCTAATTATTTTGTTAAACCAGAACAGGTTTCGGAATTTTTAAGTAACTTTAATATAAAAGAAGAGGAAGATAATAAATATGTACATTATGAAAGATTTAAATTACTAAAAATAATAGGCAAGGTTTTATTGTTTGTTCTATTTGTAATAGTTGTAATTGGCTTAGCTTTTTCAATAAAAAGGTAAATTTAAAATTTAAGAGCTACTATAGTTTAATTTAGTAGCTCTTTTTTTATCAATTGAATAATTTTTCATGAAGTATTTCTAATAGGTTGTTATCAATTTTATCTTTAAAAGTAATAATTATTTTAGTGTTCGTAATATCTATATTATATATATCTATATCATAGTTTCTAACTATATCCATAATAGTAGTTAATACACTTGAGTCATTCGTAATTCCATAACCAACAACTGCTATTCGACTAACCTCTTTAAATATAGCTGAGTATTCTTTAAAATTTGTTTCTATAATAATTTCTAATTTATTTAAGTTATTAACTTTAACTAAAAATTCTATATCAAGCGTTAATGCTTGTTTATTAACAAATTGGATAGGGAGTATATTATTTGATATAAGAATACTATATATATTATTCACAGCTTCTAAAGAATAGATTTCTCCTTTCAAATTGACTAAAACAAGATCATCGTTTTTAACTATACTTTTAATTGCTTTGCTTTCTAATTTGTCACTAATAACGCTTCCTGTTTTATTATTAAATGTAGACTTGGTTATGATAGGAATATTATATTTTTCTCCTATTTCAACGCATCTATTATGAAGAACTTTTGCTCCTTCATTTGAAATATCCAACATTTCAATATACGATAAATGTTCTAATTTTTTAGCGTTTGAAATTTTATTTGGATCTGTAGAATATACTCCGTCAACGTCTGAATAGATATAGCAATGTTTTGCATTTAAAGAAGCGGAAATAGCAACAGCAGTTGTATCAGAACCACCTCTACCCAGGGTTGTTATATCTAAGTTATCATTAAATCCTTGAAAACCAGCAACTATAACTATTTTTCTTTTTGAAAGCTCTGAAAGTATTCTTGTGGTGTCGATATTTTCGATGATTGCATTTTGATTAGTATTATTAGTATAAATACCTGCTTGCCAACCAGTTAAAGATATTGAATCGTAACCTAATTCGTTAAGTAAAATACTTAATTTTGATATAGAAACTTGTTCTCCAGAGCTAAGAAGAACATCAAGTTCTCTATCGCTTGGAACTTTTGATAACTCATAAGCTTCTTTTAATAATTTATCTGTGGTTTTTCCGTTGAGCAGAAACAACAACAACAATGTTATTACCAGCATTATATTTATCTATAATTTTTTGTGCTACTATTTTTAATTTTTCGTTATCTGCAACAGAACTACCACCAAATTTCATAACAATTGTGTCCATGTTGGCACCTTCTTTTAATATGAATTCGAGAATAAAATTATTCTCAATACATATTATTAAATTTTACAAAAAAAGTGTCAAAAAAAGTTGAAAAAAGAATAGAATAAATATTTATTATTGCAATAGTAATATTCCTCGTCCAATTTGAATATATATAATAATGGAAATAAAAAAAGGAGATTGAACTTATGATTATGGAAGAAAGAAAAAACAACATAAATGCATCTATCATGCAAAATATCGTTCTTGAGAATAGAGAAAAACTTACCATATCGGGAGTTAATGATGTTCTTAGTTTTGATGATCAGATAGTTATATTAGAAACGCAATTAGGTTTATTAACTGTTAAAGGGGAAAATCTAAGAATTAATAAACTTAGTATTGATAATGAAGAAGTAATTATAGAAGGGGAGATAAATAACTTATCATACAGCGAGAAGGAACTAGAAAGAAAAGGAAGTTCACTATTAGGAAAGATTTTTAAATAATGGGTGTGAAAATTTTGAACAATCAATTTTATATATTATTATCATTTTTTGTTGCGGGAATAAGCATAGGAATATTATTTGATATATTTAGGATAAGCAGAAGAGCTTTTAAAACTCCTAATATTTTAATTTATATCGAAGACACTTTATTTTGGATTCTAGCAGGTTTAGTTGTGCTATTCACAATATGTAACTTTACGGATGGTCAAATTAGATTATATATGATTCTGATGCTTTTGCTGGGGGCAATAATATATTTTACAACGGTAAGTAGTTTTTTTATAAAGATAAATACAAAAGTATTGGATTGGATAAAAAATGCCATTAATATGCTATTATATCCAATTAGAAAAATCACAAGATTATTTAATAAATTATTAAAAATAAAAATTTTTTCAAAAAATAGTGGCAAATAAAGGATTTTGTGTTATAATGTAGAAATAGATATAT
>OCVV011173556.1_pt1 | contig 11287 bp, 12 predicted proteins | sample 1539721 | NCBI WGS metagenome assembly OCVV01 (sample SAMN02144230, study PRJEB22623) | gut metagenome | biome: sheep rumen | host: Ovis aries | place: New Zealand | reverse complement strand
TTTATTGATGGTAGAGCAGATTTATATTCTAAATATAATTATAAAGACTATATAGATATATCACAGACTAATGTTGGATTTATTGATAAGTTTAATAAATATGACTTTGACTATTGCTTAGTTAGTAAGAAGTATGCTATTAATACTTATTTAGCTTCTAGGGAAGATTATGAAGTGATTTATAAAGATAGTAATATATTGTTGTACAAAAAAAGAGCTTAATGCTCTTTTTATTTTGTTGTAGATGTATTTGTTGTATTAGATGTTTTAGCTTTTTCAATTAAATCATCCATGTAATCATTATAAGCTTTCTTTAAAGCTGAATCGTTGAATGTTAATTTATTAGCTGTTCTCCATTCTTTTAATGCAGTATAGTATAATGATGGATCAGCTGATAATCTTTCTTCTCTTATTTTTTGTTTTATTTCATCTTTTGCATCATCTAATTTTTCTTTTTCTTTTTCACCAGTTTTTAATATTATATGGTAACCATATTGAGTTTTGACTGGAGTTTTTGTATACTCTTTTACTTTTAAATTTTTAGTTGCTTCTGAGAATTCTTGTACCATATCATTATATGAGAAATATCCTAAGTCTCCACCGTTTGCTTTAGTAGCATCATCATCGGAATATTTTTTTGCTAAAGTGGCAAAGTCTTTTCCATTTTTTAGTTGCTTGATAATCTTTTTAGCTTTTGCTAAAGCTTGTTCATCAGCTTCAGCTTTTTCATCACTATCAGCATTATCGCTTACATTAGGTGAAATTAAGATGTGACTTGCTTTCATTTGAGCAGTAATATTCTCATCATAATATTTTTGAATTTCATCATCAGTAATTTGACTTTCGATGTAGTCGTTTACTGCTTGGTTTCTTTTATATTCTAATGTTAGTGATTCTCTTAATGCATCTTCTGAATTTACTCCAAAATATACTTGTAAGATTTGATTGAAAGTATTTTCATCACTACCATAAGTAGTTTTTAATTGATTAATTTGATCATCTACTGCTTTCTTTTCAGCATCATCTGTTTTATATTTCTTTTCTAATATAGGTTGATCCAACATATTAATTAGAACTGAAATATTATCAGTTTTTATTTTTTCATAAAACTCAGTAGCAGTGATTTTGTTTCCTTTTACTGATACACTTACTTTGCTTCCATCTTTGACTTCTACCTTTTTACCGCATCCAGTTGCGATTAAAGATAGGGAAGCTATAATTCCTAATACAACTAGTACTTTTTTCTTTTTCATAATTACCTCCTGGAAAATATGATAACAAAAAGGAATAAAAAAAACAACTTACTAGTTGTTTATTTTATTAAATATTTCATCTAAATCAGATAATTTATCTTTATTAGAGATTAGTTTTACTTCATCATCTTTATATCTTGGAATTAAATGTAAGTGGAAATGATGAATATCTTGACCTAATTCATTGTTTTCACAGATTGTTAGTCCTTCACAATTTAATTTTTCTTTTAAATCATTATATAATTCTTTTATTTTAGTAAAAGCGTAAGCTATTAAATCAATATCTATATCTTTAATATCTACTACATGTTCTTTTGGTAGTACTAGCAGGTGCCCATTTGTGATTGGATCGATATTCATTATTATTTTAATTTTATCATCTTCATAGTAAGTTCTTGATGGTAATTCTCCATTTATTATTTTACAAAAAATACAATCGTTCATATATATCCTCCTTAATTTAAATAACGATATGAGATTCTATTGTTGGTAATAGTATCATCATTTTTATTTTTTAATATATTATCTATTACATTTATAAATTCTTTTTTATTTGCTGTTTCTGTTGTTATATTATCTATTTTAATAGACTTAGTTATATCTTTTTTATTAGTAATTGTTAAAGAAAAGTTATTTGGAGTAACATTTTCTTTTTCTAAGTCATTGATATAATTAATTATCTCTTTGGAAATTGTTTCTTTATTCCAATTATCTATCATGATATTGTCTTCTATGATATAGCATCTTAATTCTGATAAGTTTTCTTCTTTTAATAGTCTTTCTTGTACCATAGTAGTAAAGTTTGGATAAGTATTACTCATTTTTACTTTGTAATCTTTATCTGTTTTTTGTTTTATTTCATCTTCTATTACTTTTACTAAATGGTTCATTAATGGTTTTGCTTCTACATAGTCTTTTTTATATGTATCGGTAATTTGTTTGTTTTGATAATTTATGTAGAAATAATGATATTTATTGTTTTTATCAGTTATTTTTGTATAAAATTTAGTGTTTTTATATGAGGTTTTACCAATATCTATGTTTCCTAATAGGTCTTGATAATTATCATATAAGTAGTTTGTTAGTTTTTTTTCTATTTTGGGAGCCATTATAATAGCAGCTTTTTCTGTTACTATGATGCTTCCAAAGGCTACGAATATAAAGAAGGCAAATATACCCATGCCTAGTGTTAAACGTTTTTGTTTGTTCATATAATCACCTATACATATTGTATAGTAAAGATAAAGAATTGGCAAATTAAAATTATTTTATTAAAAATTGTTGTTTACTTAAATATTTTGTGATAAGATTAATTATGAATTATAGTAGAATATTGGGTGGTGTTAGTATGCAGAGACTACAAGGTAATGTTCAATATAAAGATCGTAAGGATATAGTTTGTTCTTACGGTGTAATGGATGATGGAACAAATTATTTCTTTATAGGAGAACCATTAAGTAATGGAAATATTATTGTTTCTACTGATTTAAAAGAAGCAATAGATCCAATGGAACCAGCAAGTCATATAGGTGTAATAGATCCTGATGGTAATGTTGTTATTCCATTAGAAAATAGAAAAATTAAAACATTGAGTGATGATGTTACAGATATTCTTGTAGTTGAAAGAGCTGTACCTGTTACTGAAAATGTAATAGATGCTAATAATAAGAAGAATGATCCTAGCGAAGCTACTACTATTGTATCCACTCAATCAGTTATAAAAGATAAAATTAATACTTTAATAGGACCAGAAGGTAGATTTGCATCTAATAATCCTTTTGGTGAAGCAAGTATTTATGATTTAAATGGTAATAATTTAGCTAATGGTGCTTATTATAGTTATATAGCTTATGGAAATGGAAAAGTATATATGGCTACTAATGTAGAAAATGCTGAAATAAATGAATATTCAGTATTACCTCCAGAAGTACAAGCCAATGTTACACCAGAAGCTAATACTGAAGGAGCAATTGATGTTGCAGCTGTTGCTGATAATAGTGAAGCTATAGCTGAAGCTATTAATACTGAAATGGATAAAGCAGCAGAAGAAGTTGTTGCACCTGAGGATAATGCAATTGTTACTGATGGTGTAGCTGGCGAAACAGCTCCAGAAGTATCTACTGAAGAAGTAGTTGCTGAAAATACTCCAAGTGTGGATGTAACTAGTGCTGTTCCACCTGTTGTTGGAGAGGATCAAGTTGTTGAAACTGAAGGAATTGCACCTGCAGTAGAGGAGACAGCAGTTGCAGAAGAGGTGTCAGCTCCGGTTGAGACTGAAGTTCCAAATGTTGAAATACCAGCAATTGAAGGAGAAACTACTGAAGAAGTAGTAGCAGATGCACCAGCTGAAGCAGCTCCTGAAAATGTTTCTGAAGAAGCAGCAGTTGCTGATGTACCTAATGTTGAAGTTCCAGCTGTTGAGGAAGCAGCTGTTGAAAATGTTGCTGCTGAAGAGACAGTGGTTACTGATGTACCTAATGTTGAAGTTCCAAATGTTGGGGCAGCAAATCCAGAAGAAGGATTTGAAGCTCCAAGTGTAGAAGAGGTACAAGCTACTGAAATAGCAGCTAATGAGCCTACACAAGAAGTAGTTGCAGATGCACCAGCTGAGGTAGCTGATGCTAATGCAGAAGTAGCTCCTGAAAATGTTGTTGCTGAAGAGGCAGAAGTTGCTGATCTTCCTGCTGTTGATGGAATGAGCTTAGATGAAATTGTTGCAAATGCTCAAGCAAAGGATGCAGAAGAAAATGCACAAGAGGAAGTAGTTGAAGAAACTGCTCCACAAGAAGAAATTGTTTCAGAAAATAGTGAAACAAGTGTTGATAATGTTGAAGAGACTGCTGAAGCAGTTGAAAATACAGAAGCTGTTGAAGAAACAGTGGATACTCCTACTGAAGAAGTAGCAGAGGAGGCTCCTGTTGTAGAAATAGCTCCAGAAGAAGTTGCTAATGTTACTGATGATATTCCTGAAGAAAATGAATTATCTGAAGGAGAAAAGGCAGCTAATGAACTTGGAGATATATTTAATCAAGAAACAACAGAAGAAGCTGCTCTAGAAAAAGTAGAAGAGCCACCTGTTGAAGAAACTGAAGCAGTAGAAGAACAAGAAGAAGTTCCTACTGAAGAAGAAGTTACTGATAATCAAATAGATGATACTGAAGATGAAATTGAAGTTGAAAAACCAGTTAGTTTAGTAGATTTAGTGGATGAAGATTATTATGAACCTAAAGAGTTTAAGGCTGATACAATTTCTATTGATGATTCATTAAATGATTATGATGGAATGATTGGTGGATATGATGAGGGTTCTTCAGTAATTGAAAGTATTAAGGCTGGTGTTGAAAAGACTTATGCTGATAATGCTAGATTACAAACTGCAGTTCAAACTGTTAAGAAGAAATTAGAAGATACTCAAGATGAAAATTTACATTTAAAAGAAGTAATTGAAAAGAAAAATGGTCTTATTAATCAATTAAAAGATAATCAAGATATATTAGTTTCTAAATGTAAAGAATTACAAGCAGAGTTAAGAAATACTAAGAATCAATTAAATGGTTTAGCTGAACTTAGTCAATTAATTGAATCTAGAAGTGATAGTTATGTTAGAACTGGACGCAGAAGCTCTGGTTATGATATTGATGATATTATTTCTTCTGGAAGAGGTAGAAGAGCTGCTTAATATAATATGAAATAAAAATCAACTTTTGGTTGATTTTTTTTGTTATATAATGCTTTTTGTGATAGAATAATAGTAGTTTTACGGACCGGAGGAGATGTAAGTGCTAGAACTAAAAAAAGTAAATGCTAAAGTTAAAAGTAATAATTTAGAAATATTAAAAGATTTTTCTCTAAAAATAAAAGATGGTGAAATACATGTAATAATGGGACCTAATGGTACTGGGAAGAGTACTTTGAGTAAGGTTATTATGGGCCACTATCAATATGAAGTTACTTCTGGTGATATTATTTATAATAAAAAGAGTATTAAAGATTTAGAAGTAGATGAAAGAGCTAAATTAGGATTGTTCTTATGTATGCAAGATCCTACAGTAATTGCTGGTGTATCTAACTCTGAATTTTTAAGAACTGCTAAAGGGGAATTAACTGGGGAAAAAGTTAATTTATATTCATTTATTAAAGATATGGAAAGTGCTATGGATGATGTTAAATTAGATAATAGTATGTTACATAGATCGTTAAATGAAGGATTTAGTGGTGGTGAAAAGAAAAAGAATGAAGTTTTACAATTAAAAGTATTAAAACCTAGTTTTATTATTTTAGATGAGTTAGATTCTGGACTTGATGTTGATAGTTTAAAAGTAGCTTGTTTAAATATAAATGCTTATTTACAAGATAATCCTAAAACTAGTGTTTTAATAATTACGCATTATCCTAGAATACTTGAATATATTAAACCTGATTATGTTCATATTTTAAGTAATGGTCATATTGTTAAAACTGGTGATGTTAATTTAGCCTTCGAAGTAGAGAAGAATGGTTATGAAGGGTATGATTCAAATGAATAGTATTTATGTATTAGATAATAAGAAAAATAGTAAATATCATTATTCTATTACAGAAGATACTATAATTTATCATTTCTCTATAGATAGTAGTAGTGAAGTTAATATTGATTTAGATAAAGAAGATGTTACTTTATATTACTATTATAATAATATTAATTATAAAGATAATGATTATAAGATTAAGGTTAATCATAATAAAGGAAATACTCATAGTGAAGTATTTAATCACGGAGTAAATATTAATACTAATAAGTTAACTTATTATGTAGATGGAGTTGTACCTAAGAGTAGTAGTAAGTGTATATGTAATCAAGAGAATCAAATTATTAATATGGATGATGGTAAGAGTACTATATGTCCTAATTTATTGATTGATAATTATGATGTTGATAGTAATCATTCTGCTTATATTGGTAAATTTAGAGATGATTATATATTTTATATGATGAGTAGAGGTATAAGTAGAGAGACAGCTAATAGATTGTTATTAAATGGATTTTTAATTAATAGTGATAGTATTGATACTAATAGAATTAGTGATTTTATTAAAGAAATAGAAAAGATATAGGAGGTGGTAAGATGCATAGAGAAGACTTTCCAATGTTAGAGAATGATATAGTTTATTTTGATAATGGAGCAACAACATTAAAAAGCAAAAGAGTTGTTGATAGTATGGATAAATATTATTTAGAACATACTTCTAATATTCATAGAGGTGACTATGATAGTGCTGTTATTACTAATGAATTATATGATGGGACTAGAGATGTAGTTAGTCATTTTGTTAATTGTGACTCTAGAGAAGTTATATTTACTTCTGGCACTACTATGTCTATTAATATGGTAGTCTTTGGATTTATGAAATATTATTTAACTGATAAAGATGAAGTATTACTTACTAAGAGTGAACATGCATCAAATATACTTCCTTGGATAGTTTTAGCTGGAGAGATTGGTTTTAAGATTAAATATATTGATTTAGATGATAATTATGAACTTACTTTAGATAATGTTAAGAAAAGTATTACTGATAAAACTAAAGTTATTAGTATTGCTCATGTTACTAATGTTATTGGTGATGTTAGAGATATTAAAAGTATTGGAGAAATTTGTAAGAAGAAGAATATTATTCTTAATGTAGATGGAGCACAAAGTGTTCCACATATGAAGGTTGATTTTAAAGATATGAATATTGATTTCTTGAGTTTTTCTGGACATAAGATGGGAGGTCCTACTGGAGTAGGGGTACTTGTTGGTAGATATGAATTATTAGAAAAGATGAAGCCATTATGTTATGGTGGTGGAATGAATAATTATTTTGAAGATGATAATTCTTATGAATTAAAAGAGATTCCTACTAGATTTGAGGCTGGTACTCCTGCAATTGCAGAAGTTATTGGACTTAGAAGTGCTATTTTATATTTAGAAGATATTGGAATTGATAATATTCATAAACATGAAATGGAATTAAAGAAATATTTAGTAGATAAATTAGAGAAGATAGATAATATTACTATTTATAATAAAAATAGTAATAGTGGAATTATTGCTTTTAATGTAGATGGTGTGTTTGCTCAAGATACTTCAGTATTTTTAAATCATTATAAGATTGCTGTTAGAGCAGGTAATCATTGTGCTAAAGAATTAAAAGATGTTATTGGTATAAAGAATACTGTAAGAGTTAGTATGTATTTATATAATAATAAAGAAGATATTGATAGATTAGTAGAAGCATTAAAGAATAATAAAGAAATATTTAATGTAGTTTTATAGGTGAAGTTATGGATAATAATTTAAGGAGAGAAATAATACTTGATAATTATCAAAATCCAGATAATCGTGGATTAATTGAGGATGATAGTTATTTAAAGGTTAATACTAATAGTGAAAGTTGTATTGATAATCTTGACTTTATGATGAAGATAGAAGATGGAGTTGTAAAAGATATAAGATTTGATGGAGAGGCTTGTGCTATTAGTACATCTGCTAGTTCTATAATGACTAGAAGTTTAATAGGTAAGAAGGTTGAAGAAGTAAGAGAGATATTAGTTAATTATCAAAATATGATTAATGAAAAAGATTATGATAGTGAAGTTCTTGGAGAATTAAATGTTTATGATGAGATTTGTAAACAACCAAATCGAAAAAATTGTGCATTACTACCAAGTGTAGCGGTAGATAAAATGTTGGGGGAATTAGGAAATGAAAAATAATATGATTGATGCAAAAAGAATAAGATTAGGGAAAAAGACTTACTTTGATGTTACAAATAATGGAAGTGTAGTACCAAGTGTTGATGCTTATGCATTTTTAATAAATGTAAATGGTACTTATGTTAATCCATTTAATTTGGCAGAGGAAGTGCCTATATTTGATAGAGTACCTTATTCTAATACTACTCTTGATGGGGAAGATTATGGTACTAAGATAGAACTTGCTCAAGGAGATTTAAAGAGTGGAGAGTGCTATGTACTAGAAAAGATGGATATTTCTGAGTATTATGGAAAAGATGAGATGTCTTTAGGTATGCTTGAAGATATTATTATTGCTTCAAATAAATTCTTTATTGATAGAATTGGATTACTTGAAGAAAAAGGTGGTAGTCCTAGAAGAAAGCATATTGCTCGTCGTAAGATATTAGATGATAAAATAAAACTTAAAAAATTTAAAGATTTTATAGAAGAATGTAGGAAAGATGAGGATTATAGACTTATTAAGTAGACAAGAGGTGATTAAATGGAAGTAGTTGGTTTAGATAAAGAAAAAGTACTTACTATTTCTAAAGTTAAAGGTGAAGAAGATTGGGTAAAAGATTTTAGACTTGATAGCTTTAAAAAGTTTGAGAAGTTAGATTTACCTAGTTTTGGACCTGATGTTAGTGATTTAGATTTTTCTAAGATTATTTATTATAAAAATAATGATAAAGATAATATGATAAAGAATGATTGGAAAAATGTATTAAAACCTATTGTTGATGAATTAGATTCTGTTGGTGTAATAGAGTCTGAAGCACATATGGGTGGTATGGGTGTTCAATATGAAAGTGAAGTTATATATCACTCTATGATTGAAGAAATAGAAAAGAAACATGTAATATTTACTTCAATTGAAATGGCTATGAAAGAGTATCCAGATATTGTTAAAAAGTACTTTGGAAAGATAGTTAATAATGGAGAAAATAAGTTTGCTGCACTAAATGGAGCAGTGTTCTCTGGAGGTAGTTTTATATATATACCGCCTAATACTAAATTAGATAGACCACTTCAAAGTTATTTTAGAATTAATAGTAAAAATATGGGACAATTTGAGAGAACTTTGATAGTTGTTGATGATAATAGTGATCTTCATTATATTGAAGGATGTACTGCTCCTACATATAGTGATAGTAGTTTACATGCTGCTGTTGTAGAAATATATGTTGGCAAGAATAGTAAATGTAGATATTCTACTGTACAAAACTGGGCACCTAATGTGTATAATTTGGTTACTAAAAGAGCTATGGTAGATGAGAATGGTACTATGGAGTGGATTGATGGTAATATTGGTAGTAAGGTTACTATGAAATATCCTTGTTGTGTACTTAAAGGAGATAATTCTAAAGGGACATGTATTACTATTAGTGTTGCTTCACATGGTCAAGAACAAGATAGTGGAGCTCGTATGATTCATATAGGTAAGAATACTGAGTCTAATATAATTTCTAAGAGTATTGCTCGTAATGGTGGTAATGCTACTTATAGAGGTAAAGTACAAATTAATAGTAATGCTAGTAATAGCTTTAGTAATGTTAAATGTGATACGCTAATATTGGATGAGAAGAGTAAGAGTGATACTTTTCCAGTTAATTCATGTTTTAATATTAGTAGTAATATTGAGCATGAGGCTACTGTTTCTAAAATAAGTGAAGACAATTTATTCTATATGATGAGTCGTGGAATAAGTAGAGATAGAGCAGAAGAGTTAATAGTACTTGGATTCCTAGAGAAGTTTAGAGAAGAACTTCCTATGGAATATGCAGTTGAATTAAATCAATTAATTAAGAGGAACTTATAATGAAAAAGATTTTATTAATAATTGTTTGTATTATATTTTCTTTAATACTAATGATGTTTATATTTTTAAAAGCTCCATGGTATATTTCTGGTGCAAATCATTATGATGATACTGAAATGAAGTTTTGGGATACTATGTCTTTAAAACAAGTTTCTTATTTAATTAAATATCATACACATCCTAAATTGAAAATAGATGGAAGAGGATTAGACAATCAACCTAGAGAAGGTGGAAGTGCTTTTTCAAATGGTTATTTTTATAGCTGTGATGAAGGTGAATGTTTTATATATTTTTTCTATTATTATGATGGAAAGTATCTTCATATGCTTAATACTGGAACTACTTATGGTATTATTGATCATGGATATGAAGAAGTTGTTGAAGTAGTAGTTGATGAAAAAGATAGATTGGTTTTAGGAGATGAATCTGAATATTATACTGATGCTATTTATGGAGAATCATAAAATATAGTAAAGTTGTTAAAGTAGATATAAAAGTAGTTTAAAAATTAATTTTCTATTATAGAGAATTAATTTTTTTGTTTATAAAACTTGGTAGATTTAATTATTTGGTCGTTTGCATAAAAATTACATTTAGATTAAGATACCTCATCGAAGGAGGTGAAATATGCTTAATCAAATAGTTTTAGTTGGTAGACTTACTCGAGAAATAACTGTTCATAAGTCTGATAATGGCTATAAAGTTGCGACGATTCCTTTAGCAATACCTCGTAGCTTTAAAAATAGTGAAGGTACTTATGATACAGACTTTATAGATTGTGTTGCCTTTGATCAAATTGCTGAAAATACAAGTGAATATGTTAGAAAAGGCGATATAGTAGGAGTAAAAGGGAGAGTACAATCAAAGGTTGTAGAAAAAGATGGAAAGAAAATGAATGAAATGGAAATTATTTGTGAAAAGATTACTTTTCTTTCTAGTAAACCTAAAGATGAGAAGACAGATGAATAATCTGTCTTTTTTTGTTATAATTAGTATGGTGATATTATGAAGATACTTTTATTTAGTCATGGTAGTGATATTGATGGAATGGGTAGTATTATTATTAGTAATATTTATTTTGATGTAGTAGACTATCATTATTCTGAAATACATAATTTAGATGAGTTAATAATGAATGAGATTAATTCAGGTAATATATATAATTATGATAGAGTATTTGTTACTGATTTAACTCCTAAGAATGAGACTTTAGATATTATTAGTAAAGATGATAAATTAGTTAATATATTTAGAGTAATAGATCATCATCAAACTAATTATAATAGGGCAAGTAATTATCCTTTTGTACATATTAATATTAGAGATGATAGAGGTATGTGCTGTGCTACTAGTTTATTTTATGATTATTTAGTAAATCATAATTTAATAGAAGATAGAGATATAGTTAAATATTATAGTGAGTTAACTAGACTAGAAGATACATTTGAATGGAAA
>OCVV010679499.1_pt1 | contig 11288 bp, 14 predicted proteins | sample 1539721 | NCBI WGS metagenome assembly OCVV01 (sample SAMN02144230, study PRJEB22623) | gut metagenome | biome: sheep rumen | host: Ovis aries | place: New Zealand | reverse complement strand
AGAAAACAAAAATTGAAATTGAAATATTTGTTCATGGTGCATTATGTATAAGTTATTCTGGACAATGTTTGATGAGTAGTTTAATAGGTGGAAGAAGTGGTAATAGAGGTACATGTGCTCAATGTTGTCGTCAACCATATGAGTTATATTGTGATGGTAAAAAAATAAATGATAATGATTTTATATTAAGTACTAGGGATTTAAATTCATTAGATAATATAGGTAAGTTAATTGATATAGGTATAGATAGTTTAAAAATTGAAGGTAGAATGAAAAGACCTGAATATGTATACCTTGTTGTTTCAATATATAGAAAAGCAATTGATAATTATTTAAAATATGGGGATACAAAAATAAGTGAAAATGATATATATGAATTAAAAAAAATATTTAATCGTAAATTCACTTCTGGTTTTTTATTTGATTCACCTAATTCAAAAATTGTGAACAGTTTCAGGCCTAATCATATAGGAATTGAAATTGGAAAAGTTGTTAATATAAGAAAAAATAGAGTTGAAATTAAGTTAAATGATACTCTTAATGTTAATGATGGAATAAGATTTGTTGGAAAAAATGATTTAGGCCTTATTGTTACTTCAATGTTTAATAAAAATTTAAGAATTAGTTCTGGATTAAAGGGTGACGTTGTTACTGTTATTGTAAAAGACGTTCCAAATGTTGGGGATATTGTTGTAAAGACTACTGATAGTGATCAGTTAAAAAGAATAAGTGAAAAAATTAAATGTAATAGTAGAAAAGTAAATTTGAGTTTGAAATTAAATGCATGTTTAAATAAAAAAATATATGCAAAAGTTTATGATGAACAAGGATTTCTTTATGAGTTTGAAAGTGATTATATTGTTCAAGAAAGTAAGAATTATCCAACAACTAAAGATAGTATAATAAAACAGATGGATAAAACAAATGATACTGTATATAAGTTTCGTGAAATAAATGTTAATACTGATGATAATATTTTTATACCAGTTAAAGTTTTAAATGATTTTAGAAGATTAATCTTGAATAGTGTTGCAGTCAAAAGAAATAAAAAGAGAAATGTAATTAAAGGACAATATAGTATCAATTTACCAGACTATGATAGAATGAATAATAACAATATATTGATAGATAATAAGAACAAATATAGTGAAGCTTTGAAGAAAAAATATGATGAAATAATTATTGATTATGAAGTAGAAAATATTGAATCTGATTTAAGATATAAAATATCTAGAGTTAATGAGTATTTGAACAACAGAAATGGGAAACTTTTAGTTGGTGAATTAGGTAGTGTATATAAATATTGTAAGGATTGTAATGTTGCTACTGATTTTTCACTCAATGTTACTAATTCATATTCAGTTGCTTTTTTACATTCATTGGGTGTAGAAAAAGTTACACTTTCGTTAGAATTAAATAACTCTCAGATAAAAAAAATAATAGATTGTTATCATGAAAGATATAATAAACATCCAAATTTAGAAGTTATAGTTTGTGATTTACCTGAAGCTATGATTTTAAAATATGATTTGTTCGATGGTAAGTATAAACCAAATAGCAAATACTATATAAAAGATAAGTTTAACAATAAATTTAAAGTAATAAGAAAAAATAACTTGACATATATATATAATTATTATTCTATAAATAATTCGGATTATAGCATGCTTTATAGTATAGGAGTAAATAATTTGAGAGAAAATTCTATTTTTTAATAGAATTTTTTTATTTAAAAAAGGAAATAAAGTTTTAATCAATAATAATATAGTAGGAGGTGAAAAAATCAAAAAGTATCCGTTCTTTAAACAAGAGGAATCTAAAGATTGTGCTGCTGCATGTTTATACATGGTAATTGAATATTATAATGGACATCTTCCAATACATAAAATAAGAGATTTGTTAAAAATATCACAGCAGGGTACAACAGCATATCACATAGTAGAGGGAGCAAAAAAAATTGGATTTGATGCTAAAGGCGTTAAATGTGATGTTGATGATATTAATGAAGATAATATTATTTTACCTTGTATTGCAAATGTTGTAATTAATAATAGCTATAAACATTTTATTGTTATTTATAAAATTGATTTTATTAAAAATACTATTTTAATTGCTGATCCATCTAATAAGCTTATGACAATGTCATTTGATATTTTTAAAACAATTTTTAGTGGAGTTCTTATTTTACTTTATCCAAAGGATGAAATACCCTGTGAAAAATCTATAAATCAAAAAATTAAGCTTCTTACATATATTGTCAAAACACATCCTAAACTTATAAAGCAAATAGGTATTTTATCTTTATTCATAACGTTATTTTCTATATCCTCATCATTTTTTTTGGAAAGTATAAGTTCTTCAATTACTAAATATAATTCAAGTGACATACTTATATTAGTTATATTTCTTTTTGCTACTATAACGTTTTTAAAATGTTTGACGAATTATTTTAGAGAAAAAGTTTTATTAATTATAAATGAAAAGATTAATCTTCGATTTACTCTAGATACTTTAAAAAAGGTTTTATCGCTTCCTTATAAAATTTATTGCAATAAAACTACAGGGGATATGATTACTCATGTAATGGATGTAAGTGTTATTAGAGATTCGTGCTGTAAAATTTTTCTTACTTTATTAGTGGATTTACCGCTTACATTTTTAGCAGTTTTTGTTTTAATATTGATTAATTCAAAATTATTTTTATTATCTGTAATTGTGCTTTCTTTTTATATTATAATTATTTTGGCTTTTAAAGATTATTTTAAGGAATCTGTTGATAAAATAAAAAAATCCAATATACTAGTTACTAATCATATGGTTGAATCGATATGTAATTATGAGACATTGAAAGGAATAAATGTATCAGAACCTATCTTTGAGCAATTTGAAAAAAAATTTGTTTCATTATTAAAAGATTCTTATAATTATGAAAGTGTTATTTGTTTACAAAAATTTTTAAAATGTTTTGTGAGCGAAGCTGGCTTAATTTTAATTTATGGTATAGGAGCTTTATTAGTTATAAATGATAAAATATCATTTTCAAGTTTACTGACTTTTGGAACTTTATTAAATTATTTTTATGAACCAGTTCAAAATTTAATTAATTTAGAATCTGATATAAGAGAGTTAGACTTAGTTTTAAACAGAATGACTCAGTTAGATATAAAAAATTCTAATAATGGAATAACTAATGAATTATGTTCTGGTGATATTAAAATAAGTAATTTAAGTTATACATATGATGATCGAAAAAAAATCTTATCAAATATTAATTTAAATATAAAAAGTGGTGAAAAAATTATTGTTTTGGGGAAAAGTGGAAGTGGAAAAAGTACTCTTGCAAAAATATTAATGAAATATTATGAAATAGACAGAGGAAAAATTTTTATAAATAATATAGATATTGTTGATTATTTAAGCTCAAATGGTATAAGTTATATTAGTCAATCTGAAAATTTATTTAATGCAAGTTTATATGACAACATAACTTTGTATGAAAATGTTAAGTTTAATAGTGTATTAGATATCTGTGATATTTGTGAATTGAGTGATATTATTTCAAAAAGTCAATTAGGGTTTAATTTTTTAGTAGAGGAAAATGGTGCAAATTTTTCAGGTGGTGAACGCCAAAGAATTGTTCTTGCAAGGACATTAATAAGAAAATTTAATATTTTGATAATTGATGAAGGATTAAATCAAATTGACTCTAATTTAGAACGAAGAATAATAAAAAAAATTTTTAATAAATTTAAAAATAAGACAATAATAATAATATCTCATAGACTAGATAACTTGGATTTGTATGATAGAAAGATTATATTAGAAAATGGAGAAATAGTTGATGATACATCAAAATCTAAATAAAATAGATATATATAAGCATTCTTCTATAATATATATGAGAAAACCAAATAATAAAATAATATCTTGGATAACTATACTTTTAATAGGCAGCATTTTGTTTGGAGTGTTAATATTCTTTTATAAATATAATATTCAAAATATTTATTATGCAAGGGTTGAAAAGAATGATGAAGAAGATGATAAAAGTTATATTGTATTAAATGTAGATGAAGAATTTATTGAAATGAAAAATAGAAATTATTTAGAAATAAATAATATTGAGTATAAGTGTCACCTTTTAAGTTTTAGCAATAATTATTTTTTGTATAATGATAAGAAATATTGGGAAGTGCGATATGAGTGTGAACTTCCTGAGAAATTAAATTTTAATAGTAATATTCTAAAAGTAAAATTAAATTATAGAAAAACTACTTTATTTAAAGAACTAAAAAATAAGGTTAGAAAGGGATTAAAAAATGCAAGAACTAAAAACTGAAGAATTAAAAACGGTTGATGGCGGATTTGAAATTGGACTTGGAGTATTAGCAATCTTATCATTAGGCATTCCTTTTGTAGTAGGTGTAATTGATGGACTGGTTAGACCGCTACAATGCAATTAGGAGGTATCAATGAGAACGCTAGATAAAAATGAATTAATGAGTGTAGAAGGGGGAACTTTAATAACCAATGCTTTATTGGCTACGCTTATGAAAGGAGCATCTATTTTTTTGGATGTTGGTAGAAGTTTCGGAACATCTATTAGAAGAATTATTTCAGGATGTACATGTAAACTTTAATTTATAGGAACTTATGATTAAAATTATCATAAGTTCTTTTTTTCTTTTTGAATAACACTATTTAATTGTTATAACATCACTTTGCAAGCTATTTTAATAAAAAAGTGTTTTTTTTCTTGAAATGGCAAAATAATAGTGCTATAATAATGCTAGCTTGTGAAAGGAGGGGAATATAATGTCAAAGGTAATAGTAAAAAATGGAAATGTAGATAGTGCTATCCGTACTATGAAACAAAAAAATGCTAGAGACGGCCTTCTTAAAAAAGCTCGCGAACGTCAAGATGGATATAAGAAACCAGGAGTTCGTAGAAGAGAGAAAAAAGACGCAGGTATTAAAAATACACGTAGAAGAGAAAGAAATAATTATTAGATTAATACAGGGGAGCTTTTTTAAGCTCCTTGTTTGTTAGAGGAGAATAAAATGAGAGAAAGAATATTAAGTGAATTAATGCAAGCAATGAAAAATAAAGAAAAAGATAGATTATCTGTTTTAAGAATGATTAAAGGTGCTATGCAGTTAGAAGAAATAAATAAGAAAAAAGAATTAGACGATAATGAAGTTATTGCAGTAATTAGTAAGCAAATAAAAACAAGAAGAGAGTCAATTGTTGAATTTGAAAAAGGAAACAGAAATGATTTAATTGAACAGGCTAATAAGGAAATAGAAATTTTAAATGAATATATGCCTGAGCAAATGTCAGAAGAAGAGTTAAATAAGATTATTGATGAGACATTCTCTGATGTTAATCCACAAAATCAATCTGATATGGGAAAAATAATGAAGAGCCTTACACCAAAGGTAACAGGAAAAGCTGATATGAGTTTGGTAAGCAAGATAGTTAAAGAAAAACTATCTAAATTAAATAATTAATATTATGAAGAAGAGTAATCAATTATATAAAAATCAGGGTATACATGTTATTACAGCTATTTTTACTGTAGAACAAGGTGTTACCAAGGTGTTATTGGTAAAAAGAAAAAACGAGCCTTTTAAAGGTGATTGGATATTGACAGGTGGAGCTTTATACAATAATGAAGATTTAGAGACAGGCGCAAGAAGAGAAATTTATGAAAAAACAGGAATAGAAAATATCGAAATCGAACAATTTAAAACGTTTGGTAAGGTTGATAGATGCCCTATGATGAGGATGATAGCTGTTGCATATGTTGGCGTTATTGATTCGAAAAGAGTTAAAGTATTACGAGAAACAATAAATACATCCAATGCGGACTGGTTTCCAATAGATAAAATACCAGGGTTAGGATTCGATCATGAAGATATACTCAAAGAAGCTTTGATTTTTTTGCAAAGTAAAATTGTTAGTACAAATATATTAAAAGTTTTATTTCCAAATGAATTTACTATTCCAGAAATTCAAAAAACATATGAAGCTATTTTAAATAGAAAGTTCGATAGACGAAATTTTAGAAAAAAATTGTTAGGATTAGGATTAATAGAAGATACTAACAGAACGGGGCGCTTTGAGGGAAAAAGACCGGCAAAATTATACAAATTTAAACGCTCTGCTAAGAAAAAAAATGTGTTTTTAGAATTATAGTAGAAAAAACTTGCAAAACAAATTAAAAAGTGGTAAAATGCTGGTTAGTGTGATCCGCTGAATTAAAATTATTTATGATCATAACTATAAAAAAAGGAGAGTGACATTGTGAGTAATTTAATAGAAAAAATTACAGCGAAACAAATTCGCAAAGATATTCCAGAATTTAGAGTAGGAGATACTGTTAGAGTTGACTTAAAGATTGAAGAAGTTGATTCTAAAGGTAACGTAAAAACAAGAATTCAAGCATTTGAAGGTTTAGTTATGCAAATTTCTAAACCAAATAGTGTTAGTGGAACTTTTACTGTTAGAAAAATTTCTGGAAATGTTGGTGCATCTAAAACTTTACCAATTAATTCACCAAAAATTGATTCAATTACTGTTGTTAGAAAAGGTAAAGTAAGAAGAGCTAAATTAAATTATATTAAAAATAGCAGAAAGACACCAAAGATTAAAGAAAGAAATTAGGCTTAATAAGCCTTTTTTAGTAGGTGAGATATGAAAGAGAAGACTGAAAAAACTCCACAGGATATTGTTAGAAACTTTTTCAAAGAATTAGTGCCATATGTAATTATATTGTTTGTAGTGGCTCTTGTTAGAACATTTATTGTTACACCTGTAAGAGTAAAAGGAAGCTCAATGTATCCTTATTTAAAGGAAAAAGAAATATTGATATTAAATAAGATGGATAAAAACTATAAACGATTTGATATTATAGTAGCAAATACATCAGACTTAAATAATAAAAAGATAATAAAAAGAATAATAGGGTTACCTGGTGAGAGTATAGAATATAAAGATTGCAAATTGTATATAAATGGAGAAGAAATAAAAGATGCTGTTGAGGAATGCATTACCGATGATTTTTCATTGGAACAAATACATGGATATGTAGTTATTCCAGATAATTATTATTTTGTAATGGGAGATAATAGAAGAAATTCTGATGATAGCAGAGGTCAAAAGATAGGCCTTATAAACAAAAATCAGATTCAAGGTAAAGCTGTTTTAAGATTAACTCCATTTAATAGATTTGGATCTATTAAATATAAAGATTAATTGAGTAGATAAATTATCTACTTTTTATTTATATTATTATATTTTAATGATATAATTAAACAAGGTGATAAAATGAGTGCTAATGGTAGTAGAGGGGCAAAAGGATCGGTTAACGATCGTGTTATAAGCTATTTATATAGAAAAAGATATAAAGAATATTTAAGAAAGAAAGAATATTACACTGAAGAACAAAGAAGAAAAGCAAGAGAATATTTAAATAAAATAAAATATTTTGATATTGAAGATAATATAGATGTTTTAGACGAGGATGATAAAAAAATTTTGGATGATGTTTTTTCTACACTAAAAGTTGAAGATTTTTTAAAAAACCCTGAAAAAGAAAAAATATTAAATCCAGAATTAGAAAAAGTAGATGGGTATGATAAATTATCTGATTTGAAATCAATATCGGATCCAACATTTGATAGCAAAAAAGATATATCAAATTTAGATGCTGATGATATTTTACCAAAAATAGATGTTGATGAATTGATTCAGGAAGGAAAGAAAGTTTCTGATTTTGATCCATATAAAGAAGATTTTGATTTTGATAAATATGATTATTACGAAGTAATTGGAAACTACAGAGGTATAGGTGATTTATCTAATGACGAAGTAATAGATGCACCTAAGGAAGAACAAAAGCTTGAAGATGAAGAGATCATTATTAAAGAAGTTGCAGAATTTGTTAATGATGCTAAAGATGAATTGTCAGAGATTAAGTTTGAACTTAACGAGATAAAAGAAAGTGTTCCAGATTTGCATACTGAAGAGGATGTAAAAAAACTTGATGAAAAATTTGATCAGGTGAAAGATAAATTAGAAAAATTAAAAGAAAAATATGAAGTTATAAAGAAAAAGTACGATTTTGAAGATTACGAGATATTAGATAATATAAAATTAATAGAAACAATAACTGATTATAAGGATAAAGCGTCTTTAGATGAATTGGAATTAATGGTTGATGCATGTAAATATGAAATAGAAGCTATTGATGGAATTGTGATAGAAGAAGAAAAAAAAGTAGGAATAGATGAGCAAGTTGATGAAAAATATAAGCTTATCAAACAAAGAGATAGACTATTTGAGGAAAAAAAAGAAGAAACATACGGAATTGAAAATACTAATCTTCTTTTGGCAAAAGAGTTGATAGAACAACAAAAAATACTTACAGATTTACAAATTAAAATATCTAAAGTTACAACAGAAACTGAATTAGTTAGAGAGACAGTTTATGATACAGGGAGACTATTTAATTCTTTTCTTAGAATAACAGCTGGAATATTAACTGCGCCACTTTCAATTGCAGGGATTGGTAGAACAATGCTTGGAGCAAACTTAATTAATAGAGGATTAAGAGGATTAAGAGAAAGTTTAACACCAAGCGAGCAATTTAGAGTTCAATATAGAGATAGATATGAAGATGTTGAAAATGAGATATTAAGAGCTAAAAATAAGGTATCTATGACATCAGATTTAATTGATGCATCATTGATACAAATTAAAGATATAAAAGATAAATTTGATTTTCAATTTCAAAATGAAACACAATACTTACCTGAATATAGTGAAGTAAAAGGTATGATAGATAAATTAGAAAAAAGTTTAACAAAGAAAAAGGAAGAAATAAATAAGTTAGATAAAGTTTTAGATAATCAATATACTGAAAATAAACAAAAAGTTTTGAGATCACAAAGACCATATAGTTAGTCATATAGATAAAAAGGAGCAATATATATGTATAAAGATTATATAGATAATAAAATAAAGTTTGATAAGGTTACAATGTTAGCAATACTTTGCCTTATAGTTGTTATTTCAGGTGTTTTTGGATTCTTATATGAATATATATTTTATTATTTTAATGGTGGCATGAATCAATTCTATTATAGAGGTGGAAATTTTCTTCCTTGGATAAATATATATGCCATTGGTTCATTAATTATATATTTTTTAACTCGTAGATATGTTAAATATCCAATGAAAATATTTATAATAAGCGTTATAGCAACAGGAATATTAGAACTTATCTCTGGTTGGGTTATGTATGAATTTTTTGATGGTTTTAGGTGTTGGAATTATAATACAGAAATTCTTAATTTTGGAAATATTGGCGGTTATGTATGTTTAAGAAGCGTTTTGTTTTTTGGTTTATCAAGCCTATTATTAGTTTATTTAATTGTACCAATTTGTTATTTCCTTGCATTAAAAATGAATAAAACTTTATTTTTTACATTATGTTTTTCATTATTTGCAATTGTTATGCTTGATGAAATTTACAATTTAGTAATTGCTAGAATAATTAGTACACCTAGAGCTTCTGATATATATAAAAAACTTGGCATTCATTATGTAAGTTTTTAAGATTGAAGGTAATATATTAGTAAGGTTTTTATACCTTACTTTTTTTTGATATTTAAATATGATAAAATTATTTATAGATGTTAGTAGGTGATCAGCGTGAATATGATAGATTTGAATCAAGAATATGATAAACTTCAATTGAAATATGGTGCTAGAGAATTAAATTCAATATATAATGGTGGTTGTGATAAAAATCCAAACATTTGCTTTGTATTTATGAATCCAACAGCAAGAAATATTGCTTCTTACAAGAATTGGAAAGGTATAAGGGCACCATGGATAGGAACAAAGAATATTTGGGATTTGTTTTATGAATTAGATTTATTAGATCATGAAATATATAGTGTTATTAAATCAAAAAAGCCTAAAGATTGGGATGAAAAATTTGCGAGCGAAGTATATGAAGATGTAAAAAAACACAAATATTTTATAACAAACTTAGGAAAATGTACTCAATTGGATGCTAGAGCATTGCCTAATGAAGTTTTCATAAAATATCTTTATTTACTTGAAAAAGAAATAGAACTAATTAATCCTAAGGTAATTATATTGTTCGGTAACCAAGTCAGTAGTATTTTCCTTAATGAAAAAATATCTGTATCTCAGTGCAGAAAAAAATGCTTTGAAAAGATTATCAATGGTAAAAAGTATTGTTGCTATTCAGTATATTATCCTGTTGGTAATGGTAGATTTAATATTGATAAATCCATAGAAGATATAAAATATATAATTAATAGCATTAACAAATGATTGGAATGATAATATATGAAAGTTATAACAATAAAACAACCTTTTGCTACTTTAATAGCTGAAGGATTAAAAGAGTATGAATTTAGGACATGGAAGACAAATTATAGAGGAGATATTTTAATTCATGCTGGTAAGAGTGTAGATAAAAAAGCTATGGAAAAATTTAAATGCTTAAACTTAAATTACCCATTAGGTTGCATTATTGCGCAGGTAACATTAACTGATTGTGTAAAAGTTGACGATAAAATTAGAAATGAATTAAATAAAAAAAATGCTTTAGTTTATTCGGGAATAACTAAAGATTTAGCTTGGACTGGTTATGGTTTTAAAGTTGAAAATATAAAAAAGATATCTCCAATATATATTAATGGAAAGCTTGGATTGTGGGATTATAATGAGAGTATTAAGTCAAAAAATGAATAATAGAAAGATAAACTATAGTTTATTGAGTAAGTATGGATTTAATAAAACAAAAGAGGAATATATATTTGAAAAAAATATACTGGAGAATCAGTTTAAAGTTATTATATATGTGAAAAATAATGAGTTACTTTCTCAAATTATTGATTTAGATACAAATGATGAATATTTGTTATGTGATGTAGAAAATATTAAAGGTGAGTTTGTTGGAACTGTTAAGACTGCTTATGAAGAAATAATTAATTGTGTTATAGATAATTGCACTGATAATGATATTTTTAAAAGTATTAAATCAAAAAAAGTTATAAAATATGATTAAAAAAGTTACAAAATTAAGAAAAGGTGGAAAAATAAAATGAATTATAAAAAAATGAGAGAATATTCACATGAAGAATTTGTTGAATTAGTTAAGAATTTAAGTGAGGAAGAATTGTTAAAATTAAGCGCTAATTATGGAGGATATCCTGTTTTGTTTAGAATGGCTTTAGATGACAGA
>OCVV011351984.1_pt1 | contig 11291 bp, 9 predicted proteins | sample 1539721 | NCBI WGS metagenome assembly OCVV01 (sample SAMN02144230, study PRJEB22623) | gut metagenome | biome: sheep rumen | host: Ovis aries | place: New Zealand | reverse complement strand
TAATCCCTGTTACCATTGATTTCGTCAATCGTTAGTATACAGGTAAATCCACGTTGCTACAAATGTGAGGTCACTTCATATTATCTATGAAAGAAACCCCTCCGGGATTTCTATCATTTTTGCATTTCCTGAAAGCGGATCCCGGTTCTTATAATCAAAAACCACAAGGTGCACTCCCTTCTCTCCGCCGCCCGATATATCATAAGTGAAGACCTCGCTGTGAGTCATCCGGGCGATCTGTCTGGAATCGTAGTTTTCATAACCGGAAAGATATTCCGGGTTTTGTGATTCTTTTATATAGAAATCACGGAATATTTTTTTATATTCCGGGTGTTCCTTTGCCCATGCGGGTCTTTTCTTACTGTTTTCTCTGAGGTATAGATCCCGGATCAGGATTTCCTCATAGAAACCGTTTTTCTCTTCCGGCAGATTTTCCCGTATAAAATCGCGAAGGATATCAAAACGTTCAAGCCGCGAATGTTTTTTCCCGTTCAGCTGATGCGTTCTGTAATGCTCCGCCATCATATAAAACATATTGAAGGCCGTTCCCAGTGTTTCCTCGCCCGAAAGCTCCTCTATCGTTCCGGAGAACTGCGCGCTGTTGTAATAGACCTCTACCATTTCTTCCACCGCCTTCAGCTCCAGAAGCTGTTCGTAGGTGAGCCACCTGGTACTGTACACCTCATAGGGCGCGGCTTCGCTGAAGACCATGTCATAATCCCCGGATCTCCGGCTCATCTTTGAACCCTTGAGCACCTTGAGAAATCCCAGCTGAAGCTGATCAGGCTTCATCGCATAGACCCGGTCAAATGAATTTTTGAAACTTTCATAGTTCTCCATGGGAAGTCCCGCGATAAGATCCAGATGCTGATGAATATTTCTGCCCTTTCTGATACGTTCCACGATCTTCTGCAGATGATCCAGATCCATTACGCGGTCTATCTCACGTATGGTATCAGGGTTTGCCGACTGTACGCCGATCTCCAGCTGCACGAGTCCGGGGCGCATGCCGGAGAGCAGCTCCAGCTCATCCTCATTCAGCAGATCAGCCGCGATCTCAAAATGGAAATTTGTTATCCCGTTGTCATGATCCCTGATATATTTCCAGATGGTTTGAGCATGGCGGTGTCTGCAGTTAAAAGTCCTGTCAACAAATTTTACCTGCGGTATTCGCCTGTCCAGGAAAAACTGAAGTTCGCGGCATACCAGATCCGTGCTCCTGAACCGGACTCTGTCAAGAGAAGAAAGACAATAGCTGCAAGCAAAAGGACAGCCCCTGCTGCTCTCATAATAGATGATCTTATGCTCCAGTTCCTGCATGTCTTCGTATACGAAGGGTATCTCATCCATATTTACGATCCCTGCCGGGCCGTTTTCCCTGATTCTGCCGGAGGCATCCCTGTATGTGATCCCTCTGATATCGCGCAGAAAGCCGAAAAACGCTTCGCCCTTTCCGCATATTCCCCGGTCTCCGCATTCTTCCTTCGTTCTGCTTTCCGACGCGCTGTAAGCCATCATAAGATCGGTGAACACGCGCTCTCCTTCACCCCGCATGACGCCTGTGACCTGAGGGTATTTATTCAGAAGCTCCGGCGCGTCATAGCTTACCTCGGGACCTCCGAGCCATATATCGGTGTGCGGACAGATCCGGTGAAAATCTCTGACCAGAAACTCCACATATCCCATATTCCAGATATAGCATGAAAAAGCCAGCACATCCGGCTGTCTTCTGTACAGATCCGCTATGATCTCTTCTTTCTGCTGATTAATAGTATATTCGACTGTCTCTATCACGGCAGCGCAGCCGGAACCGTTTTCAGTCAGGATATCTTTTTCTTCCGTAAGCTTTTTTTTCGCAAAGCTTTTCAGATAGCGCACTGCCAGATTAGAATGTATATACTTTGCGTTTATCGCAGCCAGTATTACTTTCATTACAGACTCCCTCCCTGCCGCCAGAAACGGCTGATCTCTTCCTCTGCCGTGCCCGCAGTCACGGTCCTGCAGTCCTTCCATTCCCTCGGGAAATACTTTTTGTATTCGCCATATACGAATCTTTCATCCAGGAGCAAAATCACTCCCCGGTCGTCGGCGGTGCGGATCACCCGTCCGGCCGCCTGCATGACCTTGTTCATTCCCGGAAGCTTATAAGCGTAATCAAATCCGTCCGCCCCGCGCCTGTCGTAAAACTTTTTCAACAGCTCCCTTTCCCGGGTGATCTGCGGCAGTCCCGTTCCGACCACAAGAACTCCCTCCAGAGAGTCTCCGGTCAGATCGATACCCTCGGCAAAAATGCCTCCCATCACACAGAAGCCCAGAACGGAACCCTCCTGCTTTTCGATGAACTTCCGAAGAAACTCTTCTCTCTCCGTTTCTCTCATATAAGCTTCCTGTCTCAGTATCATTACCCTGTCCTCATGACTGTACAGGCAGCATTCCTCAAAAGCAGAGCATACCTCTTCCAGCATTATATACGATGGCAAAAAAATCATATAATTACCCGGATGAGCCCTTACGGCGGCGTCTATATATGAGGCGATCCTTTTGTATTCCTCAGGCCCTCTTCTGGTATATCTGCTGCTTACATCTCTTCCTATGGCCAGCATTCGGTTTTTCTCCGGAAAGGGCGATGGTATATAGATCCCGTAATTATCTTTCTCTGTAGTAAGAAGGCTCTGATAATACTTTACCGGAAGAAGCGTGGCGGAAAAGAATACCGCCGCTGAGGATCTATCCAGACAGTTTTGCAGATTAGCCGCGGGATTGACACAATAAAGACGGATACACAGATCCCCGTCCGTATTCAGGCGCATATAGGTCATATAATTTTCATCAGCCAGATCGTATATATTCAGGAAAGCACACAGCCGGAAATAAAAATCCAGTATGGCTGCGCGGGTATCTTCAGCTCCTTCATCTCCGTATAAAGGGAGCTCATTATCCGCCCGAAGCTTGTCTTTCCCTGAGCGTTCTTCTTCATGCGTACCGTTTTGCACGGCAAGATATTCATCCAGCTGCGTCCTCAGATTTAGCATGGGCAGGATCAGACTGCCTATATTATCAAGTTCATCGCATCCCGTGCAGCGTTTATGGTATTCCAGCATGATACGATTCAGCGCCGTGATCGCCCTGCGCAGTTTTTTTTCTTTTTTCTGTATGTTTTTTCTCAGCTCCAGGACCTCTCTGCGACATATATCCGCGCTGAACATTTCTCTTCCCCGCTCGACCAGATTATGTGCCTCGTCCACCAGAAAAATATAATCTCCTTTTCTGGCAGCTTCGCCGAAGAATCTTCCAAGGCGTGCCGCGGGATCAAATACATAATTATAATCGCATATTACCGCATCCATGAACTCTGCCATATCGATCTGCAGCTCATACGGGCAGACCTTCCATTTCTCCGCGAAGGCAAGGACCGTCTCCCGGTCTATCCTGTCCGCTGATGTCAGAAGGTCAAACATCGCGTCATTGATCCTGTCATAATGTCCCACAGCGCGTTCGCACGTCCCGGGACCGCATTTCACCTCATCAAGTACACATATCTTTTCTTTTGCGGTGATCGTGAGGCGTTTACATTTCAGACCTTTTCCCTCAAGTATGGAAAAAGCCTCCTCCGCCACCGTCCGGGTAATAGTCTTTGCCGTCAGATAGAAAATCTTTTCACCCAGTTCCTGTCCCAGCGCTCTGACGGCAGGATAGATTGCCGACATAGTTTTTCCTACGCCGGTCGGTGCCTGTACAAATATCTGTTTTCTTCTGGCGATCGTCCTGTATACCGAAACGACCATATCCCGCTGCCCCGCTCTGTATTTAAACGGAAACTCGATCCCTTCCATCGAAGAGTTTCTCTTTCTTTCCCACAGAACCTGAAATTCAGCCCATTTACTGTAGTCCTCACAGAGTTTTGCAAACCATTTCTCCAGATCCTCCGCCCTATGTTCTTCCCTGAAGCTGCGGGTCTCCTCCGTTTCCAGATGACAATAGGTCATCTCTGTTCTGATTCTTTCCGCCTGATGATCAAGGATATACATATAGGCATAACACTTTGCCTGCGCAAGGTGCACCTCCTTGGGCTCCTCCATATGCGCAGGGTCGAGGTATGTGCCCTTGATCTCCTCTATCACCGGACCTTTGCGGTCTTCATATATGCCATCAGCCCTTCCTTCGATGACCAGAATAAAGTTTTTATATTCCTTTTCGAAACGCAGGGAAACCTCTGCGTGATACGCCGCGCCCCGTCTTCTCTGGAGTTTCCGGTGGATGCGGCTTCCCGCCTGCATGGCGTCTCTGTCGGCCGGACCTCCGCCTCTTGCCCTGAGATCACCGCTTCGCAGAAGAAATTCTACCAGATGACGGACTGATATTCTGATGATTTTCTTGTTTTCATTTTCCATATGATCTCTTAATCTTTTCTGATCTGTCATAAATAACAAAGTCCGGTAACGGACTTTGCGCGCCGCCGCACAGCAGCGCAGCTGCCTTCCTTCGTGCGGCGTGTGCATCCTCCGGAGGGGTTGTTTCACGGGAAATTGAAGTAATTTACTGTGAAACAAACAAAGTCCGGTAACGGACTTTGCGCGGGATTCGGGTCAGCTTCAGCTGATATCTTCCAAACATTGTCAGAGCTGCCGCGCAATACATCTTTCCGTATCACGCGGCAGCTCCGGTCATTCCTATTTACACAGCTTGCATTGCGTTTATTTAATGAATTTCTCATGTCCAAACAGGCTTATTTCGAAGGCATGTAATTATTTCTTTATCCCGGGCATTGCGGCGATCGCATCGTCAATGAATTTGTTCTTCGCCAACGCAAACCTTCCCTCATCTGCCAGCTTCGCGATCTCCGGCTGTATCGGCATCTTTCCGAGCACCGGTACATTCAGCTCCGCTGAGATCGCGTCTATCTTGCTTTCTCCGAATACGCTGATCTTTCTTCCGCAGTCAGGACAAAGAATATAGCTGTAATTCTCTATGAATCCAAGTACAGGTATCTCCATCATGGACGCCATTTTGTAAGCCTTTGCAACGATCAGCTTTACAAGATCCTGAGGTGACGTTACGATGATGACCCCGTCGATCGGCAGAGACTGAAATACCGTCAGCGGCACGTCTCCTGTTCCCGGAGGCATATCTACGAACAGATAATCCAGCTCTCCCCAGCATACATCCGTCCAGAACTGTTTGACTACATTAGCCACGACCGGTCCTCTCCAGATGACAGGATCATCCTCATTCTCCAGTATCAGATTCGTTGACATGACCGCAATGCCGTTCTCTGACGTCTCCGGGAAAAGATTTGTACCATCACTCTCGGCATTCTGATGGATACCGTACATCTTCGGAATGGAAGGACCTGTTATATCTGCATCCATTATTCCGACTTTGTATCCTCTTTCCGCCATTTCATTTGCCAGAGACGCCGTTACAAGAGATTTGCCTACTCCGCCCTTTCCGCTGCATACACCGATCACATGTTTAATGCCTGAATACTGATTCAGCTGTGCCGCAAATTGACTTTTATCCATGATTCCTCCTCTGTCATGGGTTTCCCATGATCATTATCTGTTTTTCAAGACCAATGTCTCTATTTAATAAAACGGTCGATCGCCTTATTCAGATCCTCTATGGCTTTCTGATCGCCATGCTCCACGGCATCCACTATGCAGTTCTCGATATGATCCTGCAGTATGATCTTGCCGGTATTATTGATCGCTGATTTGACTGCAGATAACTGGATCAGTACTTCTGAACAGTCTCTTCCTTCCTCGACCATTTTTTTCACCGATTCCAGATGACCGATCGCTCTGGACAAACGGTTCAGGACAGCCTTGGTATGCTGATGAGAATGTACATGCGCATGTCCGGCTCCATCACCGCTGGTATGCCCGCGTTCCGATCCATCGCTGTGTGTATGTTCGATAACTGTCCCGTCTTCAAGTATGTGTCTGTGTTTTTCCATTTCTTCAACCTCAGGATGGTTCCTCTTCATCAAATACCACGACTATATAAAAACCGCGCGGCGTTTCCCTGATCTCCTTTACGATTCCCTTCCGGGATCTTAATCTTTCATATCCCTGATAATTCTTGCTCATGGCCACTGCCGGCACAATAGTATAATAATATGACGTGGGAAGGGCGCTTTCGGTCACGTTTACCTCTTCTCCCTGCTGTACCAGGCCTTTTCTTTCCATTTTAAATTCCATCTCACGCACAGGTTATCATCCCCCTTACGCATCTTTCACAACCAGACAATTCATATCTGATTATATCATAAAATGGCTGTCTGCAAGATATGAACCTCTCTTTTAACAAAGTCCGCAAGCGGACTTCAACTCCTCAGCCCCTCAATCTTGAGGGACGAGAACGGACTTCAGTTCACTATTCCTTTTAGTCTGAAAAAAGCACCACTTTTAAAGGTGGTGCTTTCTCAATGTATCTTATATGCCATACTGACCACTGTTCATGCCGCTCTCCTGCGGCAGCTTCTGTCAATGATGGAAAAGTCTGATACCCGTAAAGGACATGACCATGTCATATTTGTCACAGCATTCAATGACCGCATCGTCTCTGACTGATCCGCCCGGCTCAGCGATATATTTAACGCCGCTCTTGTGCGCACGCTCAATATTATCGGAAAACGGGAAAAATGCATCTGATCCGAGTGTGACGTCTGTCATCTGATCCAGCCACTCCCGTTTTTCTTCAGCAGTAAATACCGGCGGTTTCTCCTTGAAGATCTTCTGCCATGCACCGTCTGCCAGAACATCCATGTATTCCTCACCCATATAAACATCGATCGCGTTATCGCGGTCTGCCCTGCGGATTCCGTCCACAAACCTGAGATTCAGTACCTGCGGGCTCTGGCGCAGCCACCAGTTATCAGCTTTTGAACCGGCAAGTCTCGTACAGTGAACACGTGACTGCTGACCTGCTCCTACGCCGATCGCCTGACCGTCCTTTACAAAGCAGACGGAATTGGACTGTGTGTATTTCAATGTGATAAGAGCGATCTTCATATCACGGATGGCCTCCTCGGAGAGGACTTTATTCTTTGTCACCACATTTGCCAGAAGCTCCTCATTTATAGGAAGTTCCTGTCTGCCCTGCTCAAAGGTAATGCCGAAGACCTGTTTATGCTCAAGCGGTGCCGGAACATAGTTTTCGTCCATGCAGATCACTACGTAGTTTCCTTTCTTTTTGGACTTAAGGATCTCCAGCGCCTCATCTGTAAATCCGGGAGCAATGACGCCGTCCGACACCTCTCTTTTGATAATAGACGCCGTGTCCTTATCACAGATATCTGATAGTGCGATGAAATCTCCGAATGAAGACATTCTGTCCGCGCCCCTCGCCCTTGCATAGGCGCATGCCAAAGGAGAGAGTTCTCCCATATCATCCACCCAGTAGATCTTTCTTAACACATCCGACAGCGGAAGTCCGACTGCAGCTCCTGCCGGAGATACATGTTTAAAGGATGCTGCCGCAGGCAGACCTGTCTCTTTCTTCAGTTCCCTTACCAACTGCCATCCGTTGAACGCGTCCAGAAAATTGATATATCCCGGCCGGCCGGAAAGTACGGTTATCGGAAGTTCTTCTCCCCCTTCTACATAAATCCTGGAAGGTTTCTGATTGGGGTTACAACCATATTTTAACTCAAGTTCTTTCATATTTCCCTCTTTTTTAATCTAAAAAATACTACAACGAAATCTGTTCTCCGGATCATACATTTTTATTGATGATCTTTGATGTATATTCGCCCGTCTCGATATCAATATATCTCACAAACAGGGAAACCTTGTTATCCTGATCAAGACTTGACCAAAGCATATCGGCAAAACCATCCATATCGTCGGGGATATCTACCGGTCTTGGCTCTCCCTCAAAGCTTGGCAGCGGATTTCCGTCATGCATATATGTGGAAATAAAACGTCCCTCTCCCGCGATACAGTCGTCATATGAGAATGTATAGCGGTTGCACTGGGATGGATCTCCGTTGTTGCTCTTCAGAATGGACATGGCGCAGCTGTATTTTCCGTTTTCCACCTGCAGGACCGCAGAAATACGGGGCGTATAGTTTGGTCCGTCCGGTTCAAATTCACGTGAACGCAAAGAATGTTCAAACGTCAGATTTTTTTCCATTCCCTCATAGATCGTATCCGTCTGGTCGCCGTTCGTAACGATCGTCGTGTTTCCCAGAACGCGTACAGGGGAATAAATGATCAGACTTGGATCGACCATCTTTGATGGATCAAAAGCCTGAGTCCTGATGCCTTCGCCATCCTCCACGAAGACACGGTTTCTGCTGTTTTCGCTTCTTCCCATGATAAAATACGCTGTCACGGCGTATTTACCGTTTGCGGAACGTCCCGCTACGATTCCCCTTCCGGGATAACTGTTTTCCGAAAGCTCTTTTGAAAGATTAATCTTTTCCATTTTTTCTCCTCTTTGACACAAGAATGCCTGACATCCCGCTGATGCCAGACATTCATTTTTTCAGATCAAATCAACCTGCCAGCGGATACTTCTCTGTCAGCGCCCTGATGATATCCCTTGCTTTGTCTCCTGTATTCTCAGGATCCTTGATCGTCATTGCGATAGCGTCAGCGATCATATCCATGTCCTTCGTGTTCAGACCCCTGCTTGTAACAGAAGGCGTACCAAGACGGATACCGCTTGTTACAAACGGAGATTTAGGATCCTTCGGAACCGTGTTCTTATTCGCTGTTATATTTACATCCTCAAGCCAGTTCTGAACCACCTTTCCGGTAAGCTCAAGCGGAACCAGATTTACAAGCATAAGATGATTGTCCGTTCCTCCGGAAACGATCGGAATATCTCTGCTTACAAGTCCGCCTGCAAGAGCCTGCGCGTTATCCACGATATTCTGTGCGTATACCTTAAATTCCGGCGAAAGGGCTTCCTTAAAACAAACTGCCTTAGCTGCAATGACATGTTCCAGCGGACCGCCCTGGATTCCCGGGAATACCGCTTTATTGAGCTTATGCTCTGTCGCAAACTCTTCGCTGGAAAGAATGAGACCTCCTCTTGGTCCTCTCAGTGTCTTATGCGTAGTAGTCGTTGTCACATGAGCGTAATTGATGGAACTCTCATGAAGACCTGTGCAGACAAGACCTGCGATGTGCGCGATATCCGCCATCAGGTATGCGCCTGTCATATCCGCGATCTCTCTGAATCTTTTGAAATCGATCTTTCTGGCATATGCGCTGGCTCCCGCAACGATCATTTTTGGTTTGCATTCCCTGGCAATAGCCTCTACCTTATCATAATCAATATAACCGTTCTCATCTACGCCGTAGGGAACGATATTGAAATAATTACCGGAAAAGTTTGCCGGTGAACCGTGAGAAAGATGTCCTCCCTCATCCAGATTCATTCCCATGATCGTGTCTCCGGGCTTGCAGAGCGCATAGAACACCGCCATATTTGCCTGCGCGCCGGAATGAGGCTGCACATTGGCATACGTGCATCCAAAGAGCTCCTTCGCGCGTTCGATAGCAAGCGTCTCCGCTTTATCAATGATCTCGCAACCGCCGTAATATCTCTTTCCGGGATATCCCTCAGCGTACTTATTGGTGAACGGGCTTCCCATTGCCGCCATAACAGCTTTGGACACCCAGTTTTCGGAAGCGATCAGCTCGAGATGCTGATTCTGTCTTTCCACCTCGGCAATGAGCAGCTCCGCGATCTCGGGATCTACTTTTCTAACTTCTTCAATTGAATACATTTTTTTCCTCCAGGGTCTTTCTTGTGCTCTTTGAGACCGCGTTTTTTATAGAACAAAGTCCGCGAGCGGACTTCAATTCCCCAGGCCCCTCAATCCTGAGGGGAGCGAACCGGACTTTGCACGCCGCCGCACGGCAGCGCGGCTGCCTTCCTTTGTGCGGCGTGTGCATCCCCCGGCGGGTTTCTGTTATAGGTAATTGACGCAATTTCCTATGACAGAAAAACACGGTCTTTTAACCTGCATAGATGATATCATGATAATTTTTCAACCCCTAAAAGTCAAGGGCACATTGCGTTCTTCTCCTTAAGAATCCCGCTTCTTTCCTCTCCTGAAGAAGATGGCCGGATCTCCCTTTGATTTTTCAGAGGATGATCAGTTCTTTCGGAGAAGAAGCCAGATTGCGGCACCCATCCTCCGTGATCACTACCATATCTTCGATCCGAACGCCGCAGAATCCCGGCACATAGATCCCGGGTTCCACAGTTTCGATCATGCCGGGCTGAAGGATCGTTGCGGCTCCGGGCGCAAGGCGCGGTTCCTCATGGATAAAAAGTCCTACGCTATGTCCCAGAGAATGACCGAAACAATCTCCGTATCCCGCTTCAGAGATAATATCCCTTGCGACCTTATCTGCCTCGGATCCCTTTATCCCCGGCCGAACCGCCTCAAGCGCTGCAAGCTGCGCCTTCAGAACAGTATTGTAGATCTTTCGCTGCTCCTCTGTGACATGACCGATCGCAATGGTCCTGGTCATATCTGAACAGTATCCTTCATATATACATCCAAAGTCCATAGTGACAAAATCACCGTCTCTGAACTCCCTTTCCGAGGGTATTGCGTGAGGCATGGAAGAATGTTCTCCGGAAGCCATAATCGTATCAAAAGAAAAACCTCTGGCTCCATGTTTTTTCATAAGATATTCCAGTTCCGCCGCTGCTTTCAGCTCCGTCATGCCAGGCCGGATCACGCCGAGTAGATCGGAAAAGGCCGCGTCTCCTATAGCTTCAGCCTTTGCCAGAAGCTCTATCTCCTCACCGGTCTTTATCCGGCGAAGAGCGTCCGTCCTGCCTCCTGCGGGGATCCACTCCCTGATCTCAGGAAGTGCGTCCCGGAAACGGTGGAATTCACTGCATTTCATGCTTTCATCTTCATATATCATTTTTTCCGCCCGGTCTTTGGCGGCGCACTCCTTCAAGATCTGCGACCTTTTATATTCCCGGTTCTCTTCTATAATCTCAAAATCACTTTCCTTTGAGGCAGCCTCGGTATACCTGGAATCCGTGACGAGCACCTTCTGACTGCGGGATATATATAAAACCCCCTCACCCCCGCGAAAACCGGAGATATATCTCATATTGTAAGGATCTGTTATCAGAAGGGCGTCTCCGCCGAGTTCGTCTGTCATTTCATATATCTTGTTTAACGTATTGATCATATTACTGTTCATATTGATAATCTTCAACCCCCTTTCATATTATTATGCAAGCCGGCAATTGCGAAACCCCTTGCAGTCGGGAAATTGTGTGACGATTCAAACGGCTTCCGCGCA
>OCVV011213454.1_pt1 | contig 11291 bp, 11 predicted proteins | sample 1539721 | NCBI WGS metagenome assembly OCVV01 (sample SAMN02144230, study PRJEB22623) | gut metagenome | biome: sheep rumen | host: Ovis aries | place: New Zealand | reverse complement strand
ATGGCTACTAAGAACGGCAGAAAGGTTTTAGCTCGTAGAAGATCTAAGGGCAGAGCAAGATTAACTCACTGACGAGGCTGACCACAAAATATTGATTTTGTGGTCTTTTTTGTTAGTGACCCTTTGTTCGTCAGCAGGTGTTATTATGCTTTATACTAAAATAATGAACGATAATAAGGATTTCCTTACGCTCTATAAGAAAGGCAGATATGCGGCTTCAAAGTATTCTGTCATTTATGTAAGACCTAACGGCCGCCCCTTTAACCGCCTCGGTATAACCGCAGGAAAAAAGGTTGGCAATGCCGTGTGCCGCAACAGAGCAAAGCGTCTTATCCGTCTGGCTTACCGTCAGTCGGAGGTGGATATGCCTGTGGGAATGGATATCGTCATAGTCGCAAGAACGGCTATCACTACTATAAAATCTCAGGAATACTGCGGTTATATGGAAAAGTACGGTATCGCTGACATCAATAAGATGTTCAGAAGCTTCTCTTCATCTGGCAGAAAAGTATGAAGCGCATCATATTGTCTCTGATAAATTTCTACAGGAAGTGCATCTCTCCGCTCACTCCGCCTAAATGCAAGTATTACCCTACGTGCAGCTGCTACGCCTATAAGGCTGTGGAGCGCTACGGCGCCCTAAGAGGCTCGGCACTTGCGGTATGGAGACTGCTGAGATGCAATCCCTGGTCAATGGGCGGTATAGACCCCGTCCCCGATAAATTTACTTTCAGGAGACAGAAGACAGACTATTCACGAATAGGTGAGGATGCTGACGGCGAAAATAAGAAAGAGGATAAATTTTAAATCAAGAGGTATATCAATTGACTGGACTTTACGATATCATAGGTGTTCCCTTCGGATACCTGATGCGACTTATTTACGCAATTTTCAAGAATTACGCCGTTTCTATCATCGTGTTCACTATAGTTACAAGATTACTCATGTTCCCTGTAAGCTACAGTACACAGAAGAGCTCGGCAAGAATGCAGCTGCTCAACCCTAAGCTGGAAAAGCTCAGAAAGAGCTTCGCAAACAATCCACAGAGACTTCAGGAAGAACAGCAGAAGCTGTATCAGGAAGAGGGCGTCAACCCTATGGCTTCCTGTCTTCCTACCTTCATTCAGATGTTTCTTCTCTTCGGCGTCCTGGACGTTGTCTACAAGCCGCTGACTCATATCCTCGATATGGGCAAGAGCGTTATCAATTCCGCTCTTGAGATAGCAGGCGTTGACCCAAGCAAGACAGGCCTCAGAGGAGAACTGAAGATAATGGAAAGTCTTGCCGCTGATAAGGGCAAGTTCGCTTCCCTCGGCAACGACTTCGTTAACAAGGTTTACGAATTCAATCAGAAATTTACAATTTTCGGAGCTAACCTCGGTAAGACTCCTACACTTCACCCCGAGACATGGAATAAGGAAGCTGTTATTCTTGCAGCTATACCATTCCTGGCAGGTCTCGCACAGCTCCTTTATTCCTTCTATACTCAGATGCACCAGAAGAAGGTCAATCCTTCAATGCAGCAGGCCGGCGGCGGATGCATGAACGTAATGCTTTACGGTATGCCTATTTTCTCTATATGGATGGCATTCACATTCCCTGCAGGTCTCGGTTTCTACTGGATATGGTCATCTCTTATCTCTTTCATCATCACTTTTGCTCTCAATCAGTACTTCACTCCCGAGCGTATCAAGGTGATAAACGAGAAGGAAAAGGAAAAGGCTAAGGCTTACGCTGAGAAGCATCCCGAAAAGAAAACATTCATGCAGAGAATGATGGAACAGCAGGCCGAAATGGACAGACAGCAGAACGGCTCATCAGGCGAAAAAATGTCAAGATCAGAACAGAATAAGGCCAACCGTGACAAGCTCAAGGAAGCAAGAAAGCGTATGGCTGAAAAGTACGGCGATCAGTATGAAGATGATAATGATGAGGAATAATTCATCAGGGAGGTATAAAAATGACTGAAAAGTTTACAGCAAAGTCTGTAGAGGAAGCAAAAGCCCTCGCAGCAAAGAAATTCGGTACAAGCATCAGTGAGATCAAGTTCGAGATACTTGATGAAGGCAAAAAAGGCATCTTAGGCATAGGCGCTAAGGACGCTGTAGTAAAAGCTACATACATCCCTGCAGTCAGTGCTGCTAAACCGGCCGCTGCTCCTTTAAAGAAGGCAGAGCCTGTAGTTACTGCTCCCCCTAAGGCAGAAGAGCCTGCTGTAACAGCTGCTCCTGTTGTCGAGAAGCCTGTTGTTACTACAGAGACTACTGCTGAGCCTGTTGCAGAGACTGAAGAAACATCCGCTCCAAAGGCTGAGGAAGCCAAGAGCGAAGCCCCTGCCGAGGATGACGAGGCTGATTACTCACTCGATAACTTCACACTCATCGAGGATGAGGCTCTTATCAATCCCAAGGTAAAGCTTGCAAGAGACTACATCACAAGCATCATGAGAGCTATGGATGTTGACGTTACATTTACTGTTTATCAGAACGAAACAGGCGCTATCCTCAATATCGACAGCAACAACAACGGTACTATCATCGGCAGAAGAGGCGAAACTCTTGATGCTCTCCAGTACCTTTGCTCAATAATCGCTAACAAGGGCGATAAGGATTATTTCCGTATCACTATCGACTGCCTCGGCTACAGAAGCAAGAGAAAGGATACTCTTGAGCAGCTCGCTGCAAAGGTAGCTAAGTCAGTTCTCCGTACAGGACGTTCTCAGCCCCTTGAGCCGATGAATCCTTACGAGAGAAGAGTAATTCATTCAGCAGTTTCAAAGATAGAGGGCGTGTCTTCACGATCAGTAGGTGAAGAGCCTTACAGAAAGATCATTATCTCCTCTAACAATCCAAGACCTAACAATCGCCGCAGAAACAATGACAGACGTGACGGCGGAAGAAGAGGCGATAACAGAAGAAACAACAACAGAAACCGTCGTGACAGAGAGGTTTCAATGGAGCGCAGATCCGTTGATCTGTCCACAAGCTTTGAGAAGGATTACAAGAGACCAAAGCCTGAGGATTCAATGGAAGGCGGTCTCTACGGAAAGATCGAACTTTGATCAAATAATCAGAACAACGGCAGCTTTGCCGTTGTTTTTTTAGGGGTGAAAAATTATGTCAACTATTGCTGCTGTTTCAACTCCCAATGCTGTGGGAGGTCTGGCTGTCATCCGCATATCGGGCGAGAGAGCAATAGAAATCGCTGAGGCAGTCTTCAGGCCTGCGGGAGGCAGGAAGGTCAGCGATATGAAAGGCTACACCTGCGCTTACGGCGACGCTTACGACGGTGACGAGCATATCGATGACTGCATCCTGACAGTGTTCAGAGCGCCTCACAGCTACACAGGCGAGGATACTGCCGAGATATCATGCCACGGCGGATTGTATGTATCCAAGAAGATACTGAGAGCTATTCTGGCTCACGGCGCTGAAAATGCGGAGGCCGGAGAGTTCACCAAGAGGGCATTCCTCAACGGCAAGCTTGACCTGACACAGGCTGAGGCAGTAATGGATATTATTTCAGCAAGAGGCGAGAAGGAGCTGAAAATGGCTGAGTCTCTCCGTGAGGGTGCGGCTTACAGGACAGCGAGAAAGTGCTCCGACAAGCTTATGAAGATACTTGGAGATCTTGCTGCCTGGGCTGATTATCCCGAGGAGGATATCCCGGAGGTCGAGCCGGATACCCTTATGAAGGAGCTGAGAGAAGTCCGCAGTGATCTTTCAACACTTGTGGAAAACTACGACAGCGGCAGGCTGATACGTGAGGGAATCTCAACAGCAATAATAGGCCGCCCGAATGTGGGCAAGTCCACTCTTTTCAACTGCCTCAGCGGCTGCGAGAGGAGCATCGTCACTGATATTGCAGGTACGACCCGTGACATCGTTGAGGAATCGGTAAGGCTGGGGGATATAACGCTAAGGCTTTCCGATACAGCAGGTATTCACGATACTGATGATGTGATCGAGGGTATCGGTGTGGACATGGCTGAAAAAATGATCGATAAAGCTGAGCTTGTACTTGCTGTTTTTGACGGAAGTTGTCCACTCACGGAGGACGATTTGTATTTGGTAAATAAAATAAACAAGTCCAATACCATAGCAGTGATCAACAAGTCGGATGTTGAGCAAAAGCTTAATATAAATGAATTGACTAAATATTTTATACACATAGTATATATTTCAGCCAAGGAAAATTCAGGAGTTATTGACCTGAAAAACAAGGTTGAAGAGATCTTCAGCATCAATGAGCAGACATTTGAGAATGTTTCAGCTGCAAATGAAAGGCAGAAAAAATGTATTGATTCTGCTCTAAGATCAATTGATGAAGCTATTTCAGCACTTGAAATCGGCGAAATGCTGGATGCTGTAAATGTAATAATCGATGAAGCTGAACAGTCAATTCTCAGTCTGACTGGTGAGAAAATCACGGATGCTGTTGTGGATGAAGTATTCTCACGCTTTTGTGTGGGTAAGTGATGTTTCACGTGAAACATTAAGGAGGAATTTTTTTGTCATATAAAATGGGAGAATTTGACGTGGCTGTTGTCGGCGCAGGCCATGCCGGTGTTGAAGCTGCTCTTGCTGCTGCAAGGCTGGGATGCCGTACAGTCATGTTTACTATATCGCTTGACCAGATCGCAAATATGCCTTGCAACCCATCAATCGGAGGTACTGCAAAAGGGCATTTAGTGCGTGAAATCGACGCTTTAGGCGGTGAGATGGGAAAAGGTGCGGATGAATGTTTCATCCAGAGTCGTATGCTGAACCGTGGAAAAGGCCCCGCAGTTCATAGCCTTCGTGTGCAGGCTGATCGTGTGAAGTATCATAATTACATGAAAAATGTATGCGAGAAACAAGAAAATCTTTATGTGAAACAAGCCGATGTTGCAGAGGTTATTTGCGAGAACGGAAAAATAATCGGAGTCAGAACCTCCCTTGGAGCAGAATATTCGGTCAAGGCAGTCATAATTGCAACGGGTACATATCTTAAAGGTAAGATACATATAGGCGAGGTTTCATATGAAAGCGGACCTGATTCAGCTCTGCCGAGTGTCAGATTATCGGACTCACTCAGGGCTGCCGGAGTTGAACTAAGACGTTTTAAAACCGGAACTCCATGTCGAGTGAACAAACGAAGCATTGATTTTGATGTTATGGAGCGTCAGGATGGCGATGATAAGATTGTACCGTTTTCATTTGAAACTCCTGTCGATGGACTTGAGAATCAGGTCAGCTGCTATGTAACATATACAAATAGTAATACCCATGAAGTGATACTTTCCAACCTTGACAGATCCCCTTTATATTCGGGTAGAATAGAGGGTGTAGGACCTCGCTACTGTCCGTCTATCGAGGACAAAATCGTGAGATTTTCTGATAAACCAAGGCATCAGTTATTTGTAGAACCAATGGGACTTTCAACAGAAGAGTACTATTTACAGGGAATGTCATCATCGCTGCCGGAGGATGTACAGCTTGCATTTCTCAGAACAATAACAGGACTCGAACATGTAGAGATAATGAGACCGGCTTACGCAATTGAGTATGATTGCAGCGATCCGTTACAGCTGCTGCCAACATTGGAGTTCAAGAAGATAGAGGGACTTTACGGTGCAGGTCAGTTCAACGGAAGCTCAGGATACGAGGAGGCAGCTGCGCAGGGAATTGTTGCCGGTATCAACGCTGCACTCAAGATAAAAGGTGAAGAACCTATGATACTTGACCGTGCAAGCTCGTATATCGGCACTCTTGTAGACGATCTTGTTACTAAAGGATGTTCTGACCCATACAGAATGATGACTTCCCGAAGCGAATACAGGCTGATCCTTCGTCAGGATAATGCTGATCAGCGTCTTACGCCGATCGGTCATAAGATCGGGCTTATTTCTGATGAACGTTACCAGAAGCTTCTGAGCAAGATCAAGCTTGTGGATGATGAGATCAAACGAGTGAAATCTACCAATATTTCGCCAAATACCGAGCTTAATGCATTTTTGGAATCAATTGGAACTTCAGCTATGACAACGGGATGCAAGCTTGCTGATCTTATACGTCGTCCTCAGGTTAAGTATGATGATCTTGCTAAGTACGATGTTTCACGTGAAACATTGCCCGATGATGTTTGTGAACAGGTGGAGTTACAGATAAAATATGAGGGCTACATCTCCAAGCAGCTTGAACAGATCGATCAGGTTCGTAAACTTGAAGATAAAAAATTGCCGAAAAATACGGATTATAGCCAGATTCGAGGCCTCAGACTTGAAGCTGCCGAAAAGCTTAATAAGATCCAGCCTCTGTCGATCGGCCAGGCTTCAAGAATTTCCGGTGTATCTCCGGCAGATGTTTCTATGCTTGTTGTATGGCTTCATACTATGAAGGAGGGCGAAAATGCTACCTGATTTTGACTTTTGCCGCAATGCTTTTACTAAATATGAACTCGGCCTGACTGAAGAAATGTACCGTAAATTCGATATATATGCGGAATTTCTCGTTGAGTACAATAAAAACGTTAATCTTACAGCGATCACTGATCCTGTGGAAATTCTTTATAAGCACTTCATTGACAGTGTTTTAATGCTGAAATATGCCGAAATCAAGCCTGATTCTTCTGTTATTGATGTGGGAACAGGTGCCGGTTTTCCGTCAGTTCCTGCCAAGATTTATGATGATTCGCTGAAAATTACACTGCTGGATAGCTTAAATAAGCGTATTTCCTTTTTACAGCAGCTATGTGAGAAGCTTCAAATTGATGCTGAATTTGTTCATGGAAGGGCTGAGGATATAGCTAAATTGCCCGAATATCGGGAAAAATTTGATATTTCTTGTGCAAGAGCTGTTGCTAATATGTCTCTACTTTCAGAATTCTGCTTACCTTTTGTAGGTGTTGGTGGACGGTTTATTGCCCTAAAAGGACCGAATGAGGATATTTCATCCGGTCTGAATGCTGTTAAGATTCTCGGCGGAGATGTTTCACGTGAAACAAATTATGACGTTGAAGGGGATTCTCGTAAGATCGTTATTGTAAATAAAATATCGCAGACTCCGCCAAAATATCCCAGAAACAGCGCTCAGATAAAGAAGAAATCGCTCTGAAAAAACTTAATTATGTCGAAATATCCGCTTAAAACAGATTTTTGAGCGGATATTTTTTATAGATATTATTTCCTGTTTGCGGTAATATTTACTTACAGAGTACAACTCGAGTTCATTTGTGAGGTAATATTATGGCAGGATTTTTAAGTTTTACAAAGGAAAAACAGGTCAATAAAGTTCTTGAGGTTGCGGTTGAGGATATTCTTCCTAATCCCTATCAGCCCCGAAGTGATTTTGAGCAGTCCGATATCAGTTCGCTTGCGGAATCAATTTCTCAGAACGGTATTTTACAGCCCTTGACTGTACGGCGAATAGGTGATAAATTTGAGCTTATTGCTGGTGAGCGGCGTCTCAGAGCTGCGATAAGCTGCGAGATGGAGTTTGTTCCTTGCATTGTTTATGACATTTCTCAGCGTGAATCTGCAATTCTTGCTCTTGTTGAGAATATTCAGCGTGAGGATCTGTCATTTTTTGATGAAGCTTTAGCTATAGAGAAGCTTATCAAATATTATGGTATGACGCAGGAGGACGCTGCTGCTAAGCTTGGTAAAGCTCAGAGTACAATTGCTAATAAGCTGAGGTTGCTTCGTCTGACAGAGGATGAGCGGAAATTGATCGTTCAGTTTGAACTTACCGAGCGTCATGCCCGTGCGCTTCTGAAGCTTGGCAGTGCTGAGGACAGGCTTATCATCCTTGAAAAAGTCGTACATAATAAGCTTAATGTTGAACGTACTGAAAAGCTTATTGATGATTATATCGGTTGTCAGAAGGAAAAGAACAGTTATAAGAAGCGTTCAGCTGTTTTTCAGAATGTAAAAATATTTGTCAATACTATCAATAAAGCTGTTCAGACTATGCAGGCTGCCGGCATTTCTGCTGATTCAAAGAAGATACAGAATGAAAATTACATTGAGTATCGGGTTAGAATTCCAATTCAGAAGAAATCTTCATAATTTTGTTTCACGTGAAACATCGGTTTCACGTGATTTTTTTGTTTCATGTGAAACAATTTCAAAAATATACGAATTTTTTGCGGCGTAGATATTTACAATCATCTTTAAAAGTGATATAATAGTATAAGAATCTATTGAAAGGAAGATGATATGGGAACGATTTACGCTGTTGCCAACCAGAAGGGCGGTGTCGGAAAGACTACTACAGTCATTAATATCGCCGCTTATCTCGGCTCCAGAGGCCTCAGAGTGCTGTGTATAGACTCTGACCCTCAGGGAAATACAACAACAGGCTTTGGTATAAAGAAAAAATCAGTAAGCAGTTCCACCTACGACGTTCTCACAGGTAAGACACGTATTCAGGATGCAATCATCCCGACAGAATACGAAAATGTGTCTATTGTTCCTGCTACGGAATCTCTCGCAGGCTGTGAGATAGAGCTTGCAGGTTACGAGAACAGGGTAAACAGGTTGAAAATGCAGATCCTCAGTGCTAAGGATCAGTTTGACTATATATTCATCGATTGTCCGCCTGCACTTGGTACTATCACGATCAACAGCCTTGTGGCTTGCGATAAGGTGTTCGTGCCGATGCTTGCGGAGTTCTACGCTCTGGAAGGACTTTCACAGCTGGTGAATACAGTTAAAATTGTTAAAAATAACTACAATCCATCACTGGAGATAGGCGGTATACTCTTTACGATGTTCGATGGCAGACTTAACGTTGCCAACGATGTTGTGGCAGAGGTGGAAAAATATTTCCCGAATAAGGTCTTTAAGACTAAAATACCGAGAAATGTCCGTATTTCCGAGGCTCCCAGCCACGGAAAGCCTGTTATGTACTACGATAAGTCTTCAAAGGGCGCAGAGGCTTATGAGCTCGTATGCCATGAGATACTGGGCGAACCCCTTGAACTTCCGAAGAAAAAACGCAGAGGCATCTTCACTTTCAATAAAAAAAAGGGAAAGGAGTAATTCGGATCTCCGAATAGAACTGTTATGGGTAAAAGTAGCTTAGGTTCAGGTCTCGACTTCCTTTTCAGTGATAATACCAGCGAGGTGCAGGTGAAGAAGACTCTCAGGACCTCCGAAATTGAGCCGAATCGTGACCAGCCGAGAAAGGTTTTCAGCGATGAGGCGATACAGGCTCTGGCTGATTCTATCCGTGAACACGGTATGCTCCAGCCTATTCTTGTGCGCCCCATTGGCGGCGGCTATCAGATAGTCGCAGGCGAGAGAAGATGGCGTGCAGCACGTATGCTTGGTCTGGACGAAGTTCCTGTCAATATACGTGAGCTTTCGGATCTTGAGACAATGCAGATCGCTATTATCGAGAATCTCCAACGTGAGAACCTTAATCCGGTTGAAGAAGCGGCCGGCTATAACGATCTCATTGAGAAGTACGGTATGACACAGGAAAAAGTCGCAAAAATGGTGGGACGTTCCAGAAGCGCCGTTGCAAATGCAGTAAGAATACTTGCTCTCCCCGAAAGAGTGCTCAAAATGGTGGAAAACGGTGATATTTCCGCAGGCCATGCCCGTGCGCTCCTTGGATTTGAAAATGAGGAGATGCTCATTGCCACTGCTTTGAAGGCCGCAGACGGCGGACTTACGGTTCGTCAGGTAGAAAAGGCCGCACAGAGATCAACTGAAGAGGAGAAGGAGACACCTCCTTCAAATAAAAAAATTGACAATTACTTTGTGGAAATGGAGCTTTCGCTTCACGAAAAGCTCGGACGCAAGGTAAAAGTTGATTACGGCAAGAATAAGGGTGCTCTTATTCTTGAATTTTACGATAAAGAAGACCTTGCGGCGCTTGCAGAAAAGCTCGCAAAGGATGAATAAGGAGAATTATAAAAATGATCGACATTAAACTTATCAGAACCAATCCAGAGTTAGTTAAAGAAAATATCAAAAAGAAGTTCCAGGATGAAAAGCTGGAACTGGTTGACAAGGTTATTGAACTGGACAAGCAGTACAGAGAGACTAAGCTTGCCTGCGATAATCTGAGAAATACACGTAACGTAAAGAGCAAAGAGATCGGTGGTTTCATGAAGAACGGCCAGAAGGACGAGGCTGAAAAGGCTAAGGCTGAGGTCTCTGCTCTCGGAAAGGAGCTTGAGGAAAAAGAGCAGCTTGAAGTAAAGCTTGAGGCTGATATCCGTGAGATCATGCTCGTTATCCCTAATATCATCGACGACAGCGTTCCGATAGGTAAGGACGACAGCGAGAATGTTGAAGTTGAGAAGTTCGGCGAGCCTGCTGTACCTGATTTCGAGGTTCCTTACCATGTTGATATCATGGAAAATGTAAACGGTATCGACATCGACAGTGCACGTAAGACAAGCGGTAACGGCTTCTACTATCTCTGCGGCGATATCGCACAGCTCCAGAGCTGTATTCTTTCATATGCAAGAGACTTCATGATCGACAAGGGCTTCACATACTACATTCCTCCTTTCATGATCCGCAGCAACGTTGTTACAGGCGTTATGAGCTTCGCTGAGATGGAAGGCATGATGTATAAGATCGAAGGCGAGGACCTCTACCTTATCGGTACATCTGAGCATTCTATGATCGGTAAATTCATCGATACTATCGTTCCCGAGGAGGAGCTTCCTAAGACTCTCACAAGCTATTCTCCATGCTTCCGTAAGGAGGTTGGCGCTCACGGTATCGAGGAGCGTGGTGTTTACCGTATCCATCAGTTCGAGAAGCAGGAAATGGTAGTTGTATGTAAGCCTGAGGAGTCAATGGACTGGTTCCACAAGCTTTACAGCTACACAGTTGAGTTCTTCCGCACACTTGATATCCCTGTACGTACACTTGAATGCTGTTCAGGCGATCTTGCTGACCTGAAGGTAAAGTCTATCGACGTTGAGGCATGGTCACCACGTCAGAAGAAGTATTTCGAGGTAGGAAGCTGTTCAAACCTTGGCGATGCACAGGCAAGACGTCTTGGCATCAGAGTAAAGGCTGCTGACGGAAGCAAGTATTTCGCACACACACTGAACAATACAGTTGTAGCACCTCCAAGAATGCTTATTGCATTCCTCGAAAACAATCTCAATGAGGATGGTTCAATCCGCATTCCAAAGGCACTCCAGCCTTATATGCGCAAGGATCTCATCAAGGTTCCTGAGAAGAAGTAATTTAGAACCTGTCCACATAGGGATTCATGCACGTCTTTTCGTCAAATTTTGCCGGTGACTGCGTTAAAAATCCTTGAAGGGCGACAGCCCGT
>OCVV011308171.1_pt1 | contig 11292 bp, 11 predicted proteins | sample 1539721 | NCBI WGS metagenome assembly OCVV01 (sample SAMN02144230, study PRJEB22623) | gut metagenome | biome: sheep rumen | host: Ovis aries | place: New Zealand | reverse complement strand
CCTATAAAGATAATACTGGTGTTGTATGTAGATGTCTAAACTGGAGAGATGGGCAAAGAACTCAAATAACAGATGCAACAACAAAAGAGTTTATCGTAATGGAGTGCTTAGAAAAAGATAGACAAAAAGACTTAGAAAATGCTTTAAATGATCTAGAAAAATATCTAACAAAATATATAGGATCTAAAATACTTAAAAAAGAAATTCTTACAATTAATAAAAAAGAAATAGTTTTAGAAGATTATGAATAGTCATAATCTTTTTTTATATAAAAAAAGAATAGATTACTCTATTCTTATCTCCAGCCCAAGAATTCTCTTAGACCATCCCAAAACCAACGATGTGCTTGCCAAAACCAGTCCACATTCATTCCCCCTCTCAATTGATAAATCAATTATACAAAACTAAAAGAATAAATGTGTCGCAACAAAAGTGACAAAACAATTATTCAAAAAATGCACTCAAAAGAGATGGAAAAAAACTCATTATACAAATAATAAAACTAATAAAAACAAAAGCAAATAACAAGAAATAATAAATATTTTTCTTATAATAGAAAAAACAAATAAAAGTAATTATTATAGATATTATTAAACCTAAATATACAAAACAAAACTTTTTATTAAATAAAGGCAATAGTTTACCAAACACTAAATCAATAATAGAAAGTACAACTAAAGGTATTGTAATAGCATCATTACTATCATCATCTTCTTCTAATTCTTTTTCTTTATCTTCATCCAACTTAATATTCTTTTTCATATTATCACCATAATAATTATAACACAAAAAAACGCACTTTTTATTTTATGAAGTTTCCTTCATCTATATACATTTAAACATAACAATATATATAAATTAAAAAAGGTACGAATTACGTACCTTTATTTTTATATGGCGTCCCCGATTGGAATCGAACCAACGACCTATTGCTTAGGAGGCAATCGCTCTATCCTACTGAGCTACGAGGACATAGAAAGAATGCTAGATTATCTACATCTAGCACCTTGACTCTTATAACTTTCTTTCATATCTTCTAAAGATACTTTTCCATCTTTTATTAATGCTTTATTAGATTCATCAATCTTAATTAATGCATCAGTATCTACAGCATGATAATCAATTGTAGTCTTAGAAATAACTTTCTTATTCTTAACTTCTACAGTATTAGTAAATCCATCTACTTTATTATAAGAAGCATAATAATTATCAAGTAACTCTTTAAAGTCTTTAGCTTTACTATCTTCATCAGTCATTATCTCTTCAACAGTAACAACTTTATCAACTACTTTTTTAGTATAAGTAATCTTTGCTTCTAAATTAGTTTTGTAATTACCATTAGTAATTTCATTAGTACAAGTAATTGTACCACTTTCTTTTTCACATCCACAAGTTAATACAAGAGTTGTTAAAACAAGTAATAATACCCCTATTTTCTTCTTCATATAATCTACTCCTTATATTATACTTCCTGAATAACCGTAATAATCATAGGCTTTGATTCAGTCTCTTTATAAAAGAACTTACCTAAAACATCACGGACATCATTCTTAATTTTTGAGTAATCAACTCTCTTACTATTAATCTCAATACTACCTTCAATAACTTCTTTAGCTACTGCTTTAGTTTCTTCAAGTAAGTCTTGACTCTCTTTAACATAGATAAATCCACGAGTTAAAATTTCAGGTCCACCTACTATTTCTTTAGTATTCTTATCTAATGTACAACTAATAATAACAATACCATTTTCTCCAAGCATCTCACGATCTTTTAATACAAGATTACCAATATCTCCTTGACTCTTACCATCAATTAATATTTCATCTACATCAATATGTTCTGCATTATTTACAAGTTTACCATTTTCAAAAGTAACAACATCACCATTTAGTTTTAATAGAATGTTGTCTTTTGGCATACCAAGTTCAAAAGCAATATCAGCATTAGCATATTGTTGACGATACTCACCTTTAACTGGGAAATAATACTTTGGATTTAATAGATTAATCATAAGCATTAAGTCTTCACGAGATGCATGATGTGATAAATGTTTCTTACTAGATAAACATTCAGCATTTGCACCAAGCATTGCAATATCGTCCATAATAATTGCCATGCGTCTCTCTATTCCTGGATAACTAGGTTCAGTTAAGAATATAGTATCAGTATCTTTAATCTTAATAAATTTATCATACCCTTTAATAATTCTTTCCAAATTAGCAAAAGGTTTTTCTTTTTCATCACTAATAAATATAATAGTATCTTTTAATTCCAAGTCAGGTAAAGTACCAATAACTGAAGGATCTACTTGTAAATATCCTTCTTCCATACCACGGATAATTAATTCTTGTAAATTTTTACCCATAATAACGACTTTACGATGAGTTGCACTAACTTCATCAAAAATCTCTTGCATACGATAATAGTGTCCTGGGAATATTGTACAAATTATACGATTCTCATTCTTACGTAACACTTCTCTAATAAAACTACGAGTTCTATTATTAGGTGATGTATGTCCAGGTTTATCTGCATAGAATGATTCACATAACATACATAGAACCCCTTGCTTACCTACATAAGCAAGTTTACCAATATCAGTTTTATAATTACCCATCATCGTAGAATCAAAAGTAAAGTCTCCTGTATATACAATTGCACCATCTTCCGTATATAAAACATAACATACAGAATCTGGAATTGAATGTGTAACACTGATTGGAAAAATAATATTCTTTCCAAACTCTATTTTTGAATGTGGGCGAATTTCCTTAAAGTTAATCTTATTTAATACTTCATTTTCTAAATCTTTTTTTACTATCTCTAACGTTAATTTTGTACCATAAACTGGAATATCAGGAATAACATCTAAAATGTCTGGTACAGCTCCCATATTACCTTCATGACCATGAGTCAAAAATATACCTTTAACACGATCTTTATTCTTAACTATATAATCAAAATTTGGAATAATATAATCTACTCCCAAATTAAAATCATTATCATACTTTAGTCCGGCATCAAAACAATATAAATCACCATCTACGTTAACAACGTACATATTTTTACCATTTTCATTAAGACCACCTAAAGCAAAAATCTTAATTTTACTCAAATTTATAATCTCCTCTCTAAATATTAAAACGACATAAATAATATAATTTTATAAAGATTAACTTAAAGACTAGTACATTATAGCACTAAACTGCCAATTTATCAAGAACTGCCTTAGCAGCTTCTTGTTCAGCTTCTTTTTTACTACTAGCTACTCCAGTACCATATAATATACCATCTATTTTAACACCTATTGTATATGTCCTATCATGTGCAGGTCCCTCTTCACTAATAAGTTCATAAATTAAACTCTTTTGAGTAGTTTGAACATATTCTTGTAATGCACTTTTATAATCACTAAAGAAATTAACATTAGGATTCTCTATATAAGGAACAATTATATTTAGTATTGTCTTTCTAACAGTAGCATATCCTAAATCTAAGTAAATAGCCGCCATTAAAGCTTCAAAGATATCAGCAATAATTGCTTTCCTATGTTTTCCACCACTATGTTCTTCTCCAACACCTACTCTAATATATCTACTTAAATCTAAATCATTAGAATAAACTGCTAAAGCATTCTCACATACATAACTACTTCTTAATTTAGTCATTTCCCCTTCACTAATATTCTTATTAGAATATAAGTAATCAGCAACAACTAAATCTACAATTGCATCTCCTAAAAATTCTAATCTTTCATAATCTTGTTTTTCTTTATGTTCATTCGCATATGAACTATGAGAAAAAGCTTGTTTATATAGACGTAAATCTTTAGGCTTAATACCTAGTTTATGAAATAACTCTTCCATTTTAATCACCACATAAAGTATAACAAAAAAACACCATTTCGTATACTAGTAATTGATATTTTAAAGAAATTATAGTAGAATGAAATATGTAAAAAGAAGGTACAGGAGCATGAAATTTATCTTACTAAAATTAATAGATTTCTACCAAAAAATACCAGGAGTACATCATGCATCATGTAGATATATCCCTACTTGTTCTAATTATGCTAAAGAAGCAATCCAAGTACATGGATCATTTAAAGGAAGTTATCTGGCAATTAAAAGAATACTAAGATGTAATCCTTTTGGTAGTTCTGGATATGACCCTGTTCCAAAAAAAGGAGTTAAACATGAAGAAAACATTTAAATATTTTTTAACATTTTTATTAATAATATTCGCATCTACTCTAACAACTGGATGTGGAACTGATGAAATGGATGGAATTGAAATAATCGTTACTAATTATGCTAATGAATATATTGTAAATAGATTATATGGTGATCATTCAATGATATCTTCCATCTATCCAGACGGTGTAGATACATCTACTTATAAATTCAGCAATAAACAGAAAAAAGAATTCTCACAAAAAGATATATTTGTATATAATGGTTCGATAGAAACTGAAAGAAATTTAGCTATTGACCTATTAGATATTAATTCAAATTTAAAAATAATTGATACATCTTATGTATTAGAAACAGACTATGCACCTGAAGAATTATGGTTAAATCCAGCATCTCTCCTAATGATGAGTCAAAATGTTAAAAACGGTTTAGAAGAATACATTAGTAGTACTTACTTAAAGAAAGAAATTAATGAAAAATATAAAAGTTTTAAGATAGATATATCTACTCTAGATGTAGATTATCGCGATAGTGTACAAGAAACAAATAATAAAAATATTGTAGTTGCAGACTCTACTCTAAATTATTTAGAAAAGTTTGGACTAAAAGTATATTGTATTGATGCAGATGCATCTGATAAAACAATTGCTGAAGTTGAAGATTTAATAAACAAAAAAGAAATTAGTTATATACTTACATTTAAAAATACTGAAATGAATTCAATCGCAAAAGAAATGTTAGATAAACATAAAGATATAAAAACTATAGAGTTACATAAATTAAACATTCTAACAGATAAAGAAAGAGAAAATAAAGAAGATTATCTAAGTATAATGCAAAATAATCTAACTCTTCTAAATCAAGAATTATATCAATAAAAAAAACGGTTTTAAATAACCGTTCTTTTTTTATTCACTAAATGAACTACCGTAATCCATAACCATTAACTCATCTAGTCTAAATACTTTACCCTCATTAACATCTACAAAATAATAACCTAATATTTCATTTGTTCCCTTTATATAAATCGTTGTGTAATAATAACTATCATTAGAAAAGATATCTTTATAATCGTATTTATCTTCAGGGAAAGCAGAAGTAAGTAATTTTTTAGTATCTTTAGAAACTTTTTCAACTACTTCTTCTTTTTTTGGCTCTTCTACTTTTTCATTATTAAATAAACTAGATATATTAAATCCAAAAGATATTAACAATAAACCTAACAATACTATAATTATATAATTACTATATTTATTCATATTAATTAACCCACTTTAACGTTAAAAACAAGTGTTCTCCTTCCCTACCTAAATGATCATAACATACATATTCACCAGTTTGTTCAATCGTTTGACCACACTTACCTGTTACTTTTTCATCAATTCCTCTGATTGTAGTAATAGGAGGTGGAGCTATACGAATAGAAAAGCCAGCTTTATCTTTACAACTGTACCAATATAATTTTACTGCACATTCCTTATTACAAGGACACTTATAAGTATAGTATAAATGATGTTGATTTCTATGATAATATCTTTCCTTACAATCACCTTCACAAGAGGAACTAACAAATGTCGCATTCTTAACAACCTCTTGTTTCCAAATAGTAGGAGCATATGGTCCTAGCGTATCTTGATCAAATAAGAAATTATCCAAATTTACATTACCAGCTTTATCAATAGCATAAGCATAGGCCATACCATAACCAGCATCTTGATTAAATTTACCAGCAGTATTTAATATATCATTCTTCTTTCTTTGACTTATCCAAGGATCAGTATTAACATCAGCATCATTAAAACTATACTTAAATGTTAATTTACCATCTTCTTCCCAGTCTGCTAATCCTCCACAGTCATCACGATAATTATCTAATACATTATCATCCCCAGAGAAATCTATATCATAGAACTCAACACCAGATAAATTATCACTATAAACGTTTTTTAAAATAATCGGACCATCAAATAAATCCCAATCATCGCTAGGAGCAGGTCTATGACCACTAACTAATTTTATAGTAACATTAGGTTTAACTGTATCTCTTCCTATCCAGAAAGCCTCAGACTTAGGTGATGCAACTCCGTTATTATCAATAGCTCTAACATAGAAATTCCATCCACCATCCCAACTTATTGTGAAATTAGCATTTCTCTTACCATTACTATAATTAGCTTTCCAACCAGAACTATTATTAGTAAAATCATCACTCCAATTAGTTCCATCATGCGAATATTGCCACTTTGCAATATCTACTTTAGAATCAACACTTAAATACATAGTTACATCTTTATTCTTCCAAGTATCTGCAGCCTTACTAATAGTCTGTCCTCCAGACTTTAATGTAACTGTAGGAATACCCATAGTAATAACTTTTTGTTCCTTATAAGCAGTATTACCAGCACTATCTTTAACATGTACATAGAAAGTACCATCACTAACCGTAACAGTTTTATTAAAAGATGTTACATCATCTCCAGGTATAGAAGTCCAACTAGTAGGAGTACTAGTAGAATTAGTAACAGCATAACCACTTAAACTAAAATTATCAGTTAAAGTAAATGATAAATTATTTGTAGCAGCAGAAACTGTAGAAGTAGTAACACTAGGGTTACCTTTATCAATAAATACAGGTACAGTACAATTTCTTCTAACATTATTCTTATCCATAATTGTAATAACATCATACTTAGCACTACCAGTAAACTTCTTAGTAAACTTATCTTTAGCACAACCAATTCTATCCGCAGCATCAATACAATTAACAGTAATAGTACGATCTACATTAGTCCATGTCTTAACTCCTGTATCAGTACCACACTTAACTTTAGAACCATCATCTTTATAATTATGAGTTTTAGAAACCGTATGTGAATAACCACCAACATTAGTAGCTACTACAGAAACTTTAATATTAGCAGGAGTATAATCAGCAATAGAAATTGATCTAGTAATTAAATCAGTAGAATGATCTAATCTATACTCTTCACTAGTAAATATAACTTTATTAATATCCATATCAATAATCTTATACTGATATGAAGAAAGTCCAAACTTAGATTCTTGTAAAGTAATCTTTACTTTAGCATCATTAACTCCACCAGAGAATGTAATAACAAAGTTCTTAAACTCCCCTTTCAAATCATCAATTTCAGATTTATAATCATCACATTCCAAATAAGTATCATAAGCATATTGATCAGATATCTTAATAACCTGTACATAAGAATTATCAATATGACATTGCTTTTTATTATAATCTACAACATTAGAAATGTATTTTGTCTTAATTAACTCACTAAGTTTTACACTGGTTTTTTGACCATTAACTTTAGGCAAATACTGTTTATTCTTATCCATATAATTACGAGCAGCAGCATTAATAGTCTCTTCTTGTGAAACATAATAACGATCCCTAGCTTTTTTAAGAACAGTTTGTACTGCACCAACAGAAATAGCCGTTACCACACCTAAAATAATGATAACAGCTAATAATTCAATCATTGTAAAACCTTTTCTTGTATAGATTCTTTTCACTAAACATCACTCTATCTTTTGTATTTTAAAACGAGTTTTTTATCTAATAAACTAACTCTAAATGATTCTCTTATCTTTTGAATAGTCTTATTCATAGTAAAATCATCTAAATTATTATGTTCAAAGTATTTTAAAGTTTTACTACGATACTTAATAAATAAAACACTTAAAAACCAAGCAACAGCCATCTTAACATAATAATTATCATTATGAATATTATCTACAGTTGCAAAAAAATTAGTAACATAAGTCTTATCATCAACATAATGATCAAGTAAACAAACTACCCCACATCTAATATAGAATGGATTTTTACTCTTAACAAAATCATCAATAATATTAATAAACTTATCTCTATGTTCTCTAATAATAGTATAACTACTAATAGCTGTATCACATAAAGCCCAATTATCTACTCTTTTAGCATAAGCTTTAAAATATTCAGTAAATATATCATAATCTTCAATATAAGAAATAATAAATCCTTGTAATAATACTTCTTCAAAATAATTATTATTACAATATCTTAAATACTTATAAATATTAGTTTTACTTATCTTCTTCGCAATACTACGAAGCGTTGGAACATTTATTCCAATTATTTTATATTTAGTTGGGGTTAATTTTTCATTAAATTCTTTATACTTTTTATTTCCTAGTTTTAATAATCCGTCTACAAATTCACTATAAGTATCTTTATTCCATACTTCTGGAATATTTATCTTATAAGAAATTGATGGCACTTATATCCTCATTAATCAAAGCTACTAATACAGGTGTATTATAGTGATCAATTGCTTTCTTTAATCTATTAAAATCAATAGAAAACATTTCAAGACGACGAATTAATAAATCTTCTACAACTAATATTCCTAATTCTTGTAAATATTCGATAATCTTAGTAGCATTTTCTCTATCACAAATAAATTGTCTCACTACATTAGGAAGATTATTATCTTTAATCTTAGAAATAGTTGCTTCTGTAAAACCAAGAGGTATTAAAAAATCCATATTATCACCCAACTTCTACTTCATTTTTTACATAATCAAATAATTGTTCATATTTCTCTTTAGAAATAAGAGTATTATAAGTAATTGAATATAAGAATGCATCAATAGAATCCTCTACTCCATTCTTAAGTAACATACTATATATACGTAATACTTTTAATCTACTAATAATAATTCCTTTAAAATTATAGATTAACGCATTAGAAGTATCTAAATACTTATCCATAGCTTCTACATAAGGATTATTAAATATAGATTCATATATTATAAAATCTTTATTCTCATCAATTATTCTATCGAACTTCTTTTTACCCTTAATAGGTACATCAAAAGTACCAGTAATATCCATTTTATTTTCTTCATTAATTCCATAATATGGTTGATTCTTAAATCCTGGCATATTACGCGTAATCATAGCTTTTAATTGATAGTTATCACTACCATCTTCAACTACTTTTCTAAATGGTCCATTACTTGGATCATCTTTTAGATTCTCATCATATTGTAATTCACTCATATAAATATTATAGAATAATAGTCCCTTAGGATTAGATACTGTTCTTAAGTTACTTAAATTATCAGTTAAATATTTTAAACCTAGTGGATGAACTTCAATGAAAGCATCACATATCTCAGCAAAATTAGGAGATAAAAGTGCTGCTGGAGAAGGATCAATAACACCCTTTCTCTTATATTCAAATGAAAATCCATATTTATAGAATAAATCTAAGTTTTTCTCTAATAAATCATTTGGCATTGTAAGTATACACTTACATTCTTGATATATATAGTTTATTGATAAACCAGCATTCTTTAAAGTAACAATATTTTTCATAAAATCCAAACTACTACCATAAGTCATATATGATTTATCACTATCTTTATCAATACCATTATTTTGTATTAATAAAGCACCACTTATATCTAATAAACTCTTAGGAATAAGTTTATTCTCTAAACTAAATCCAGTTACATTATCTATAGTTCTTCTATTACTTCCTAATAATAAACTAGTTAAAACATAAGAATCAGTAACAGTAGGATATCTATTATCCCTTAATGCACTAAATACTTCATCAATTGTATTTAAATCTCCATCTTTCTTTAATAGTTCCTGATATTCACTATCAAGATTAGAGAATTTATAATCATATTTCTTAAATACTTGAACCAAATCTTCTTCATCAATATTAAATGGTTTACGTAATTTAGAATGTTCTTTCTTATCAAGATATTGTTTTTCTTCAAAATCCATTAATTCAAGTAATATAGCCTTTCCTTTTTCATTATTATTATGTAGAAAAACCTCTTCAAGTAATTGTCTATCTAATGAAGTTAAAACAAATGGTCTAGCATCAATTCTACTAAGTAAAACATTATAATCAGCAATCTTACGTAATACTGCGTCCTTCTTATCATTTCCTCTACTTTGCTTCTTACTAAATTGATATAGCTGATCTAAGAATACATTAAACTTCTTTTTTTCTTTTTTTGATAAACGAAGAGTAGATTCATAATCTTTATTTAAAGTATAAATCTTCTTTATTGCTAAAATATCTTTAAAAAAGCCTTCTTTATCTTCTATATCAAAAGAATCAATATATTCTCTAATATCTCCATTTTTTAGATAAACAATTTTACTAGTATCAAGAGATAAGGAGTGATACAAGTCTATCGTTTTTTGATAATCACGATTAAACTGACTTAAGTCAACACGTAAATCTTCTACTTCATCATCAATCAGTTTCTTTAACTCTTCAGCCTTTGAAAACACGTCCCTCACCTACTTTTTATTATTTTTCTTATCTATTTTTTCTACATATTCCATACATGGTTTAACTTTTTTAATTAAAACTTCTGGGTCTTTATAATCCGGATTACTAAATACGCTCTTTAATTCATAAGTAATAAGTCTATCAATATATTGAGTAGTCTTATAAACCTCTTCTCTTAAATCTTCATCATCTTTATATATCTTTATAGTTTGTTCTAAGTCTTCTCTTGCAATATCATTTAAATTCTCAATCAAATGAATATGTGAATCCATATATTGTTGTGCCTTAGTAATCCATTCAGCATCTTTAATTTCTTTTGCAACTTTAGAATCGTTATTTTCTTTATTAAATAACACATCATAATAATGATTAAATAAAGCATAAGGATCATCTTTAGAATGTTCTTTTAAGTCTTCTGTTGCCTTCTTATATTTTTCTTCCATCTCTTCATTATTGAAATCAACAAATGAAAACTCATCTTTATTTTCAGTTGTTTCATCATTCTTAGGAGTTTTTTTAGTTTCTTTCTTTTTCTTAGATAACTTTGAAATATCATCTATAGAAGAAAATTCTTTCGCAATATCCTTTGGTACAAAAGAACGAAAATGAATTAGTTTCTTCGCAATTGGTAAATCTGGTAAATACTTCTTCATTTCACTCTCATGTGACATTTGATTAAACTCAAATGCCGATAATAAAAGTTGAAACTTATCTTTCTTAGGAATATCTAAATCATCTAAGAATAAATTAAAGTCTTTCGCATCTTCTACTTCATG
>OCVV010672418.1_pt1 | contig 11293 bp, 11 predicted proteins | sample 1539721 | NCBI WGS metagenome assembly OCVV01 (sample SAMN02144230, study PRJEB22623) | gut metagenome | biome: sheep rumen | host: Ovis aries | place: New Zealand | reverse complement strand
CTAAAATTATGCCAATTATATCAAATGCTTTTAGTTCTTTGACATTTAGCATTAGGGATATTGATAAAATAATGGTTGTAAATGGTCCAGGTTCTTTTACTGGCGTACGAATAGGTGTTACAATAGCAAAAGTTTTAGCGTGGTCATTAAATAAAGAAATAGTAACTATTTCGAGCTTAGAATACCTTGCTTCTAGTAGCTGTAATACTGAATATATTATTCCTATGATAGATGCTAGAAGAGGATATGTATATGGTGCGGTATATGATAAAGAACTTAACCCAGTTGTTAGTGATTCTTATCAAGAGTATAATTCTTTTGAAAAATATTTTAATAATGGAACTATTGTTAGTTTTGATAATTTAAAAAATTCAAATAAACCTTCTTTAGATGTTTTAAAAGTTATAAAAAAACATTTAAATAGTAAGTCATTAAATGCTCATGAAGTAAATCCTAATTATTTAAAAAAGACTGAAGCTGAAGAAAATTTAGGGAGAAAGAATAATGATTAGAAAAGCCGTAAAAGATGATTATAGCACACTTGTTGGGTTTTATAGTGAATTTGATTTAAATAATGTTGATATTTTTGAAAAAGGTCCTTTCATTAATTTGTTTGTATATGAGCTTGATCGTAAAGTAGTTGGTTTTGTAAATTATAGTATTATGTATGATAGGGCAGAAATAAATTATATTTATGTTGATGAAAAATATAGAAATAAACATATAGCAAGTGAATTAATGGAATTTTTAATTATTGATGCGATAGATAATGGGTGTAAAAATATAACTTTAGAAGTTTCAGAAAAAAATGAGAAAGGTATTAAGTTATATCAAAAGTTTGGTTTTGAAAAAAAAGCAATAAGAAAAAATTATTATAAAGATTCTGATGCTTTATTAATGATGAAAGAGTTGATAAAGAATGAAAAATGATGTATATATACTTGGAATTGAATCAAGCTGTGATGAGACTAGTGTTTCTATAGTAAAAAATGGTATAGAAGATATTTCTACAGTCGTATTATCACAAATGGATACACATGCTAATTATGGTGGAGTAGTACCAGAAATAGCTAGTAGAATGCATGTTGAAAATATTACTATGGTTGTAGAAGAGTGTTTAAAAAAAGCTAATATGAAAATGGAGGATATAACTGCTATTGCAGTTACTTATGGTCCAGGATTAATTGGTTCTTTATTGGTTGGAGTAGTAGCTGCACAAACACTTTCTTATGTATATAATAAACCTTTAGTTCCTGTTCATCATATTGCAGGGCATATATATGCAAATAATTTGACCAGAAAGATGGAATTTCCTTTAATAGCACTAGTTGTTAGTGGTGGTCATACTGAATTAATATATATGAAAGATAATTATTCTTTTGAAAAGATAGGTGGTACTTTAGATGATGCTGTTGGAGAGGCATATGATAAAGTAGCACGTGTAATTAATGTACCATATCCAGGAGGACCATTAGTAGATAAATTGTCATATGAAGGAAAAGATGCATATAACTTACCAATACCTTTAGATGATTCTAGTTATAATTTTAGTTTTAGTGGTTTAAAAAGTGCTGTTATTAATTTAGTTCATAATGAAAAGCAAAGAGGAAATGAAATAAATAAAGCTGATTTAGCATGTTCATTTCAAACTAGAGTAGTAGATATATTAAGTAAGAAAACTATAAGGGCATTAAAGGAATATAATGTAAAAAATTTAATAGTTGCCGGTGGTGTTGCAGCCAATAGTGGAATAAGAAATAAATTACAAGAATTATGTATAAAAAATGATGTTAACTTAACAATTCCTGAGTTGAAATATTGTACAGATAATGCTACAATGATAGCAGCGGCAGGTTATTATGCTTATATAAATGGTAGAAGAGCTGGACTTGATTTAAAAGCTATGGCTAATACTCAATTAAATTAGATAATAATTTGATTTTATTAAATATTTGTGTTAGCATACAATAAAAGATTGGAGATGTAAAAAATGTGGATTGATAAAAAGACATATTTAGAAGGAATAGATGTAAAAAATTTCTGGTTATGGTGGGGATCAGGTGTTGATGAAACTAAACACTTTGTTGTAACTAGAGGAAATGGATTTTGGAATAAAGAAATAAAAGCTTATGGAATAACTGTTGAAACTAAAGTTTTTGATGAAACAGAAATAACTACATTAAATTTATCAACACTTACTGATACTATGCTTGATGCTATTATTAAACATCTTGAAAAGAAAATAGAGATAGATGTTCCAGAACGTTATTTTGATACATTGTTGGCACATGAATACGAAGTAAATTTTTATGGAAATTCTGTTCCAGAAGAAGATTATAGTGAAGTAGAAAGAAGAGAAAAAGATGTTAAAGAAGCTCTTGAGAAGTTATTTGAATCTGGTATAAAGTATTCATCAGCTGAAAAAAAACATGGTACTGTACTAGATGCAGCAGATAAAGATAAATATAGAAAACTATATAGTGCTTCTATGGATGATTTTATTTCTGAAAAAATGAAAGCAATACAAGCATTATATTTATTAAAAGTGGAGAAATTGTATAGAAATCATCCATTAAGTTTAACTCCAAAAACATCATCAATAAGTAATGTAAAAATTCAAAAAACAAAAAGAGAAAGAATTATTCTTGCACAAAAATCAGTTGCTCAATTAAATAGTTTAAAAAATACAGTTATGACAAAAGATGATCAAACAAAGATTGATGCAGCAATAGCGTATAAAAATGCAAAAGCTGCTAATCCTGATTTACCAGCTCAGCCTAGCTTAGAAATGTTTTTTGTAAATATACCTATGCGTGGTGGAGTAGTAAAAACTAAATTGCATTCTTTTCAGCCAAAACTTCACGCAACAAAGCCATTTGTTACACAAAATATTATTATTCCACGTGGGCAAATTGAATTTGATACATGTCCTGTAAAAGTAACAACAATAAAGAGCGAAGTTGATGATTCAACAATTACATTTGGAATAGATGTTGATGGTATACTTAAGATTAATGATTATCAAGCATACTTTAATTTTATAAATAAAAATGCTGAAACAAGTGATAAAGATAATCCAAAGGATATTATAAATTCTATTATTGGTAGAGCTTGTAACGAATGTTTTGCAAGATTTTATAATGCACGAACTTGGGAAGAAGCAAAAAGAATTAGAGGACAAGAATTGTTATCAGCTTTAGAGTATGAATTGTTTGATATAACAGAAGAAGCAGGAGTAGAATTTACAAAATTAAATGTTCATGTTAAAGAAAATGAAAATATTAATAAAATAGAAGAAGAAAATGCTGCTAAACAAAGGGAAATTCAACAACAAAAGCAACAATATGATGTTAAAAATCAAAATATACAAACACTTATTGATTTAGGTGTTCCACCAGCAATAGCAGCTGCATATTCAGGTGGAATGAATGGTTCAAGTGAAAATAAAGTTGATCCACTAACTGCGGTGCTTTTATCACAGATATTACAAAATAATCAGCAGCAAAATAATAATAGTCATAATTCATCAGTATCTAATAAAGTTTATATACATGCGGCAGCTAATGGATATATAGACGAGAATGGTGAGTTCATTGATAGTGATATAAAGAATTTTTTTGTTAGATTACTAGCTAAACCAGATCCAACTTTTTCAGATATTACTAACGAATTATATAATGCATATTTAGTATCAATTGGTAAGGATCCTATTGAAATAGATAATCAAAGAAGAATGTAGAATTGTGATATCACAATTCTTTTTTTACTTTTACTTTACTAAAAAACTATTATAAAAAATATGTATTAATTAATATTAAAAAAAATATGATAGAATATAGGTAGGAGATGATAATATGAAGGAAGATTTAAAAAATATATTTTTAATGGGTTTGGGTGCTATGTCACTTACAAGTGAGAAAGCAAAAGAATTAAAAGAACAATTATTAGAAAAAGGGAATAAGCTTTATCAAGATGGTAAAGTAACAAATGAAGAATTAAAACATAATATAGAGGAAAAGATTAAAGAAAATGTTACTGTTGTAGTAAATAAAAAGGAAATAACAAAAGATGATATTTTAGAAAAAGTTAAAACATTAACTGATGAAGAAAAACAAGAACTATTAAATGCTTTAAATAATGGTAGTGAAGATGAATAGTGAAACAAAAAGATTAAAAGATATATTACTTATATTAAAAAGATATAATATTATGAAGGATAGAACTCCATCTAATATTAGAAATATGATTGAAGAATTAGGACCCACATTTATAAAAATGGGACAAATATTATCAACAAGGTCGGATTTAATATCTGAAGATTATACTAATGAATTTAAAAAGTTAAGATATTCTGTTAAACCAATGACAATTAATGAGGTAAAAGAAATATTAGAAAAAGAATATAATTCTGATATTTATGAAGTATTTGATAAATTTTCTAATGAACCTGTTGGTTCTGCTTCTATAGCTCAAACACATTTAGCACAGTTAAAAAATGGCGATGTGGTAGCAGTTAAAGTTCAAAAAAAGAATATATATGAAATGATGACAATGGATTCTAAATTAATTAAAAGGGCAATTAAAATTTTAAATTTAGATAAAGCATTTGGAAATATTATTGATTTGTCTTCTGTAATTGATGAAATGTATGAAAGTGCTAAAGAAGAAATGGATTTTGTTATTGAAGCTAAACATATTGAAGAGTTTAATTCTAATAATAGTGATGTTGCTTATATAAAACCTTTAAAGGTATATAATTCATTATCTACAAGTCAAGTGTTAGTTATGGAGTATGTTTCTGGTTATTTTATAAATGATATTTCATCATTAAAAGAAAATGGTTATGATATGGAAGAAATATCTAATAAATTATCCGATAATTATATAAAGCAAGCATTAGATGATGGATATTTTCATGCTGATCCTCATTCTGATAATATTAAAATATCAGATGGTAAAATTATATATTTAGATTTTGGAATGATGGGAAGAATATCTAGCAGAAATAGACAACTTCTTAACAGATGCTTAATGGATATATTAAAAAATGATATATCTGACATAGCACATGTTCTTATGCTGTTAAATATAAATAATTCTTCAGTTGATTATATGTCATTAACTAAAGATATAAAACGAATACTTGATAAAAATAAAACTACTGATATTTCGTCTATAAATATAAAAGAGTTTGTTTCAGAAATGTTTAAAATGCTTAATACTAATAAAATAAAATTACCTAAAGATATTTCAATGTTGGCTAGAGGAATTGTTGTATTAGAAGGTTTATTAGAAGAAATAAATCCTAAAATAAATTTATTAATAGTAATAAAAAATAGGTTTAGTATTGATAGTTTTATCACTAAAGATAACATAGAAAAGATAATTATGGATGGTGTTAGAAGTGGTACTGATTTAGTATCCTTACCTAAGGAAGCATTAACTTTAATACGTGGAGTTAATGAGGGAGAATTAAAATTTAATATTGAAATTAATGATTCTAAGAATCAATTAGAAAGAATGGAAAAAATTGTTCATTTAGCACTTGTTACAGTATTAGATTTAGCTTTTATTATTGGAATAAGTATAATGGCAGTCATGAATAAAGGAGAATTACCATTAGTATTTTATCTTTATGTTTGTTTAGCGTTAGTATTTACATTTTGGATATTTTATAAAATGGGAATATCACGTATAGATAGAAAAAAATAAAAAGAAAATAATAAAATATTTTCTTTTTTTAGTGTGTAGCTTTTTCATATAATTTTTCTAAATAATATATTATGTAATATAATGCAGTAGCAACTATACAAAGAATTGCTATTCCACTCATAACTAAATCTAAGTTAAAAACTTGAGATCCATATAGTATTAGATATCCAATTCCTTTTTTTGATACTAAGAATTCTCCCATAATTATTCCTATAAGTGACATGCTTATACAAATTTTTAAATTACTTATTATTGTTTTTATATTATTAGGAAATATTAAATAAATAAATATTTTAAATTTATTTTTCGTTAATGAATTTATAAGTTTAATTTTATTACTATCCACTTGATTAAAACCGTTATATATATTTATTGTAAGTATAATACAACTTATTAGTATTGCCATAATAATTATTGATAATGTGCTTGTACCAAACCATATTAATATTACTGGTCCAAGAGCTACTTTAGGTAAACTATTAATTATTGTTAAATACGGTTCAACGATTTTCGATACTTTTGGAAAGAACCATAATAAACTAGCAATTAATATACTTAATATTATACTTATAAAAAAACTTATAAATATTTCATATAATGTTGTATTTATATGGATAAAAAGATTATTACTTTTATATAGAGAAATGATGGTATTAATTATATTTTTAGGTGAGGAGAAGATAAATGAGTCTAATATATTTAGCTCTGTAAATATTTGCCATAAACCTGTAAAAATTATAAATATAGATATTTGAAATAAATATATAGTAAATTTAGTTTGTTTAATATTTTTAATATATTTTTTTTGTTCTTTACTCATAATCTATATCCTTCCATATTTTATTGTAATAATCATTAAATTTTTGTGTATTTCGTTTTTCTATAATATTATTATTATCATCAAACTCTAAGTAATATATATTCTTTATGCTAGCTGGCCTTTTTGAAAGAACAACTACTTTTGAACATAATGTTATAGCTTCAGCAATATCATGTGTAACTAAAATTAGTGTTTTATTTTCTTCTTTAAGTATTTTATATACATCACTTGAAATTTTTATTCTTGATTGAAAGTCTAGTGCACTAAATGGTTCATCCATTAAAAGTATGTCAGGTTTAAGTGCAAGAGTTCTAATTAAAGCTACTCTTTGCCTCATACCACCAGATAAAGAGTCTGGATAATGATAAATAAAATCCTTTAATCCATATTTATTTAATAATTTTAATACATATTCTTTGTTCTCTATAGTAAGCTTGTTTTTTATTTTTAATCCTAATAAACAGTTATCTAATACAGTTAGCCATTCAAATAATGCATCATTTTGTAACATATATCCAATTACTTTATCGTGATAATCAATTGTTCCAGTTGTAGGTGGTTCTTGGTTATTTAAAATGGATAATAAAGTAGATTTACCACAACCACTTGGTCCTACAAGTGCTACAAAATCGCCTTGATATATATCAAGATTTATTTTTTCTAAAGCTGGTATTTCTTCTTTTAAAGTATGATATTTTTTAGATATGTTTTCAATGCTTAATATTTTTTCCATTAGTTTTTAACAAGTGTTTTAAAATCTACTCTTTTTTCTAAAAATCCATTAAATTCAACAATATCTTGCATATGATTGAATCCTTCCTCAGTAATTTCAGTTGTTTTATACCAAGAATCAATATCTTTGTATCTTTTTACTACAGTAGTGATGTCTGATAATGTTGTATCTGGAAAATAATCAATTAATATTTTAGCTAATTCTTCATTAGAATGGGTATTTGTATAATCAATACCTTTTTGTATTGCATCTTTAAAACCATCTATAACTTTAGGATTAGCATCAATATAGCTTTTTAATGCATTAAATGTTGTGTATGGTACCTCTCCACCAATTTCTCCTACAGATTTTACAACATATCCTTTTTTTTGCTTTTCTAAAGAGAGTGCTGTGGGTTCAAATAATGTTACATAATCTCCATTTCCACCGATAAATGCTCCGGATAAATTTGCAAAGTCTACACTAGTATCAACTTTTGCATTTATTTTATTTTTATTTAATGTATAATTTAATGTCATAGCGGGCATTCCGCCATTACGACCGCCTAGTATTGTTTTTCCTTCTAAGTCTTTTAAATTAAAGTTTTTATTATCAGTTCGTGCAACGATAAAGCTTCCATCTTTTTTTGTTAAACCTGCAAAGTTAATTAAATAGTCTTTCGCACCTCTATTATATACATATACAGTTTGTTCACTACCACAAAAACCTATTTGTACGTCTTTAGAGATAACTGCTGATGCTACTTTATCAGCACCTGTGAATAAAAAAATATTTTATTAATATAATTTAGTGGTGATAGATATAAAAAGATATATAGTAGGTTCATATATAAGATTATCTAAGGAAGATATTAATAAAAAGAGTTATGAGCAAAGTGAAAGTGTTTTAAATCAAAAAAATTTAATTAAGGATTATTTGGAAAAACATAATTTATTTTTATATAAGGAATATATTGATGATGGATATAGTGGTACTAATTTTAATAGACCTGGTTTTAATGAAATGTTAGAGGATATATGTAATAATAAAATTAATATGGTTATTACAAAAGATTTATCAAGATTAGGTAGGGATTATATAAAATGTGGTTATTATTTAGAGGAGTTTTTTCCTAGTAGAGGAATACGATATGTATCTATTTTAGATAATATAGATACACTAATAGATAGTTACAGTAGTGATTTAGTTCCTTTTAAAGCAGTATTTAATGATTTACAAAGTAAGGATACGTCAAAGAAAATTAGATCCATATTAAGAAATAAAAAAGAGAAAGGCCTTTTTTTAGGTAGTAGTACATCTTTTGGATATAAAAAAGATGATGAAAATAAATATAAATTGGCAATAGATGAATGTGCAGCAAAAATAGTACAATATATTTATTTTTTATCCCTGAAAGGATATAGTAACAAAGAAATATCTAATCGGTTAAATTATTATAATATTCCGACTCCAAGTGATTATAAATTAAAATTAAGAATACATAAATGGTCAAGTATATCGGTTTATAATATATTACATAATTATATGTACACAGGTGACTTAGTTCAGGGAGTACAAAAAAAGATTAACTATAAATCTCAGAAAAGAGTTAAATTAGATAAAGAATATTGGATTATTGTACCAAATACTCATGAAGCTATTATAAGTAAAAAAGTATTTAATTTAATACATATAAATAAAAAAAGGAAATACATTAAATAAACTAATTAAAAATATGATTTGTTTTTTTTAATAATTGTTTACAATTGTTTGAAAATATTTAGCTTTAAATAAAAAAAAATATATTTAAATATGGTATAATCAAATAGTGTAAGTATATTTTATTCACACCACTGGTTAAAATAATTTCAACATCTAGTCCATTGTCTTTAAAATAACCATTAGCATGTGCTATGTAAAGTGGAGTATAAAATATACTATGTGTTACTTCAGCGACTTTAACTTTAGTTAATGTTGTAGTTTTTTGTTTAGTATTGTTATTTTTTAACATAAGAAGAAAGGTAGTAAGAAAAGCAACACAGATCAATGATATTATAAATTTTTTCATAATTGCTCCTTTCAATTTATAGTATATTCAGTAGTGATTTTTTTTGTTACTACAATAGTCATAGGGAGGTATATTAAATTTGAAAATATTAGAGTGTAAAGATTTAAAGAAAAAATTTGGAAGTAAAGAAATTTTAAAAGGTGTTAATCTTGATTTAAATGAAGGGGATATATTAGGTTTTATAGGACCAAATGGTGCTGGTAAAACAACTACTATAAAGTTGATATTAGGTTTACAAAGTATTACTTCTGGAACAGTTTCTATAAATGGTCATGACATAAAGAAAGATTTTGTGTCTGCAATTGAAAAAGTTGGTGCGATTGTAGAAAGTCCGGATATGTATATGTATTTAACGGGTAGACAAAACTTAAATATGATAGCACGTCTTTATAAGGGTGTAACTAAAAAAAGAGTTGAAGAAGTGATTAAAATATCAGGACTTGCAAAACGTATAGATGATAAAGTTAGTAAGTATTCTTTAGGTATGAGACAAAGATTGGGAATTGCAGCTGCTATTTTACATAAGCCAAATGTATTGATATTGGATGAACCAACTAATGGTCTTGATCCAGAGGGTATAAAAGAGTTAAGAGATTTACTTGTTAAACTTGCAAAAGAAGAAAAGATGGGAATTCTTATATCAAGTCATAATTTATTTGAATTAGAAAGTTTTTGTAATAAGGTATGTATAATTCAAAATGGTTCAATAATAGAGTCTAGTGATATAAAAGAATTAAAAAGAAAAGCTTCAAATTCTGTTTATATAATTGAATTGGATAGATTGACTAAAGTAACAGATGTAATAGGAAGACCAATTGAGATAATAGATGATAATACGTTTAGATTAAAGGTATCACGTGATGAAATAGCGCAGATAATAAAGAAATTAGTTGAAAACGATTATTTAATATATCAAGTATCTGAGTTTAAAGTTAGTCTTGAAGAAGCTTTCTTAGAGAAGACAGGAGGTAATACAATTGAGTAGTCTGTTAAAGAATGAATATATTAAGGTATTTAAGAAAAAAGGATTCCTTATATTAGTTATTATTATGTTTGCATTTTCATTTTTAACTAATATTCTTTATAAATATATTGATAATGAAATTATAGATGGTGGAATTTATAATAATGAAGAAACCTATAATCAAGCAAAAAAAGAATATGAATTAAATAAAAAAGATAAACAAACTTTAGATTGGTATTTATCTGAAAAAAATCAATATGATGTTTATCAGTTTTTACAAAATTATGATTCTACAGCTTGGAAATATGAATATATATTAAGTAATTCAAATATATATGAAATAGTTGAAAGAATTAATAGTTATGAATTAAAAGTTACAAAAGATGAAGCTGATTATAAGCTTGCAAAAGAAGAATATGACAAGTTAGTACAATTATTAAAAAATGATGATTGGAAACAAATTGTAAAGGATGAAAAATCTGAAAAAGAAGATAATATAAAAAAAATTGATGAAGTAATTAGATTAAAAGAAAATTTACAAGAACATCCAGAAGATTTACCAGATGATGTAGTGGATAATTTTGATATATATGATTTTTCATCAGATGAATCACTTACTTCATTAAGTATAGATGAATTGAAAAAGAATAAAAAAGCTTTAGAAATAGAAATAGAAGTTTTAGATAAACAATTAGATCAAAATATTTCATGGGCTGATAAAGTTAAATATGCCCAGTTAAATGAATATGCTATGGGAAAAGTAAATCTTTTAAATTATGAGGGTAAAAATATTGATAAATTAAAGAAGGATGAAAAAGAAACATATTATGAAATAAGAGAACAATATCTAAAAAATGAATTTGCTGTAGAAAATAATAAGTATAGAGCAAGTATTTCTCTATCAACAATATTGGAAGAATTTTATTCAGAATTCTTATTTATATTAGTTATATTTATTTTCTTAATAGCTGGTCCTATGGTTAGTCAAGAAAGTAATAAAGGTACAATAAAATTATT
>OCVV011340657.1_pt1 | contig 11294 bp, 9 predicted proteins | sample 1539721 | NCBI WGS metagenome assembly OCVV01 (sample SAMN02144230, study PRJEB22623) | gut metagenome | biome: sheep rumen | host: Ovis aries | place: New Zealand | reverse complement strand
TGCCATCTCTGAATACCTCCGTAAATTTGGGTGTATTCAGTATAACATAATGTGAAATATAAGTATAGTTATTTATTTTACAAACTACTACTTCGGCAACACCATCAAGTATGAGCTTGTTCCGGACGGCAAGGATGATCTTCCGCCTGACGCGAAGCCGGCAGTCGGCGTGCACTGCGCGACCTACGCCAAGTATGATCTGATGCCGGAGGACGAATTCATCCGCTATGAATTTGACGGCTGGTATTACGACAAGGGCCTCACGAAGAAGGTTCCGGACACCATCATGGTCGCCGAGGATCATACCTTCTACGGCACCTATCATAAGGTAGCCGGCCTGATCACCACCGAAGTTGTCAATGGAACGATCACAGACGGTAATGAGTGTGTTCCCTACGGTACGGATTACAACATTGACTATGCGCCGAAGGACGGCTATCTGCTGGATACGGTCACCGTTGACGGCAAGCAGGTCGATATCAATACCTGTCCGGCGAGCTACGATTTCACGAATGTCCAGTCCGACCACCACATCAAGGTCGTGAACGCGAATGCCGAGATGGACAAATCCGTCTCCATGAAGGAAAGCGAGACTATCGAGAATTATCCTGAAAATGCCGATATCGACGGCGATGTGATCCGTGACGGGGATGTCGTCTCCTACACGATCGCCTATGAAAATCCGACCAGTGCAGTGAGAAACATCCTGATCTCCGACAACGTGCCGGCGGGTGTGAGCGTCGTGGACGGCAGCATTTCCGATGGCGGAGTCCTGACCGACGGCAAGATCATCTGGAGCGTACAGGCTGAGCCCTATGCAAAGGGGACAGTCTCCTTTGACGCGAAGATGAGCGAAGATGCTGAGGGCAGTGTCGTGAAGAATACGGCTGTCGTTACCCTTCAGCCGCTGATCGAGGACGGTTCCGAAAAGGCCGTTACGCTGGAAGATACGGTCGGGTCCCCGATCCTTCCGGATCCGAGCAAATCCGTTGCCAATGAGAACGGTGAGGATATCACCAATCAGATCGTAAACAACGGCTCTGTCATCATGTACCAGATCACCTTTGAGAACCCGGCAGATACCGAGAAGGTATTTTCCATCAAGGATACCGTTCCGGCTGAGGTGACCTACCTTGATGGCAGCGCATCTGACGGCGGCCAGTATCAGGACGGTTCTGTTTCCTGGGAGCTGACGCTGGCACCCCATGAGACCAAAACTGTAACTTTCAATGTGAAGGTCAATGATCCGGAAGCCGCTTACACCCACGTCTTCAACCAGGCGGAGGTCGCGGTGGATGGCACAAAGAAGGACACAGACTCTCCTGTCCACACTCTTCCGGAGGATCCGGCCAGAACGCCGGTCTATGTTCTCGATGATCCGGTGAAGGCCGTACTGAATGTCGATGGCAAGAACATCGGGACCGACGGCAACGGCAACATGATTCAGACTGTCAAGCAGGCGGGGGATACGCTCTTCTACACGGTGAGCTTCGGCAATCCGGCGGACGATGAGCGGACATTTACCATTACCGATACGCTTCCCGACGGTGTGAAATTCGTTTCCGCCACAGATGGTTCCTCCTATGATGAGGCGAGCCGCACCGTAACCTGGACCGTAAATGTTCCGGCGACCACGCAGGCTTCTGTTGCGGTCCGTGTGGAGATCCTGAAGGAAGCTGAGGATACGATCCTAAAAAACCATGCAACGGTATCTGTTGATGAAGCACAGAAGGATACCAATGAAGTGCAGACGCCGGTCATCCCGACCCCGAAGAAAGATGCCGTGTCAGAAGCCGGCGGACCTTCCATCAATACCTTCCCAGTCCAGATCGGTGAGAACCTCTTCTACACCGTGACCTGGAAGAATCCGGCCGATACCGCTAAGACAGCTGTCATTACCGATAAACTGCCGGAAGGCGTGAAGTTCGTATCCGCAGATCAGGAAGGCGTTTACAGTGAGGCAGATCATACCGTCACCTGGAACGTGATCACCGACGCTCACACAGAAGGGACTGTCACTGTGAAAGTCAAAGTCCTTGCCTCTGCGGCAGGTACCGAGCTGAACAACCAGGCCCGCGTCGGCATGGACGAAGCGGATATCACGACCGTAACGGACAATGGCGGCGATGACGACGATACCACGACCAACTTTGTGGCGGTCAAAACCGTTGTCAATGCGGAAGGCACGGAGATCGACAAACAGGTCGTCAAAGCGGATGACCTTGTCACCTACCACATCCCTTACCAGAACCACAGCAAGAATACCCGCACGATCACCATCACGGATGTCCTCCCGCAGGATGTCACCTACGTGGAAGCCTCTGAGGGCGGCAACGTACAGAGCATCGTTCACGGCCAGACCGTGATCTGGGTGCTGGAAGCAGCGCCGGATACAGACGGCGAAGTCTGGGTAACTGTGAAAGTCACGAAGGCGCTCAAAGGCCAGGCCTTTGCCAACAGCGCGATGCTTGAAGTGAAGGATCAGGAGACCGGCCAGACAAAGAAAGCCGTCACCAACCAGGTCATCAACTATGTGCTGGATGATGTCGTGAAGGAAGTCCTTTCCGAGAACGGCAGAAAGAACCTTGAGGGCGAAAAGGTCAAGGGCGGAAGGACGCTCCTGTACCGCGTCACCTTTAAGAATCCGACCACGACCGAGCGCACCTTTACCGTCACCGACGAGCTGCCGGAGGGCGTGACCTTCGTGTCCGCTGAAAATGAAGGCACCTACGACGAGGCGGCAAAAACCATCACCTGGACCGTAAATCTTGCCTCCGGAAAGAGCCAGACCGTCAGCTTCCTCGTCACCGTGGATAAGACGGCAGACTGTGATTTCATCCAGAACGTGGCAAAAGTCCATGTGGATGAGACCGATGCCGACAGCAATCCGGTGAAGGTCTATGTGAAGGGTGATAAGAGCACCGATCCGGAGAATCAGGAGCCGAAGGATGACCCGAATCCGGATGACCAGAAACCCGACGACACCAAACCGGCCGATGATCCGAAGAAGGATGACACAACGCCTGCAGATACCCCGAAGACTGACGACACCACGCCGAAGGATGACGGAAAGCAGACGGAAACCCCTTCCGATGATAAGAAGACCGATGATCAGACCCCTGCGGATGACACAAAGAAGCAGGATGATCAGAAGCCTGTTATCACACCGACCGAGACAGATGACAAGAAAGACACGACGACATCGACACAGGATTCTTCAAAGTCCGATGACGATACTAAGAAAACTACTGTGAAGGACAATACCGGAAGCAGCGACGACTCCGGGAAAGGCCAGTCCACACCGTCTGACGGAAAGGGTCAGTCTACCCAGACGACTGCGCCGAAGACCGGCGATGAGTCCAATGTCACGCTGTGGGTGATCCTGATGCTGGTAGCTGCCTGCGCAGCCGGCGGACTTGGCATCTTTGCAGCCACGAAGGGACGCAGAAGGCGCTGATATGAGATCTAGTTTAAGATTAGCCGCGGTTTTTCTGGCAGTGATCTGTCTGGGAGTCGCGGCTTTCCTTGGCCTTAAGATCCTTCAGACGGAGCATGATTACCGTGAGGGTATCAACGCCTATGAACAGATGGCAGAGATTGCCGCAGGATCAGAAAACCGGGACACTGTTGACAGCGAGGGGCCGGGAGCAATCCTGGCTCCCTCCTCTCTGAAAGTCACCAGGCCGGAGGAACAAGCGTCTGAAGATCAGGAGGATTCGGATCCTGTAGATGTAACGGATCTGCAGGAAAAGGATGAGAAATTATCCGGCTCCCGAAGCAGGAAACCGAAAGATCTGGAGAATGCTATCAATCTTCCGGAAATCAACTTCAAGGTGTTACAGGAAGTGAATCCGGATGTAATCAGCTGGATCTACAGCCCTGACACCACCATCAATTATCCTGTCGTTCAGGGTGATGACAACGCATTCTATCTGAAGCATCTGGCAGACGGGACGGAGAACCGCAACGGCTGTCCGTTCCTGGATGTCCAGAACAGCAAGGATTTTTCCGATGACAATTCCATCATCTACGGGCATCATATGCAGAATGGCACCATGTTCGCCGGCATCTCCTGGTATGAGGGCCAGAGCTACTATGACGAGCATCCTGTGATGTACCTGATGACGCCGACGGCGATTTACCGGATTGAGATCTTCTCCGGCTACACGACCAAGATGGATTCTTCTGCCTATATGCAGACCTTCGGCAGCATCCGGGAGCACACAGACTGGCTGAAGGAAGTGAGCGGCAGATCCGATTTCAGGGCAAACCTGGAGATATCAGCTTACGACAGGGTCATCACCCTTTCCACCTGCGCTTACCGGTTTGAGAACGCCAGGTATGTGCTGCATGGGAAGCTGGTGGAGCTCAGATGAGGCGGCGGAAGCTGCCTCGGTACATATTGGGGGAGTGCATTATCACAAATACTTCAAAAAGTCAAGAAATATTTCAAAAATCATGGCTTTCAAGGAAAAAACAGTGTATAATATATTATCTTTAGAGGAGGGGTGACTAATGTATCAGGAGCGAATTGCTCTATATAAGCGGTTAGAAGAACAATTTGACAGTAAAGTGCTGGCTTATATAACAAGTGATCGTCCTAATATGAGCGCACAAATTGCTTCGGATGTCATAGACTTTTTTATAGATCATCTTGACAAAATTGGGCCTTGTGAAAAGATCTCACTGTTTCTATATACACGAGGTGGAGACACGTCTGCAGCTAGGAATATTGTAAATCTACTTCGAATGTATTGCGAATACCTGCAGGTAATCGTTCCCCATAAAGCGCATAGTTCTGGCACAATCATTAGTCTTGGTGCTAATGAAGTTGTTATGACAAAGCAAGCAACCTTGGGGCCGATTGATCCAAGTTTGCATACAGCATTAAACCCTAGGGCTCAAGATGGAAGTCTTTTTCCGGTAAGTGTTGAAGCAGTTAAAGGTTATTTGGAATTTGCAAAAAACGAATTATCAATTACCGATAATGTGGCGCTTGCAAATATATTTGAAAAGCTTTCAGATTTTGTACATCCATTAGTTTTAGGAGAGGTATATCGATCAAAAGCTCAAATTCAAATGATGGCTGAAAAATTGCTTCAGAATCAAGTGATGGATCCGGACAAGGTAAAAAAAATCATCGAGTTTCTGTGTAGTGAATCAGGAAGTCATGACTATACTATTAATCGCAGAGAAGCACAAAATGAATTAGGTTTAAATGTAAAAAAGCCATCTGCAGAACAATATGATTTAATAAAGAAACTATATGACGATATTAATGAAGAACTACTTTTTAGTAAACCTTTTAATATTGCAGAAGTGAATGGTGCCTATGCTGTTAGAAGGTGCTTATTAGAAAGTATTGTTGGCGGTTCGGATTACTTTGCAACAGAAGGTGTTGTCGCACGAGCAACTATGCCGGACGGTCAGATAGCTATTCAAAATAGAGTAAATTTTGAAGGATGGCGTCATGACTGCTCGGCGGATAATAATAGAATCGCAATTAATAATGGAGAGGAGGAAATCATTTATGAGCGAGGCGAAGATTACCAAACTTAATACAGCGGTTTCAACCTCTTATAGTGCATATCATTCCTATATGACTTCTGCAATACCTACAGACACTCAGAGGTATGTAATACTACCTGCAGATGAAATGCCGAAGCTTAATCTGGAAGAAACCGGAAAGTATTCTGTGTTTGACATTGCAAACTGGTTTCTCTCAAAAGAAGAGATGACCCAAAAGAAGGTACAAAAACTGTGTTATTATGCGCAAGCATGGTGCTATGCTCTTAAAGGCTATAGGTTGGAAGACACAGATTTTCAGGCTTGGGTGCATGGTCCGGTTTCTCCGGCACTCTGGGAACGGTTTAAATCTTTTGGATATGATCCCATAAGAATTAAAGGGGTTTTTAATTTGAAAATCGATGCAGAAGATGAACAGTTATTGGAGGATGTATGGGACACTTACGGGGATAATACCGGGAATGCGCTTGAAGCATTAACTCATAGAGAACTGCCATGGATGGAGGCTAGACGTGGCTATGAACCTGATGAAAGGTGTTCGGTTGTCATTTCACCTACAACAATGGCTTCTTATTACAAATCCATTTATGCAGGCGATTAACGATGGCAAAGCTTACTCAAAGGCAAAATAGAGAAGTCCCATTTGAACTTTGCTTTAAATATCCTCTAGAAAATGGATATACATTTAAAGAGCTAACACAGGAAAATGTTAAGCAGTTTCAGAGTTTTCTAAATAAAGTCTCTCAAATGACTGTAACGCAGGTAGATAAGGCCTTTTCAAGAAAACCGGATAAGGACGACACCTATAAAGGAATGCAGGTCTATCATTATGAAGTTACTCCTGTTTTTCGGATTCATGTTGTTATAGAAGCTGGATATTATAAAATCATTCGACTAGATCCTAAACACAAAGTTCATCGCAACTGAATACATCTTCTACATACCTCTTCAATCATTTTGATTGGAGAGGTTTTTTAAAGGAGGATGTATTTATGAAACTTGTTATCGCTGAGAAGCCCTCGGTGGCGCAGTCCATCGCCCGCATAATCGGAGCAGCCGGCCGCAAAGACGGATACCTGGAAGGAAACGGTTATCTCGTCAGCTGGTGCGTCGGTCATCTGGTGGAACTGTCTGCGCCGGAAACCTATGATGAACGTTACTCGAAATGGCGCCTTGAAGATCTGCCGATTCTGCCGGAAAGCTGGCTCTACCAGGTCTCGTCAGGCACAAAGAAGCAGTTCGGGATCCTGAAGGAACTCATGAAAAGGCCGGATGTGGAATCTCTCGTCTGCGCGACAGATGCCGGACGCGAGGGAGAGCTGATCTTCCGTCTCGTTTACAACCAGTGTCACTGTAAAAAGCCATTTGAACGGCTGTGGATCTCCAGCATGGAGGACGCGGCCATCCGGGAAGGCTTCCGGGAACTGAAACCCGGAACCGCATACGACAACTTATATGCAGCAGCCCTTTGCCGGGAGCGTGCCGACTGGATCGTCGGAATGAACGCCACCCGGCTTTTTTCATGCCTTTATGGAACCACGCTGGCAGTCGGCCGCGTGATGACGCCGACCCTCGGCATGGCGGTCATGCGGGAGGCCGAGATCCGGGCGTTCAGGCCGGAGATCTTCTATGAAGTGGAGCTGCGTTTTAGCGGTATTTCCGCTAAAAGCGACCGGATCAAAGAGAGGTCAGAGGCGGAAAATGCCCTGCAGGCCTGCCGGAATGAAGCCAAAGCACAGGTCCTCTTTTCCGTCCGAAAGGAAAAGACAGAAAAGCCGCCTGCACTTTATGATCTGACGTCCCTGCAGCGCGACGCCAACCGGATCCTTGGATTCACCGCGCAGCAGACCCTGGATTACACCCAGAGCCTGTATGAGAAAAAGCTGGTCACCTATCCCAGGACCGACAGCCGGTATCTGACGGATGATATGGCACCGGCACTTCCGGAATGGCTGACAAAGACAGCACACGCCTTTGGCCTCACGGATTTCTATATGGACCCTTATAACGAAGTCCAGAAGAACCAGATCAGCCAGGTGATCAATAACAAAAAGGTCTCCGACCATCACGCCATTATCCCGACAAAGACCTGTGCGGATACCGATCTGTCTGGCCTTCCCTCCGGAGAAATGCGGATCCTGATGCTGATCGCCTGCCGCTTTCTTGCAGCTGTCTCCGAACCGCACCGGTACGCAGAGACAAGGCTCACGCTTTCCTGCGGCGGACGGGAATACACATCCAAAGGAAAAGATGTCCTGTACGAAGGGTGGAAACGGATTGAGAGGCATTTCCGGCCAGCCGTAAAGGATGGTAAAGACGGAAACGCCCTGCAGAGCCTGCCGGAGGGGATCCGGGAGGGCATGACACTCCCAGTCCAAAAGGCAGAGGTGAAAGAAGGAAAGACGACCCCGCCGAAGCGCTTTACAGAAGACACCATGCTGAGCTTGATGGAATCTGCCGGTGCCAAAGAAATCCCTGCGGAGGCAGAACGCAAAGGCCTCGGCACACCGGCGACCCGCGCGGCCACGATCGAGAAGCTGGTGCAGAAAGGCTTCCTCACAAGACGCGGGGATAAGAAGACCAAATATCTGGTGCCGACGGACCGGGGCATTTCCCTGATCACAGTGATGCCGGAGCTTATCCAGTCCCCGACGCTGACAGCGGACTGGGAGCAGAAGCTTTTACAGATCGAGCGCGGCGAATATGACCCGTCGGCATTTATGCAGGAAATCGAAGACATGATCAGCACACTGGTGAAGACCTACGAGGTCGTGAAAGGAGCGGACGTTTTGATGAACGGAAAGAAAGTGATGGGAGCCTGCCCGCACTGCGGCGCGGAGGTGATGGAACGTCAGAAGGGATGGTTCTGCAGCAACAGGGAATGCCGGTTCGTTCTCTGGAAGGACAACCGGTATTTTACGAAGATCGGCAAACACCTGACCGGCCAGATGGTGGAAAAGCTCCTCCGGGACGGACGCATCCGTCTGAAGGACTGCAAGAGCCAGAAGACCGGAAAGACGTATAACGCTGATCTTCTGCTTTCCACCGAGGACGACGGCCGCGCGGTATTCTCCATGGAGTTTGAGAAGGGAGGCGGCAGAAATGAGCGAAAGAAACGAACATGAGCACAGCATCCGGTTCATCACCACAGACTATGAAGAGCTCTTCCGGATTCCGGACGGCGGAACGGTGCTGGTGACATTTCCGGACCGGCAGTTCGCGGAGAAATGCAGCTATATCGATGATTACCACATGAAGGTCGGGACTTCCGTCTATCACATCTGTCAGTATGCAGAAATCCTGAAGCAGAACGGCGGGCGGTGTGCTCCGGAGCCAGAAACAGAACTTGCGAAGGCCACCTGGCAGCTCGGTCACAGGGAATACCTGCTGTTGGAGCGCACGGATGCCGGCTTCCGCTATGAGATCCTCACGAAGGATTTCCTGTCCCGGACGCAGGGACAGCTGGACCGTCCGGAATGGACCATGAACCAGGCCCGGGAATATGTTCTGGATCTCGCGGGACTGGACCATAGAAGCCGGTTTGCCGTCTCCTATGACATGGTGAAGCAGAAATCCAGGGATGTGCTGAAATCTTCGGATGTGAGGAACATCGAATGGGTGGATTCAAAGTATTATCCCGGAATGCGCACTGCGCAGCACACGCTGACCTGCGAGATCCGAGGGGAGGCATTCCGTCTGACCTACGAAGTTTCAAAACATGATGACGGCGAGGGATTTGTGATTCATTCCGACGGAAAGGATATCTGGGATCTTATGCCTGAGCCGGAACTGGAAAAACTGGAGTTTACGCTCTCCCGTGCCGTGCCATTTGGCCATTGGAAGAAGGATATCGACCAGGCAGAAACCGTTGAGGCTGTGAGGGATGTCCGTTACGGGATCTGGGAAACAGAGAATCTGAACCTGACCAGAGACCAGATCCGGGAGCTGCACGAAATGATTGACCGCAAGGAGGAAACTCTTACCGCAGCGATGAAAAAGGAATCTGTCCTGAAACAGCTGGGGGAAACGAAACCGGAAAACGGGGAGAAGAAAGCTCCCAAAAGACAGAAAAAGCAGAAGGAAGGAGAACGCACATGAGCAAATGGGATGAATCTCATACCGAACCGATTCACGATACACCTGCGGAAAAGGATGTGCTGATCCGCGCCATGGAAGCCACCGGCTATACGCTCGATACCATCGAAAGCACAGACGACCATCTCCGCTTCTTCGGGGAAGGCGGCCAGACCATGACCATGGCCGGCTGGCATGAATGCGAAGCCTGGCTGAACGGGGTTGTCTTCGATGATCCGGTCATGTCGAACCGCGTGGAAATGATCCTGCACCCGGAGCGTTTTGTCACGGAAGCTGCGGCAACCAGCACCACCATGCGTGCCATCGAGGATATGGTGGAGCAAAATGACAACCAGTTCGACGGCATCATCAATAATCTGCCCGACGAGCCGCCGGCCGGAACTCCGGATCCGGCAAAGGCAGCACGGGAGGCTGCTGACACAGCCGCACGCAGTTCCGTTCTGGAAAAGCTTCGCGAGAAAGAGCGGGCCAGACCGCCCAGACCACCGCGTCCCTTTATGCCGGATCGTGAGGAAAGGAGTCTGGAATGAATATCACACTTGACAAGCAGGAAGCAATCCTTCTCTTTCTCTACTGCGGTAATGACCGGAATGATACCATTCGCAATCTCCGGGAAATGCAGACGCACCTGCATGCCGATGAGCAGGATCTGCGACAGATGGCAGACAGCCTGATCGGGAAGCTTCAGGGAATCGGGGATAAGGATTTTTCGGCTGCCTTGGATCTGGTAGATGACGCGGTATGAGGAGGCACCTATGTCAAACAGAATACGAATCTACACCAAAGTGATGCCGGAGGAACTGGCCCGGATCAGAGAAAAGATGTCTGAGGTGGACGTCCGGAACCGCAGCGCTTATCTTCGGAAAATGGCACTCGACGGCTACTGCGTCAACATGGATTTCTCCGATATCCGGGAGCTGGTGTCACTGCTCCGCCGGTGCAGCAACAACTTGAACCAGTATGCGAAGAAGGCAAATGAGAACGGAAGCATTTATGCAGAGGACATCCGGGACCTGCAGACGAGGCTGGATGAAATCTGGGAATCCGCAAAAGAGATCATGGCGAGACTGGCGACGATTACGTAAGGGGGAATGACTATGGCAGCGACAAGGCTGATCGCACTTCATGTGAACAAGGGCAGGTCTGTCGCCGCCTGCCTCGAAGCAAGAACCGATTATGCGAAGAATCCGGAAAAGACGGAAAAGGGAGATCTGGTCACTTCCTATGAATGCGATCCGATGACCGTTGACGAAGAATTTATGCTGACAAAACGGAAATATCAGCAGATCACCGGCCGGGAGCAGCGGGGAAATGTGATCGCTTACCAGATCCGGCAGTCCTTTAAACCCGGCGAGATCACGGCGGAGGATGCCAATCGAATCGGCTATGAGCTAGCCATGCGTTTTACCAAAGGACGGTATGCCTTCATCGTAGCTACGCACACGGACCGGGCGCATATTCACAACCACATCATTTTCAATTCGACGGCTCTGGATGGGACCCGGAAGTTCAAGGATTTCCATCTGTCCGGGTTGGCGCTGCAGCGGCTCAGCGACATGGTCTGCCTGGAGCACGGCCTGTCGGTGATCGAGCCGAAGCCTTACCGGGAACGGCAGAAACGGACCATCTACCCGAAGAAGGAAACGATCCGGGAACAGATCTGCCGGGACATT
>OCVV012822739.1_pt1 | contig 11296 bp, 11 predicted proteins | sample 1539721 | NCBI WGS metagenome assembly OCVV01 (sample SAMN02144230, study PRJEB22623) | gut metagenome | biome: sheep rumen | host: Ovis aries | place: New Zealand | reverse complement strand
CGCCAATACAAGAGCGTAGCCTACGTAATCAACGAGCGAGGCATCCGCGAAACCCATGCCGTCTCTCTCCCCTCCTACCTACTCTTCAGCATGACGTATAAGTTCAACAAACAGCCGAAGAAGAAATAATGCACACAGCAAGCACAGAGGGCAAGAAGTGTACATGATAATTGTTAAAAACAAAGAATAAAACGTATTTTTCTTTAGAAATTACACTTAAAAGTAAAATAGTTATCGTATATTTGCAGCGAATCAAGACAAATACAATTATGAGCGAAGCCGAATTAGTATTAGTGGAAGAAGCAAAGAATTGCACTCTTTACACCATTCAGTTCCTCTCGGAAGATGACACGGAGTTTGAGCAGTTTTTCAACAAGTTCAAGGAAGACATTGAGTTCAGCCCTGACCTGATGCGCATTGTAGGATTCCTTGGTAAAATTGCTGACTTCGGAGCCTTGGAACGCTATTTCAGGCCCGAGGGCAAGATGAGCGACCACGTTGTTGCATTGCCTACCGTGCAGTCGAAACTGCGGCTCTATTGTCTGCGCCTTTCTGATAGGATTCTTATTCTGGGTAACGGTGGCGTGAAAAACACGAAGACTTACGAGGAAAGCAAAGAACTGAGCGGCTATGTGCTGACACTTCAAAACTTCGACCGACTGATAAAAGAAGGCGTAAAAGACGGCACTATCATTGTGTCTGAGAACAGAATAGAAACAGATAAAACGTTTGACCTATGAAGACAATGAAGACCCCATTCAAACAGATGATAGCGGCAGTGCCTGCTGACATCCAACAGGAGGTGGACTTGGAGTTAGCCATCTCCAATCGTATCAACGACTTGATGGTGCAGCGTGGCTTAACGAAGTTGGAGTTTGCTCAGGCCCTAGGCAAGCGTCCTAGCGAGGTGACTAAGTGGCTCAGCGGTCAGCACAACTTCACCATCCGTACCCTGTCGGCACTCTCGGCGTTTTTCGGAGAGTCACTGGTGCGTGTCTGTTAGTTCGCTCTCGGCATGACAACAGCCAAGGAGTGGAAAGAACACTGTGATGTTAACGGCGGCTACATTGCCGTAAAGAAGGACGGCAACATTGTTTGCTATCACTTCTACAATCGCAACAACGTGGAATACCACTTCTAACAACACTTGTTTTGAACTTGCAAGCCGTTGCTGTTATCATCTCGGCTCACTATATCTTAGTGTAATCAAAAAAGCACTACCTCACGGCAGTGCTTCGTAGTACTTGTCAAGCCAGAGCGAGTGGTAGTTCTCGCGGACTGCATCCATCGCGCCTATCATTTCCTGATGACCGAGCTGTCGCCAGGTGGAATCAGCAGATGCTGTTGCAAATGCAAGATGCTTTCGACAAACTCACCAATGCTTACGAAGAAATACAACTCTCCCAGAAAGCCATTGAGAAAGCAAACGAGAATCTCCGCATGAACGAAGACTACTATTCCGTTGGAACCATCAACATGACCAACTTGCTTGATGCCCAACGCCTTCAGCAACAAGCCCTCGACCAATATAATGATGCCGTTTGCGAATACCAAATGTGTCGTTCCCACTACCTCATCGTCACCGCACGTAGCGAACAATCCCGATAAAAACTTGGGATTATTCTCAACCACGAATTTCACGAATTAAACGAATTTTTTTAGACTATTTTATCTTATTTCACGAATAAAAATGCTGGCATTTTTAAAATTAGAGAAATTCGAAATAATTAAAATCTGAATTGACTTACGCCGAGCTGAAGGTTCGTGAAAATTCGAGTAATTCGTGGTTTAAAATAATACAAATAAAAGGATTAAAAACATCCCAAGTTATTTTTTCGATTGGAGTTTTAATTTTTACTTTTTAATTTTTCATTTTTAATATTACTTAATCCTAAGTATCCAGTCCGCAATGTCCTTCATCACCTCTTCCGACATTGTGATTTCGATTTGTCCATACTCCGCGTAGAGTCCTGTACGGCAAGGCTGGAAGAGATGGTTCAAACCATAATATTCTTTGATGAGGTGCTTGTCATTCTTTGGCAACAACTCTCGAAGCAAGCCGAGATTGTGCTTGGCATCCACCTGAAAATCTTTCATGCCATTCAATGCCATCACAGGACAAGTGATTTTCTGAATGGAAGGTGCTGGGTCGAATTTCAAGAAATAATCCATCCATGAATTATCGCCATATTGAGAACGAATGGATGCCAAAACCATCTCTTCGCTCAACTGTTGGCGCTGTTGTTCCGCTGCTTCAAAGCTGAGTTGTCCAGCTTCTTCTTGCAAACGAATGATACCCAATGCCTGATCCATGCTCACCGTCTTTCCGTCGGTGGCTGGTCCCGCCATACTCACCACGAAATCCACTTTCCCTTCGCCTGCCAAGATGAAGGCAATCAGTCCGCCTTCGCTATGTCCTAAGATGCCCACACGTCCGAACTCGCCTCTCTTCTGCATGTCGCGGAGACAGTCGAGCCATCCCTCGGCATCGCGTGCATTCACCTCCGTGGTGTTGCCTTCCAAGCTGCCTTGCGATTTAAACACGCCACGGTCGTCGTAGCGCAAAGTGGCAATGCCTCGCTTGGCGAGATAGTCGGCAAGCACGAGGAAAGGCTTGTGGTCGAAGAGTTCTTCATCGCGGTTCTGCTGTCCACTGCCCGACACCATCAGCACCACGGGCACCTGTGCTGGCTTGAGGGTGAAACCATAGCCAAAGGGATAAGTGATTGTGCCACCCAGCCATGCGCTGTCGTATTTACTCATCACTGACACTTCCTTCGTCTGATAAGGATAGGGTTCTTTGGGGGTCTGCGGACGGGCAGGTTTTACCAAATCGCCAGCATGGAGTGTGAGTCCGATGCTTTGTCCTCGCTGCTTGAAGTTACCAGCGAAAGTCTTGCCATCATCCTGAATGGCAGCTTCGTACTTGGCACCGAGCACAGGCATGTCGATGAAGATGCTGTCGGCAGTGAGTCGGCTGATGACGGCAGGAATATCCGAAGCACCTTGATTGGGACTGTCCCAAAGACATTTCCTCGTGCCATCCTCAGCACTCTCGAATCGGCACACCAAAGGCAAACCGACCATATCCAATTTGCCCGAATACTTAGCTTGAAGATTTTGTGCGCTCGCTGCCATCGCAGACAGAAACACGCACAACATGATGACATATCGTTTCATAATGACTTTCACTTTTGCATGAAAAAATTCACAGAAACTTGATGGGGTCTTGCCTCATAGGTATTTCCCCGGGTTGTGTCAGCTTATAGACTTCATTGTTGATGTAATCACTGAGGTCTGAAATGTTTCCTTTGTTTGCACCAAAGTTCAGGAGATTCAAGATAGACCTTGACGATGACTCCACCACTACCCTGCAAGTTTGGCTACTGGTGGCAACGACCTTCATCTTCACGTTCTCACTGAATGGAGAAATCCACAAGCCATGACGTGCCTCGATAATGAACAAGTCATCGTTGCACTTCACACTGCTAAACTTCGTGCTTTTGTCGAACAGATGCTTCACTGCCGTATAGGTCGTGCGAGCATTGTGAGGAAATTCGAGTGTCGTTGTTTGCATTAGTTTTACATCTTTTCTATCTCTCTCACCCTTTCATTAGAAATACCCATAGCAGCAGCGAACTTGTCAAGACGGCGACGCTCTTTTTCTGTCACGTCGCCTTTTTCGACATATTCGCGATACATATCAAGATACTCCTGCTCGTCCTCTGTCAGTTGTGGCTGAGCAAGAGAGGCTTCCAATTCCTTCGCACGCTCTTCGCTGATACCCAGTTTCTGGCGAATGCGGTCAAGCATCTTACGCTCACGAGGCGTAATCTCAACATCGTCTTCCAAGAACTCACGAATGTTGTCGAGGTACTCCTGTTCGGCTTCACTATATGAAGATTCATCAGTTATCCTGTTGTTCTCTATCTCTTCATCCTCATATTCCCCTTCTTCCTCCTCTTCTTCGTCCGATATACTTTCACCTGTAATATACTCGATTATATCCTTTACATAATAAAGACTCGGATCCTCATCACCAGTTTCTATGGATATCAGATTACTAAATATATTAACATTTTTTCTTTTTTCAACCATGTCAGTTATGTCAACTCCAAACTCAGATTCTAACTTCATGCTTATCTCAGCGACATCTAAATCATCAGCCCCTAAGTCTTCTAAGGAGGCATTTGGAACAACTTTATCGTAGCCAATACCTAACACATCGGCTATAATCTTCTTTATTTTAGCGACATCATCATAATCTGAACTATAATCTTCGTCTTCAAGTAAAGAGGTCAGATAATTAAGGTCGAACTTACCTTCCGCTTCATACATCTTTGTGAGTGCAGTCAAGTATAGATAGGCTGCTCCGTACACAATTGCTGTAGAAGTAACAGTACTGATAGCGGCACTTGCAATCCTACCAACGAAGGGAATGTATTTGACACCTTCACTAACGGCATTCGCTCCGATTTTAGCACCAGCGGAAGAAAGATTTGTCAGAACAGCAGAGGTTAGGCTCTTACCAACGTTATCACTTATTTTGATGCCAAGGACTTGATTAATATCGTAATACATTTTCCATAACGATGCGACAGCGGCAGACGTTGCTACAACGCCAGCTCCAGACTTTGCTACAACGCCAGCTCCAGGTATAAAGCTTTTTGCCAAGCTCACTCCAAGCTGAACTTTCTTGTGTCTCTCAACCACGTTAACTAATTCGTCGGGGATGATGTTCCTCATAACTTCTGAAGTTTTACCTCCTGCATAGTAACCGACTACGCCGCCATTCACCAATCTACCCAGTTTGGTAGCTACGTTTATTATATCATTTTTATTGTATTTCATAATAATGTTAATTGTTAGTTATTTCGTTTTTGTTGTTTTTGAAGTCTGACTTAGCGGCCTTAATGAAATTTTTGATGACTTCTTTGTTCTTTAAGATGTCCTTTACGGCCGAGTTTATTTGAGTAATGTCTATACTGCCATTACCATTGTTAGCAAGGAGCGTCAGAGCCTTGACATAGATATATCCCGAAGCAAGCGTAACCGCGTATAGCGATGCCGACATTAAAGCAGTGCCTGTTACAGTTCCTAATCCCGGTATTGCTTTGATGGCACTGCCAAGACCTGCCATAGCCATATATGAGGCCAGATTTGTAACAACACCTGAACCAACGGTTTTCAGAACATTGTCTCTGATACTTATTCCGACCTTGCTATTCACACGGCCGTACATAGTCCAGATATTGGCTGCACCTGCTGCAACATCTGCACCAGGAACGGGTATCAAAGCAGAACCGACAGCCAACTTGGAGTGTAGTTTCACTACATCGACTATTTCTTGTGGTAATAACTGTTCTGCTGTCTTGTCTAATACTGTAACGAGGGCTTCTGCCGCTTCATACAATTCAATATAACCACTTTTCATAATATCAAACTTATTAATCCATTCATATCCACTTTCAGATATATTCCATTTAAGGCCCCCCTTTCTTTATATCCACTCCGTAGATACGCCTGAAAGCATCAACAACACTCTGACCACCATTCGTATGAACGGGGTCACTGAAAGACTGTGACGCCACCTCAACACTCATACCTGGCTCCAAACGGATGCCATTGGTGTTGACTCTTGTTTTTACTGTAATTCTGAATAATGGCATAATATTTGTTTTTTCCGTCCTTTGAGAGTATTAGATAACATATTGATTTTTATACAATTAATCAGCTAAACCAACAGGAGTTTTAAAAGCTTGTAAATTAGCTTTAGCTAAACAAAGCCAACTCATTTGCGCATTCAACATGCAGTTCCTTATGGTTTGAGTTGCAAATATATAAAATAAATTTTGTTGCCACAAACAAAATCATGAGATAAGTAACAATGAAAAATAAGTTGGTATAATAGTTGTCTTAGGAAAGAAATTTGAATAATTATCATAATTACTCCAAAAATTGGTGTCGTTTTTAAAAAAACATATTATTTCTGACAAAATTATCCTAATTATTCTAATTTCTTTCCTTAATATAATCGCTCATTTGATTCTACTGATTTTTTCCCTCGAATCTCCAGATGCGCTCCTTTGAATTTACTGAACTTTTCCTTTGGTTTTACTGAAATGGCGAGCCCTCAACGTTAACACGGCGAGCGCTCGTTATCGCAACGGCGAGCGCTCGCTGATTCGATGGCGAGCGCTCGGCAACTAGTTGAATCCAAAGGAGCGCTTCAGTCAGTCCCAAAAATTGCTTCTGATCATCCTCACACGCGCTTCAGTAAAACCACAGAAGCGCTGAAGTAAATCAACGTATGCAATTCAGTGAATCCTCACACGCGTTGCAGAATTTCCTGAAGCGTTGCCTTAAGGCAGCGCTTCGTAATACTTATCAAACCAAAGTGAATGGTATTCTTTAAGGATACCTATCACCTCTCCCGCCATCTCCTGATGGCCAAGCTGTTTCCAGGTGGAATCGACACGAGAGGCAAGCAGAAGCGCCTCGTATTCGGAGACCACATCGCAGAGGTGGAACAGACTGGTGTTGATGGGTACAGGAACCCATTTGTAGTCGCGATAGATGATTTCGCCAATCGTCGTTCCCCAGATGTCGATAGCTCGATATGGGTAGCCAGCCTTCTGGCAAATGTCGCCCAGCTGCAGAGCGCGGTGTGCCATCTTCCGCGTGCCGTGGGCTTGGTTAATGAACTCTTTTCCTTCTTTCTCCACTTGATTGAGTGTTCTGGCGTCCATCCGAACGATGCCTTGCTGCGGTGTGCAAGTGCAGCAGAGGCGGTAGATTTTTTGATTCATAAACCGAAAAAATTACAATAAATAAAAGAACGAATTAGACTCAGGGACGCGCACAAAAAAAGATACAACAATCCCCTGAATCGCCATTTAGCATGGCTGCATAGTTGGATTGTTGTATCAAATTCTGTTGCAAAGATACGGATTCCGAACGAAATCTAACAGACGAAATCAGTTTTTTTCAGAAAAAAGACAAAGAACACAGAGGAATATGGGCAAAAATATATAAATTTGTGCCTTAGTAACGATAAAAAATAAGTTGGGATTATTCTCAACCACGAATTACTCGAATTAAACGAATTTAAGCTCGGCGTTATCCAATTCTTTTAAATATTATTTATTCATATTTCACGAATAAAAATGCCAGCATTTTTCAAATTAGAGAAATTAGATAAAATTAAAATAATAAATTCGTTAAATTCGAGTAATTCGTGGTTAAAAAAACAAATGAATGGATTAGAATCATCCCAAGTTGTTTTTAACGATTACTTAACACACATATATAATAGAAGTTTCGAAAACGATATAAGAAAACAAATGACGAGAATACTCATTTTTTTGATGATGATGTTTTCCGCTCAAAGTCTCTTAGCTGATGAGAAACTGACGGGAAAAGTCATTGGCACGACTCAATGCTACGATTATAACAAAGGAATGATTTCTACAAGCGTGAACACCTGCGAAATGGCGTTCGACGGCAATGCCGACACCTTTCTTGCCACCTACGAGCGCAGTTACACTTGGGCTGGATTGGACTTGGGGAAACCATACGTCATTACACGTGTGGGATGGATGCCACGCGATGACTACAACGGTCCGAAGCGAGTGGTGCTTGGTGTGTTTGAAGGAGCCAACCGTGAAGACTTCATGGATGCCCTGCCCCTGTATGTCATTACCGAACAAGGTGTGAGAAAACAGCTCTCACATGCCGCTGTGAACTGTAGCAAAGGTTTTCGCTATGTGCGCTACGTGGGGCCGAACGATGCACGCTGCAATATCGCCGAATTGGAATTCTATGGGCATGAAGGAGAGGGAGACGAAAGCCAACTCTACCGACTCACCAATCTACCCACTGTGAGCATCCACACACTGAACGGCGAGTTGCCCTACGACAAAGAGCATCAAATCAGTGCACAAATCACTATCATCGGCGACAGTGGAAACAAGGTGTTGCTCTCAGAACCTGGAACGATTCGTGAACGAGGCAACTATTCGCGCAACTTCCCTAAGAAACCTTATCGCATCAAGTTCGATAGCAAACAGCACGTGCTCGATGCTCCTGCCAAAGCAAAGAAATGGACATTGATAAACAACTATGGCGACAAGACACTGATGCGCAATATGTTGGCTTTCGAAATCAGTAGGCAATTAGGCATGCCTTATACTCCCTACTCGAAGGCAGTCGATGTACTGCTCAATGGTGAGTATAAAGGTTGCTATCAGTTATGCGACCAAGTGGAGGTCAACAAAAAGCGTGTGGCAATCGACGAACTGACTCCACAGGACAACAGCGCACCTGCATTGACAGGCGGTTATCTGCTGGAGGTAGATGCTTACGCCTACGATGAGGAAGTGATGTTTTATTCCGCTAACAATAATCCCGTTGCCATCAAGTCGCCTGACGGAGACAGCATCACATGGGTGCAGAGAAAATACATTGAATCGGCTTTCAACAAGATGGAGCAACAGTGGCAACGCTATCTTGACCTGAACACCTTCCTCCGACATTTTCTGACGGGGGAGCTATCGGGCAACACCGACACGTACTGGAGCGTGTTCATGTATAAGCAGCGCGAAAACGACACCATCTACACGGGACCAGTATGGGATTTTGACTTGGCTTTTGAGAACGATAATCGCACTTATCCGATTAACAATTTGAACGACTATCTCTATCGCACCAAAGGCAGTTATACGGGCAACATGAGGTCATTTGTTGATAAGATTGTGGTGAACAACACGTCTGCCAAAAAGAAAATGTTGCAAATATGGGCTGAAGCCCGTCAGGACAAACTGACGGAGGAATATCTTGTGGCTTATTTGGACTCTTTGGAAGACATGCTCCAAGAGTCGCAACGACTCAACTTTCTGCGTTGGCCCATCATGAACCAATATGTGCATCAGAACCCAGTGATTTGGGGCAGCTATAAGGCTGAGGTGGATAATGCACGGCGTTTCCTGAAGAAACGTATCACGTGGATGGACAACAAATTAGGATATGATGCTATGGCAGACATCCATGATGTGCAGCTCGCAAACGAGTGGTCAATCGACACCGACCGTCCGTATGAAGTGTATTCAGTGGGAGGACAACTATTGGGACATGACATGACAGGTCTGCCACAAGGTGTCTATATCCTTCGCCAAGGTATGAAGACGATGAAAGTGAGAAGATAATTTTGAGCTTGCTTCAAAGAAATTCTCATTACTTATTTCTTCATTTTCAAAAAAATATATACTTTTGCATGTGGCAATATGAAAAGCGCATACAGACGCAAGATTGCGGATGAAAAAGTTGTATAAAAAAGCAAACCGATGATGAAGAAAGTGATGGTCATACTACTGATGGCAATGTTAAGCCTCAGTGCTTGGGGACAAAAGATTGTCCTCAGTGGAACTGTTGTCAACGAAAGGAATGGCAACAAGATTTCTTTAGCTGTGGTGTCGGTGCCTCACACAAATGTGACGGTGGTGACGAACGACGACGGTTTCTTCACGCTGAAAGTGGATGAGGCTCCGCATACGATTGTGGTTTCTCACTTAGGTTTTGAATCGAAAGAGGTGCCTGTGCCCAACACTTCCACCGACGGACTTGAGATTCGTTTGAAACAAACTTCCATCCCGCTGAAGGAAGTGGTGGTTTGGACAGAGAATCCACGTGCACTGGTGAGTCTCGCAATCGAGAAAATACCAAGCAACTATAGCAAGACGCCTATGCTCTACAATTGCTTCTACCGCGAAACTGCTATGAAGCGACAGCATTTCATCTATGTGGCAGAGGGGGTTGTGGATATGTACAAGACAGAATATAAACGGGGAAACGGACGCGACCGAGTTGCCATCATGAAAGGACGCCGATTACTCAGTCCAAAACAGGGCGACACATTGGCACTCAAGGTGATGGGCGGCCCTGTGCAGCCCATTGAATTGGACATCGCGAAAAACAGGGAATTTCTGCTCAACGAAGCGGAACTGTCCAACTATCGTTTTGAAATGGAAGCACCCGACATGATTAACAACCGATTGCAATATGTGGTTAGCATTTCGCCTAACAAGCAACTGCCTTACGCACTCTATTACGGCAAGCTCTATATCGACCATGAGAACCTGGCATTCACACGTGCGGAACTCTCGCTCGACATGAGCGACAAGTACAAGGCTACGGACCTAATGCTGATTCGAAAACCTGCGGGGGTGAGTTTCAAGCCCAAGGAACTATCGTGCTTGATTGAATATCGATATGAGCAAGGTGTGACGCATATCTCCTATATCCGCAACACGTTCCGATTCAATTGCGACTGGAAACGACGACTCTTCAGCACTTCGTATGCCGCCTTCTGCGAAATGGTGGTGACGGACAAGCATAGCGACAATGTGCAACCCATCTCGGGTAGGGACTCCTTCGATTCCCGCGACTCCTTCTACGACAAAGTAGATTATTTCCTCGACCCCACTTTCTGGGAGGACTACAACATCATAGAACCCACAGAAACCCTCAATAATGCCATCAACAAGCTGCTGAAGAAACATGGAAAAATGAGGAATGAAGAATGATGAATGAAGAATTTAGATGCATGATAACCATGTAGGAACTATCATCATTGTGAAACAAAAAAGCATCAGCTGAGGAGCTGATGCTTTTTTATTGAGTATATCTCACAAGGAGAATATAGAATTAGTCTTTGCTAAAACGAGAGAAGTTGTTGAATGCCGAGAATGCAGAAGTTGGGTCGAACTGAGGACGACGTATTTCATCAGCTTCTTCACGGCTACCAACGATGATGCGGTCGAACTGACGAAGACCTGTACCTGCTGGGATGAGGTGACCGCAAATCACGTTCTCCTTCATACCCTCGAGAGGATCGCTCTTGCCACGGATAGCTGCTTCGTTGAGCACCTTTGTCGTCTCCTGGAAGGATGCAGCCGACATGAAGCTGGTTGCACCGAGGGCAGCACGAGTGATACCCTGGAGAATCTGAGTGCTGGTAGCAGGAACGGCATCACGAGTCTGAACCAACTTGAGGTCACGACGCTTGAGGAGGGAATTCTCGTCACGAAGCTTGCGAGCGGTGACAATCTGTCCCTTCTCCAATACTTCGCTATCACCTGAGTCGGTGACAATCTTCTTGCCCCAAATGCGGTCGTTCTCTTCAGTGAATTCGAGCTTGTCAACAACACCACCTTCGAGGAAACGAGTATCGCCTGGGTCAACAATCTGAACCTTGCGCATCATCTGACGAACGATGATTTCGAAGTGCTTATCATTGATG
>OCVV011299831.1_pt1 | contig 11296 bp, 11 predicted proteins | sample 1539721 | NCBI WGS metagenome assembly OCVV01 (sample SAMN02144230, study PRJEB22623) | gut metagenome | biome: sheep rumen | host: Ovis aries | place: New Zealand | reverse complement strand
AAACAATGTAGTAAAGTTAATGGTAATGTAACAACTGAAGAAGGTAAGTTTAATACTCAAGGTATTACTTGTCCTGAGGCATATCCTTCTACATTAAAAGATTTTGGTGGTTGTTATGTATGTTCTAATGCTAATAACTACTATATGGGAGAGATTCGATTCCCTGGTACTTGGGTTGAAAATAAAACAGGAAACATATCATTTACTAAACAGGGTGATGGTTGGAGAAAAGAAAAAAATAAATTCTGTGTACCATTAAATACTCAAGATACTAATAAATTGTGGTATTTATGGTATTTGAAGAAAGAGTATTCTACTGAGTATACATATATTAAAGAGTTTAAAGATTATTGTCTTAATATTGATACTACAGATATTAATACTCTAAAACAAAATGCTAATAAAGAAACTAGAAATTATAATCTTCATGCTACTGTTACTAATTTTGGTTATTATGGATGGAATTTTAATTTAGATTGTTTCTATGGTTTAAATACAAAATACCCGCCTACAACAACTATTACTAAAGAAGTAATTCCTCCTTGTGATACTGATCCAAATAATTATTTTGCTCGTACAGTTAATTTGGAAAATGTTTTCCCAGATAGAGAAAAAGGTGATATATTAGTAAATAATGAAGCTGGTACTAATACTGGTAGAACACCTGGATTTAACTGGACAAGTTATGCATTGATATATTATAGTAAAGATCGTTATATGGCTATTGATCCAATGATGTATCTTGGAGCAGTACAAAAACGAGGACAAGATATTTATAAGGAAGAAAATGAAGATGATTATCTTGATTATGAATTCTATTTAACACCTTCGGTATTAATGGATATTAGAAAGATTAAAGGTAATTATGATCAGCCAGCTTCACCAACTAGTGATGGTAGTAATGTATCAAAATCTAGTGGTTACAATTTTACATCGTGTGGGCGTTCTGTTTATACTAGTGCACTTATTAACTACTTAGAGACTAAGCATGCTGTTAAAAAGAGAATTGATACAAATGGTACTACTAGATGTTGCAATAATCCTAAAGGTAATGGTGAGTGTGAATACTTCGGTGTTGATAAGAATAAATAATTGAAATAGAGCTTAGGCTCTATTTCTTTATTTTTGCTATAAAAAAAAGTTATAGATATATAAAATAATATTATTTGTTTTTATAATAATTGTGCTATAATATAAAGTTATAAAGGAGCGGGTTTGTTATGAAAGATGTTAATTTGAATTCACTGAAGATATTTTTAGAAGTTGCTAATTGTAAAAGTTTCTTAGAAGCTTCTAATAAACTATTTATTACACAACCAGCTGTTTCTAGAAGTGTATCTAATTTGGAACAAGAACTTGGTGTTACTTTATTTTATCGTGCTAATAAAGGTATTAATTTAACACCAGCTGGAGAAGTGTTACTAAGCTATTTGAATGAATGTAAGAATTTATTGGATTCATGTGATAGAGTTTTAGAATCTATGAATGATTCTGAAAATGGAGAAATTGTGATTGGAGTTCAATCTCATATAGTTAGAAATTATTTAATGAGTAAAATGAAACATTTTAGACAAAACCATCCTAAAATTAAAATAATATTAATTGATTTATCTACTGTTGATTTGATTGAATATCTTGAAAAGAGAAAAGTTGATTTAGTAATTGACTCATCACCAATTGAATCTATTTATAATAATTTAGTAATTGAACCAATTAAAACTTTAGAGACAAGTTTTATTAAGAGTGTTAATAATAAGAATAAGATTACTACTTTAGAAGATTTAGCAAATGAAGGATTAATTTTGCCTATTGCGAGAAGTTCTATTAGAAAAAATATTAACAATTTATTTAAAGAAAAAGGTATTGCAATTGATCCTATACTTGAATATGGAACAGAGGAACTAATAATTGAGAGTGTTAGACGTAATATGGGTGTTGGTTATGTTGTTAAAGATGCTGTTGAGTATTTAGTAGAAGATAAAATTATTGAATATGTAAATGTCGAAGAACAGCTTCCTACAATGGAAATTAACTTGGTATATATTAGTAATTATTTAACAAATGTAAGTAAAAGATTTATTAAGGAAGAGATTTATGAAGATGGAGTATAAAACATTTATTAGTAAGCATTATGATGTTGAAAAATTAGATTTATCTTTAGGTAATAGTAATTATTTATTTTTAATATATGATGATAAATATTATTACTATTTAAAAAATAAAAAGTTCTTAGATGCTAAGTCTATTACTAATATATTAGAAGTAATTAATGAACTTAATGAAAGTTGCGAATTAAAAATTACTAATTATTATCCAATATGTTTTTGTAAAAATACTTTAGTTATTGCTTTTAGAGCAGATGTTAATAGTATAAGTAATCTTGAAAAAGTTAGATTTTTTGAATTAAGTGATGATTATAAAAAATTATGTAAATATCATGAAGAAAAGTTTTCTACTATATTTATTTCTAGTAATGTAGAAAAAGAAATTACTATGAGTCAAAAGTATATTAGAAGATATAAATTTCATGAGAGATTTATTAAAAAATATATATTTACTGAGAAGAAGAGAAAGAAAAAAGAATTTCATGAATTATTAGTCGATTTAATACCTAAAAAGAAGAGTATTATTGATGTTAGTTGTGGAGATAATTCTGATATATTTAGGATTGCTAGAGAAAAGGGATATAAGACTATTGTTGGTAATGATATATGTCTTAATTATTTAAAGACTCAAAAAGATTTAGATGTTATTTTTACTAATGATAATATTGAAGAAAATTCTATTAAGAAAAAGTCTTATGATGTTAGTTTTGTTAAAAATACACTACATCATATGAATAATTTACTTTGTATTAATAATTTATTAGATATGTTAGCAAATATTTCTAATGAGATTGTTATTGTTGAGATACTTAATCCTCAAGAGACTGGTGGTCTTCCTAAGTTTTTAAATACTTATTTATATACTAAGTTTTTAAAAGATGTAGGTAGATGCTATTTAAATGAAGTACAACTTAAGAATATTATTTATAATAAGTTTAAAAATTGTAAAATAGAATATCATAAGTTTGTTAATGTATTAGGTGAATACATGGTTTTCAAAATAGTTAAGGAGGAGGGATAGTTATGAGAGTAGAGACAGAGTCAAAATATTATTGTATTGAACCAGAAAAACTAATAGATCAATGTGAAAAATTAGGATTAAAGAGGGTAAAATATATTACTGAAGATGATGAGTATTTTACTGATTTAGATAGTGCTTTTATTAGAAATAGAACATGTCTTAGAATTAGAAATACAGATAATAAAGATATGGAAATTACTTTTAAAGGGAAATCATTAGAATTACTTGGTCAATATTCAAAAATAGAGAATAATATTAAAGCATTAAGTAGTGAATATGATAATTATGTAGCTTTATTTAGTTCACTTGGTTATTATTCTTATGTTAATGTTAATAAAGAGAGAATTATTTATAATTATCCTGATAAGAAATATGAATGTAATTTAATGATAGATAAATTGAATGGTATAGGTGGTTTTGTTGAGTTTGAAATCATTGCGAATGGTGATGATTATCATAGAGATGAACTTATAAAAGAACTTAATAGTTTTGTTAGAAAGTTTAGTGAATTTAACTTAATAGAAGCTACTGAACCATATAGAGATATTGTTGCAAAGAATATTTATAAGAATAAAGTATTAAATAAAAATAAAGATTTATATTTAGATATAGATTATGTAATAGTAGATTTAGAAAAAGATTTTTATAAAAAGAATAAAGAAAAGCTTGAAGATATACTTGGTCATAAAGTTAGATGGGGTATGTTTAAAAATATAGATAATAGTGAAATAGAAGAATTAATAAATGATTATTTTCTTAATAAAATGTTTGATACTAATGAGTTATTAGCAATATTTAAGTTGTTGAATGAAATTAATTATCATAAATATTTTATTACTAAAGCTAATAGATTGTTTTATAAAGGTTTATTAAAGAAACTAGGTATTGATATAGATATTGATAAAGACTTGGTAAATGGAACTGAAATAAATAAAAGTGTGTTAAAGAAAGCAGTAGTACTTGGAGATAGTTTAAAAGATATAATTCAAACTATTTTAATTATTATTAATATGGAGTCAGAATGAAAGCAATATTATTAGATTTAGATGGTACTTTAATAAATAGTGAGAAAGCTTTTAGTAATTGTTTTATTGATGTATTAAATAATAAATATGCTTGTAATGTTACATTAGCTGATTATAAGAAGTATGAATTAGAAAACAATGCTTTATTAATAGATTATTGTAAAAAGAATGGAATGATAGATAGTAGTATTTTAGATAGTGATATTATGAGTATTGTTTATGATAAGTATGAAGATTATTTTAGAGAAATAATTAAAGAAGATGAAGCTAGAAGTAATTTTTCAATACTTAGAGAATTAAAGAAAGATTATTTACTGGGATTAATAACTACATGTAGAAGATATTATTTAGATATATTAGACAATGAAGAGAAGATTTATGAATTATTTGATATAGTTATTGCTAGAGAAGATGTTAAAGAATTAAAACCTAATCCAGAAGCTTATTTAAAAGCTTTAGAAGTACTTGGTATTGATAGTAGTGAAGCTATTAGTTTAGAAGATTCTAAAAGAGGGGTAGACTCTAGTGTTTTATGTGGTATTAAAACTATTAAAGTAGATAATTTTACAGAGATTAAGTATGATGATTCTAGAACTATACAAGAAGAAAGCGCTAATAAAGTATTAAAGAAAATAGCTAGTTATAAATAGAAGTTATATAAAGTATAATTAGTATTTTATATAACTTTTTTTATGTAGATGATGTAAGACTTAAAATGTGGAATGATACTGGATATAAACAATTAATTGATTATTTAAAAAAGAATAAGAAAATCTAGAAATAGGTTTTCTTTTTTGATATAATGATATTGGGTATGATATATGAAAGAATTATTTGATAAGACAAAAGTAGATTTTCATATTATAGAAAAGAATGATAAAGGAGTGGGCTATTCTATTAGAATTGGAATGCCTACTTTTTTTGGATGGATTGATAATGTTAAAATAGTTATTGATAATAGAGAAATAAACTTAGAACATATTTATAATAAGGGTGATTATGCTTATTTTTATACTGATTTATTTTTAGAGACTAAGGCTATTTATAAATATTATTTTAAATTTAAATTAAATGGTAAAGATATGATTTATGATAATAATCTTAAATTAAGTAGTAATTTTTGTGTTCCAGATTGGGCTAAAGGTAAAATAATGTATCATATATTTGTAGATAGATTTAATAAAAGTAGTGATAAGCAAGAGTTTGAAGGAAGAAAAGTTCATAAAAATTGGAATGAGAAAATGATTATTGGTCCTGATGAAAATGGAATATGGAATAATGATTATTATGGTGGAGATTTAGCTGGTATTATAGAGAAACTTGATTATATTAAAAGTTTGGGAGTAAGTATATTATATTTAAGTCCAATAGTATATAGTCAATCTAATCATCGATATGATACTACTGATTATGAGTTGATAGATCCATATTTAGGTGATTTCAATGATTTAGAAAAGTTGTGTGATGAAGCTCATAAAAGAGGAATAAAAGTAATAGTTGATGCTGTATTTAATCATACTGGTGATGATAGTAAATATTTTGATAGATATAATAGATTTGGCAATGGTGCTTACAATAATAAAAATAGTATTTACCATGACTTTTATAGATATAATGAGAATAATGATTTTGAGTATTGGTGGGGATTTAAAAATTTGCCAGAGACCAATTGCTATAGCGAAGCTTGGAAGAATTATATATGTGGTGAAGATGGGATTATTGATAAATGGTTTAGTCACGGAATAGATGGTTTAAGACTAGATGTTGCGGACGAGTTAAGTGATGAATATATTGAATTGATTAGAAAAGCAGTAAAGAGAAATAAAGAAGATGGATTAATAATAGGTGAAGTTTGGTATAATCCTATGCGTATGAATAGGCATTATTTAGAATCTGGAAAGGGAATGGATTCTGTAATGAACTATTTACTTATAGATGCTTTGATAAGATATTTTAAATACAATGATGATAATAAACTTAGAGATGTATTAAAACAAATACAGGAAGAATATCCAGAAGATACAATAAATAGTTTGATGAACTTTACATCTACTCATGATATTTCTAGAATTATTAATATATTAGGAAGTGATGAATTTCTAATAAATGGTGAATGGAGTTGGAATGTAAGAGAAGATAATTATGATTATTTGAAAAAATTTGATATGTCTTCTGAAGAGTTTGATGAATTAAAAAATATACTTGAAGCTAAAAGACAAGGTGAAATTACATTAACGGATGAAGAATATGAACAAGGTAAAGATATGTTAAAAAGATATTTATATACACTTATATTTTTACCTGGGGTTGTTTCAATTTTTTATGGAGATGAGATTGGTATACAAGGACTAGGAAATCTTTCTAATAGAAAGAGTTATACTTGGGATAATATAGATTATGAATTATTATCTTTTTATAGAGAATTAGGTAGAATTAGAGGAAGAGAAAAATTTTTAGAAGAAGCTAATCTTAAGATAAAAGAATTGGATAAAGATAAATTTATATTTGAAAGGGAAAAAGATGGTGAAAAGGCACTTATTATTGTAAATAATAGTGAAAATATATTAGAAGGAATAATTCCAGAAGAGTATCTGGATTATGATTATTATTATAATTCTTCTGATTCGGTTTCTAGTGAAGTAGACAAATATAGTGTATTTGTATTGAAAAAAACAAAAAGGACTTAAAAACAGTTCTTTTTTTATGTATAATTATAATAGGTGATGTATATGAAGAATAAAAAGGTAGTAGTTATAGGTTGTGGTAATGTAGGTATGAGTTATGCTTATGCATTACTTAATCAAAGAACTTATGTTAATGAACTTGCTTTAATTGATTTAAATAGAGAAAGAGTAGAAGGAGAAGTAATGGATTTAAATCATTGTCTTGCTTTTTCTCCATCTAAAATGAAAATTAAAGTAGGAGATTATAGTGATTGCAGTGATGCTTCTTTAATAGTTTTAGCAGCTGGAGTTAATTCAAAAGTTGGTGAATCTAGATTAGATTTATTAAAAAGAAATGCTGATATATTTAAAGGTATTATTAAAGAAGTTATGAAAAATAATTTTAAAGGAGTATTTTTAATCGCTACTAATCCAGTTGATATTATGACTTATTTAGTACAAAAATATGCAGATTATCCTAAAGAAAAGGTAATTGGAAGTGGTACTACTCTAGATACAGCTAGACTTAGATTTTTAGTTGCTGAAAGAGTTGGAGTTTCACCTAGTAATGTACATGGATATGTTATTGGAGAACATGGAGACTCTGAGTTTATTCCATGGAGTAATGTAAATATTGCGTTGCAACCAATTAGTGATTTTATTAGTGAAGATGAGATGAAGATAATTTCAAAAGAAGTTAAAAGTGCTGCTTATAAAATTATTAAAGCAAAAGGAGCTACTTATTATGGAATAGGTATGTGTTTAGTTAGAATTACTAATGCTATACTTGGAGATGAGAATACTGTTATGGTTGTATCTACTTATGATAAGACTAATGATTTATATTTGGGACTTCCAAGTATTATTAATAAGAATGGTGCTAGTAAAAAAATAGATTTTTATTTAACTGAAGAAGAGACTAAAAAGTTAATATATTCTATTAGTATATTGAAAGAATCAATTAATGGATTAAAAGACTAATTAGTCTTTTTTTATTTACTATGTTATAATGACTAAAAGATGGTGATATTATGGACAAAATTAAAGATATTGTTGAAAAAGTAGAAATAGATAAGAAAAGAGAAAAAGTTTTTCATAATAGAATAATTATTAGACAATTAAAAGTTAAATTATCTGATTTATGTTATTATAGAGCAGTTAATAAATATGTTTATTTAAAAGAAAAAGTAAAACATCCAGATGAAGTTACTAATGAAGAATTGTTATTAATGTATGAAGAATTAGAAGAGTTAAAGAATGATAAATATGTAATTATTTATAATGAAATATATGCTCATATAGAAATGTTATATAGAGAGATTAGTGATTATTACAAGAGTATTCAAATTGATTTAAGAGAAGAATTAAAAAGTTTAGAGTTACCTAGTATTTATGTTGTACAAAGACCTTTAAAAATAAATGGTATAGAAAAAGAAGCTAAACATATTATTGATTCAGATGATACTATTAATTATGATAGTGATATAGATGGTACATTAGTAATGCCTAATGATTTAAAATTATCTAAGAGAAAAAATAGACATTTTTATAATCAAGTTAGTTTTAAATATTTAGCTGATTTAGCAATTGATCATAGTTTTAATTTAGATAATAAAAGAATAGGTAAAGTAAAAATATTAACTAAATGATAGGAGGGTTATTTTGGAAGAAGAAAGATATAGAGAAGAGTTTTTAAAACTAGATGAATTAGATGATAATGATTATTTAAATGAATTAACTGTTTTAATTAGTAAGATTATGTATGAGAGAGATAGATATGTAAAAAATTCTGATAATGATGCATTAAGAAGAGATTTTTATAGAATTTTAAGACATAAATTAGAAGACTTTTGTGTAACTAAGAAGGGTTTAACTAAAGTGGAATTAATAGGATGTGGACATACTTCTTTAGCTATTAGAATAGATGATAAAGTGTTAAAAGTAGGTAAGGTTGATAATTTAAATTCTATGAATCAAAATCTTGATTTTAAGTGTTTAATACCTAATTTTTATGAAGAAGCTTTTAAGATTAGTGATAAGGAATATTATACTTTACAATTATCTCCTATGGTTGATACTATGAGTATTAATGATGAAGATGTATATGAAGCTTATAAAGAGTTAAGAAAAAATGGTTATATTTGGAATGATCCTACTAAAGAAAATATTGGAAGAGTTATTAATGACTTTAATTTTAATGGGCGTATATATAAAGCTGGAGATATAGTAATTATTGATTTAGAAGATTTAGCTTATGTTGGTCGTGGTGAAATAAGTGATGAGGTTTTAGAAGAAATATCTATGATGTCTTATAATAGAGATGTATATAATTTTGAAGTTAGATATACAGAAGAAGAATTAAAGAAAAAGACTAGATAGTCTTTTTTTATGTTATAATTTTATTGTAGGTGAAGTATTAGCTCTAATTATTTGTAGTTTAGCTGGATTAATCATTCAATTTATTTTATAGGAGGAAAATTATGAAAAAGAAATTATTATTTTTATTATTAATTGGTTTATTAGTAGTAGGTGTTACTGGATGTGGAAAGTTACAAGTAAAAAATACTAATAGTGATAAGATAAAAGAAGATATTAAAGTAGAAAAAGATAATGGTCCATATAAGTGGAATGTTGGTAAATATACTTTAGAGACTAAAACTAATATTAATGATTATATAGAAGGTAATGTTTGGAAAGCTAATGAGCTTGCGATGAGTTTGGGTTGGGATCCTTATGCACATAATATGAGCAAAAGTGGTAATCTTGCAGAAAATTATCAAGTTAGTCCCAATTCAAAAGCACCAACATATTATTTAAAAGATAATGTATTTATGCAATTTAATTATTCAGGAAGTAATACTAATTATTTATCAGTTTGGCTAAAAGGAGAAAGAAGATTGTATACAGTACTTGCAGAAGCATCATATGGAGATAAGAAATATTTACTTAATGGGTCTGATAAACATCTTTTCTCAATGGAGTCAATAGTTATATTTACTTATGCTATGGAAAATACTGATACTAATACTTTAAATAATCCATTTGAAAATTTACTTTATGCATCTGATAAAAAGAATAATAATTATAGATATGATCAATAAAGGAGTTAGATAATTGTCTAATTCTTTTTATTTGATTTAATTATTGAAATAAATTATAATAAGGCATTGTTAATGGGGTGAGTCGTATGGTAATTAGTTATAATCAACTTGGTATTGAATTAACACGTAGATGTAATGAAGCATGTGCTCATTGCTTAAGAGGTCCAGCTGAGGATGTTGACTTATCTGAAGAAGTAATAGATGCTTTATTTGATAATAATGATATATATCTTATTGAAAATTTATTATTATCTGGTGGAGAACCTACAATGAATGGTAAAGGATTAAATTATTTAGTAAATAAGATAATAGAAAAAAGGGTAATTGTAGGTAATTATAGGATCATTATTAATGGAACATATTACAGTGAAGAATTTGGTGCTGCTATTAAAAAGTTGCATGAATATATTGATAAGATTGGATGGAATAGAAAATATAATGTATTGCTTGCTAATAGTTTTGGAAAAATAGGAGTTTCTCAAGATCAATATCATAAAAAATTAGATAAAAAAGTAATGAAAAAGTTAGAAGAATTACCTTCAAAAATTTATATTTTAGATGATAAATACAATCCTAAGAGATTACTGCCTTTTGGTAGAGCACTAGATAATGATTTATCTAGTAATAAGCAAGATATATCTAAACTAACTGATATAGATAATACATATATTATTATGAAATATGGTAAAGATGAAATACAGATTAAGAAACAATATATATGTAGTAATGGAAATGTTTGTTTAGATCCTAATTATCCCTTTAAAGTATTAGATAAATTTAGAATAGGAAATGTATTAGATTCTAATATTATAGATATGTATGGATTAAAAGAAAAAGTGTTAAAATGAGTTGGCACATATTAGTGATAGTACAGGTGATCATAAGATATTTGATGCTGATAAGAAAAAATTTGTAAATGCAGGTGCAGATAGTGAAGTAGTTATAGGTACACATACTTATAATTCAAATGGTGAAATTGTTGAATTAGTTTCTTGGAAAAAAGTTGAGGAAAATATAGATGCTTATAATGTTATTACTAATTATCATATGAATTTATTTGCTAATGGTATTTATAATTTATAATAGTATAAAGAAAGCTAGAGTATTCTAGCTTTTTATACATAACTTTTTTTAATTAAAAAATAGGAATTCCAAGGATACTTCCTGTTTTTTTATATTAATTTTTGATATATTACTACTATACGGAGGTTATTATGAATCAGAAAAAGATAGGTAAATTTATCCAAGAAAGAAGAAAAAGTAAAGAATTAACTCAAGTAGAACTTGCAGAAAAATTAGGTGTTAGTAATCGTACTATTTCTAGTTGGGAAAATGGAAATAGTTTACCCGATTATTCTATGTTTCAAGATTTATGTAAAGA
>OCVV010933584.1_pt1 | contig 11296 bp, 9 predicted proteins | sample 1539721 | NCBI WGS metagenome assembly OCVV01 (sample SAMN02144230, study PRJEB22623) | gut metagenome | biome: sheep rumen | host: Ovis aries | place: New Zealand | reverse complement strand
GACTATCTTCTTGCGAATCACCCGCAATTCCTTCTCTACTGCTCTAGGTGATATGTAGACGCAGTCTGATATATAGTTTATGTCCTTCCTCTCAATGTAGAAGAGAGAATATATCCTGTACTGTCGGTCAGTCAGAAGAAGCTGTTCATGGAGTCCCTCTATGTCTCTCTTCACTGCGTTTCTGAAGAATCCGTTAACTCTTCTTACTGACTCTGACATTCTCTTTCCCCGGTCTTGTTACGCTTCTAGAACCGACTACAGTCACCCGTGAGTTCGACACTCTCACATTTGTAGATTTCCTCACAGTCCCTATCGAGTTCCCATCCTTCCTTTTTGCCGTTCGTGTGACAGTAACTTTTATAGGCATAGGGTCACCTCAGTATCTGGACATTTCCTGCGTTGAACATGTTCCTGTCGGTTGTCACATCTATCGTGGTCTCGAAATCGTACTGGCTCATGAAATCTATTATCAGTTCTGAGTTGTGTTCTGCCATCCTCTCCATCGCACGCTGGTTCGACAGACAGATTATCACAGTTCCAACAACCATCAGCGCAATCACGAAAGCCATGACTATGATTATCATCTTCGACATTCTGTTCTCGAAATGAGCATCCCTCGTATAGTCGTAAAGGATATTGTCATCAATCTTCTTATCTTCCATTCAAATCCCCCTCAATCACTTGATTCTGCCAACAAAGCCTTGAGTTCATTTATCCTCTCGGCTTTGATGTTCATCTCTGCTATAACATCAGCATACTCTTCCACCGTCGCACGTCCTGTAGCGATCTTCACGCCGATGTAGTCATGGTCATCCAGCCATGCCAGACAGCTTTCTAGCTCTCTCAGTAGAAGTTCGCTTTGGGTGTATGGAATGTAAATCCCTATGGGCTCTATGTCGTCATATGCTTCAGATATGGTCTCGTCATACGCCTCAGAAATCACCTCATCGTACTCTGTGGAAACGGTCTCGTCATACGCCTTAGAGATGACATCGTCATACTCGTCATGCCCCTCAACACCCTGTACGTCCACAACCCATCTGACATCCTTTCCACCGTTCTGATACTCTGCAACGACCTCATAATGGCCCTGTTCTGGGACTGAAGCCACAGCATCGTGGTGGGCAACTATCGCATCATGATGAACGATGACTGCATCGTGATGGACAACTATCGCATCATGATGAACGATGACCGCGTCATGGTGTGTAATAATCTGATCGTTCTGAATATGACCGACATTAAGGTCATAATCTTGAAGCTCTTGTGTTTTATCCTCATTGAATACCCTCATACCTGTCTCCATTATGCTATCCTCTCCCATGCGTATACGACATCAAACGGTGGGAGAATAGAGAATGATGTGCCAGAACCAGTAGTATCAGTGTCACCTGATGTTCCAGTGAAGGCGTAAGAGCCTCCAGACACTGTTCCAGAGGGAGTGAACGACCCGCTCATTGACAGATTGCCAGAATACTCAGTGTATGCACTTGCATTATCTCTAGCTTGATGGAAAGTAAAAGCAAAAGTTGCCCAGTTAGAACCAGAATACTGTTTTCCACTTATTGAATGTCTATGGTTGGCACCACTGACAGATACTGTACCCGAAGTTCCGCTGAATGTCGGGTCTGTTTCGACAGACACACTTCCTTCTGGTGTGAATCCGTGGCTGTGTGCAGGGAGATTGGCTTCCTGCAATGTGACTGACGCACTACCACCCGCCTGTGTGTATGTGCTTCCCTTCGTCATTAGGAACTTGTCCTCGATTGCTGTCCAAGTGCCTCCGAACAGAGATGCTGGGCTTGTGCTGTTTCTGCTCATGTAAATCGAGCCGACAGGATATATTATGTCAACTATCCCTTGAATCTTATCGTCAAGCACCTTGCCTTGTCGTGCAGACAATGCACTGGTTGATGACTCTGTTGTAAGGTTGTCAACAACAATTACAGAAGAGCCTCCTCCACCAGACGCTCTCACTATCGCAGATTTGATGTCAGACGGATATGAGATTATGAAATCCGAATCTACTTCAGGCTCGTTCGACTGCTCAGCATATACAGTGCCACCTGTCTCTATCTTCAATGTGTTGTTCAAGACTGGAGAGACCGATTCGGTTGTGGGGGTGGCAAGTTCGTAGTAGAAGACACCAGTCGGAGCAATCGTTGACGAGCCGTTGCGGATGTATATTCTCTCTGCACCACTTGCCGTTCCATCGTTCATGTAGTATCCAAGCATCGCCTTGTCTGCGTTCATTGCGAGATACGACTCGCTTGTTCCTACATGGTACAACAGATTCTTTCTTGCCGAACTGAAAGGCACACCGCTTGCATAAGGTGCATACCACACTTCCAAGTCCGAATTGTAGACGAACGAGAGAGTGGATAAATCCACGCTACCAATGCATCTCGTCACCTCACCGCTCTCGACATCGAGGGTGTCGGATACTGACCCTGCACTTCTGAGTGTCACAGAGGGGATGGAGAGGGTGTCGGTCATGTAGTCAGACCATGTGGTAGTTGAACCGATGAATATTCCGCATTGCGAAACAACGAATGTTGTCGAACCAGTAGCCCACATTCCGACAATGCTCTTGACTGTCTTACCGCTTGTTGAGGTTATCCATGTACCGCTTGCTGTTATTCTGAGCGTGGTGTTTGTGCCATCTGTGTAGATGATAAGCAGGTTCGCATAGTCTGCACTATTTGTGCCAGTCAGCTTCACGGATATGACTGATTCTCCGCTTGTGTTCTCCCAAATGGTGTTCCCCTGCAATGCACTAGCTTGGATGGTTACTGTCCCGTCCTCGTTATCTGTCCCACCCAATTCGACAAGTCTGTTCTTGAAGACTGTCGGATTCAGCATATTCGCCCCAACACTAGTGACAGATGTGTAGGTACTGTCCACAATCTCCCCTGCGTTGTAGGCTCTAGGCTCAAGCAATTCGGGGTACTTGGACTGTATCTCAGTTAGTGTCTGGATTGTGCCTCCGTTGAAGTATAGGGTAAGGTCGGTGACAACAAACTCCTTGACTTCGATGATGTCACCGTTCTCCATGAAAGAGAATGATTGCAGATTGGTTTCGAACTGTCCGCTTGCCCCTGCCGTAAAGAGACTCGGAACAAGTGTCCATTGGTTTGCACTTGCGGTGATGGCACCACCAACATGAGTATTCCCCGTCTCGTACTGGACAACCTTGAAATCATAAGTGGCAGAGCATTTGACATTGGCAAAAACGAGATATGTGTGTCCTGCGACATATGAGAAGCCGAGTCCGCTACCACTTTTGAAAAGTTGGAAGACTTGTGTATTACCACCCATGATGATTTTCGCAATGTTGTCGGCAACGGAGTACGAACCGCTGGCAGTCACGAAAGTCCATCCGTTTCCATTGTCAAAGTTGCCGTTGGTGATGATGTTGTTCTCCACCCTAGACACACCATTCAGAGTATGAACCAACGCATAGCTGTTCACACTAGACGGGATTGTGCCTATGTTCGTTATCTCTATATGCTCTCCATCCTCAACTGATATGGCATCAGCTATCCCCCCTGAAATCACAGGCTTCACGCTTCCATCTGTCGGTTTCGTGTCCCAATATGTCTGGTCAACCGAATACGGTGGAACTGCATCGCCATCCTGCAAAGCCGTATCAGCCTTGCCCAAAGATGTCTGCACCGCACTTGCTAGGTCTGTCTTCAGTATTCCACCACTTGGTTTCTGATAAGCTGAATCAGCAAGTCCGAGAGAAGTCTGCACTCCACTGGCAAGGTCTGTTTTAGGGATGCCAGCAGATGGCTTCTGATACGCTGAATCTGCTTTGCCAAGAGATGTCTGTACGGCAGATGTCATGTCAGTCGATGGAATCCCACCACTTGGCTTGTCATACTTCGCATTCCATGCGCTCTTGTTTGCAGTTGTCACATGGACAGTGCCATCATTGATGTGAGACTGATAGGATGCCTCCCTTTCTGCCGTGATGTTTGAGTTCAACGCCTTCCACTGTGCTGACGTGAAACCAGAGTTAGGCAGGATGTACTCATAAACCCACGAGTTCGTACCGTATTTGTATCTCTCGTATCTTAGAATCTCAGTAGGCGTTGAATCAGATGTTGGTATCTCGACATAACAGTAATCATTTGTGTCCGCCACAGATACGGCATTGAGAAGTGCAAGCTCTATGTCTGACCTAGATGCGCTTGTTGTAAGTAACAGATCATTTACAAGATTATACGTGCCACGAGGTATAGCTGTGGCTGTCTGGACGCTTGAGTTGACGAAGTCCTTGTCTGCAAGCTGGTTCGTGCTTGTCGCCTGATTTGGTATGAGTGCCTGTATGTCAGCAACATCTGAAACTGCATCATTCCAGTTGTCCTTGTCCTGAGACGTGACATGCTTCACGGTGTCAGCCATGTGGGCAGTCACTGTAGTTACAGACACATCGCTGTCCTCGATGTTGCCGTTCTCATCGAACTGCACGATGTCACCTTCAACAGCGGCCGGTATCTTGTCTGCCTTTGACGATGCAAGTCCGTCTATTCTCTGTCCAAGAGCCGTGTCTGCATTTGAACGTGCTGTGGACTCAGCGATGTCTGCATTTGCTCTTGCAGTAGCCTCTGCTGTATCTGCATTTGCCCTAGCGGTGGCCTCTGCCGTGTCTGCATGTTCACGGGCAAGTGCCTCAGCCTCTATGTCATCATCTACATCAGAGAACATCTGAATCAGATCTGTCTGTGCATCTATGTCTCCTATAAGATTGCCCCATTGTATGAAGCCTCCACCAGGAGCTATATGCACATTGTCATCTATGACTACGTTGTTCGCTACAATTGTGACACCAACAGATGATGTTTCCTTGACACCGTTGTCAACGAAGAGTTCATAGTCAACTTTTATTCTGTTGTCATCGCATCCAATTATCTCTGCATAATCAGAGGAATGTTCATAGACAGCGTCTCTCATTCTCCATCTGCCTCCGTGAAATCGGCAAGGTTTGTTCTTACAACAATTCTTGTAGGCTTCTGACCGACAGCGAAAAGATTGCCATCATCGTCTATCAGGTTGAACTGAAAGAAGTAGTCATGGTCATGAAGAAGCTTTGTGTATGAACGGCTCAACCGTACTTCTGCATATCCTTCATTGTTATTGTTCTGTATTATGAATGAGTTGCCATACTCGTCATTAACAGTCCCTGTCGAATCCATCTCGATCTGCAACTCACCTTTCGTCACATCCAATGGGAGAAATGATGTGTCATCATGCCTTATAGTAAAATATGAATGCCTTGTTATTGTCTCCCCAGATACAGTCTGTGTGGTTGTAGGGACAAGAGTGACATCCTTGACCTTTACTGCTATCATTGGGTTAGTCCCTTGAAGTATCTCTATTCTTTCCATCATAATCTCCTGTTCTATGTAGACTTTAACACTACATCTAGTGTTTATCAAGTATTGTATGACGCTAGATTTAGTATTACAATCAAGCCATGAGCACATTGACTTTCACAGGACGGACACAAGCCTCGAAGAGAAGGAACGCATTCGACATAGCCTACGAGAACGGGTTTGTAAACTCTGAGGAGGATTATGCAGCTTCACTAGACGGAATAGACATGAAGCTCAGTTCCGACAATTACATCAGAAATCTCAGACTGACAGGCAACAACCTCATAACAGTCGAGATGGTGTTGAGTGGTCTTAATGAGGAAGGGACTCTTACTGTCACATGCTCTGACAGCACAACAAGGAATCTTATAGTTGCCGTCAATGGTACATCCATAACCCCAACAGATGAGGTTGAAGGGCTTCAGAAAGGTGACAACGTGACAGTTCAGATCCCGTACAACGCAAGGTACGATGTCACTCTCACAATGGTATCAAGCGATACTGATGTGAAGACGATAACAGCTGTCGATGAAACGAAGTACGACCACGATTTCGGCACATGTTCAGCAGTTCCTGTGAAATATGTCGAGGCTGGTGTTGACCACTTCGTGATAAGTGGAGACTACTTCGTTGCATCAGATGATTTCTCGACATATGCCAAAGGTGTCCCATACAAGTTCAATGGTACAAACTGGGTCGAGATGCAGGCAAATCTTGAGGACGCAGACAGGATGCTCCATGCTCTAGGTAGTGTTCTTAATGACTCTTCAGTAACAGTCCCATCGACAAGCGCAATATACGGGTGGTTTCAGAATCTTGTTGCTCAGAATGGATTTTTCGAGAGCCTTGCAGCCAATGTGGCATTTATTATGGCTCTTATCACAAAGAACATAACAGTCGGCACATACGGCACAGGTTTCTGTTTCCGTGCGCTTTCCGATGATGGGAATGGGGACAAGGTATTTGACGTCACATACAATGGGAACGAACTGTTCAAGGTTGATATAGATTCCGGCAAGATCTACTTCGGGACAGGATTCTGGTACGATCCGACTGATAGTGGAATCCACAGCACAAACGATAAGGTCATCATTGACTCGCTGGGGGCAATCACAGTAAATGAAGGTCTCTACAAATCAGATCTGAAATGCCCTTCATTTAGGTCATTGCCAAGGGAAAACATAATCAGTCCCATTGTCATAAGTAATCCTGCAAGTGCAGAAGCCCTTTACAATTCTCTGATCAGCAATGGTATTACAACTGAAGATGTTTACTATCCATGTAATATATCAACAGACAGTAGAGTGAAATTCTTGACATATGACAGAATAGCGACATCATCCCAGAACAGGTGGGTATGGGCGTGTTATAACAGCTCTCTAACCAAACTATATGAAGGCGTCTATAGGAGCGGAAGCACTTACGGCTGGAGCGCCCTATATATCAACAGCAATTCCGTGATAACAATAGGAAGCGCTTCTTCTACAGTCTTTAAATTTCTTACCCTTAATGACACATTGTCAATTCCAGATAATGTTCAGATTTCGCAACTTGGCACAGGAGAACTATACTACGTTCCAGATAGTGGAGGTACGACAGGCACTATCCATGTGAAATTATGAGGATGAGGGTATGAAACAATTGGCATTTTTGATTTCTTTTCTTCTGCTCATAACAGGATGCACACAAGTTACATATATCCCTGTAAGTCGCATAGGCGTCATAAACAGAACGGGTTATGAATTACATTATAGGGTTTACAAGACAGGTGAGATGGAGATACCTGAATATCGCATTTGGGAAGAGAAGACCAGAGGTTATGAACAACTTGAGGATGATACTTCATATACGATGGATGTCTTTCTGATAGGCCCGGAAAGGGAAATGGCAGTTGGGAACATAATCTATAAAGTTAAGGATATTTTTGGAGATTCTTCATTCGTGTTCAATTCAGGACATGACAATTTTGAATTCACCCTATTCTATGAGGATGGGCAGGTCACATACGATATAAGATTTTGGGAACGGTAAATGATAATCTTATACATATGTGTCACAAACCCTGTGACACACATGATTCGGAGTTCTGCGAGAAAACCACATATAGTGTGCTTCAGATGCATATACCACCGAATCAACACACTATGATTCGATTTTGGAGAGTTCAAACCTCTCTGGGCCCATCATTGAAATCCTTCTAGTACAAGGAAATGCACTTTTGAATGTCACAGAATCCGTCATTTCTGTGACATTTTTTCTCGATTTTCGAGACTGTTTCTGTGGTATAATTCGGCTATGGGATACAAGCTTAGACACAGACCTGGAAGGAAGGTCGAGATACTTGAGAGTGACGGGAAATGGAGATCTACTGGATGTGATTCCATTGATGATGCGAAGGACAAGCTGAACCTCGGAAGTCTGGACGAGTTCGGACAGTATGCGAAGGGTTTCTACACAAGAAGGGATGTGGAATCCATATGGTACATGAAGCACCAACGTGGTCATACTGTGGAGAGGCACACTCTTCAGACAAAGCAGAAGAGGCTTGAGACTGCAATCATACCTTACTTCGGCAAGATGAAGCTTGTTGACATCAAGGCTCGTGAGATAGACAGATGGTTCATAAGGGAACTTATGCAGGAGAACGGAGACCCTTATGCACCTCAGACAAAGAACGATATACTGACAATCCTAAGAGAGGTTCTAGACCAAGCAATGCTTGACGGGTTGGTTCAGACGAACGAGGCTCGTAAGGTCAAGACATTCAAGAAGGTCATAGAGGAGAAAGCCACATTGTCAGAATCCGAACTTGACATCCTCTTCCCATCTGATGACAAGAAGCTTATCACTAACTTCGGCTCTGTTGTAATGGCTTGTTACTTCAGAATCTTCTTGGATACTGGATTCAGACCTTGCGAGATAATGGCTCTACGATTCTCAGACATAAGACCAGACGGAAGTGTGTATACGGAATACATGTTCGACCAGCACGAGAACAGAGTCATGCACAAGCTGAAGACATCCAAGACCGGAAAGAGATACAGAGTCGGCAAGCTTTCAGACCAGACTCTTCGGTTGGTGTCAATGCTTCACGGAGAGTACATAATCCTAGACAACATGCCACATGACAAGCACCATTACATCCCAAGGACGTTCAAGAAGGTTGTAAAGGACTTGCTTGGTCGTACCGACCTCACACAGTACAGGATGAGACACGCATTCGCAGCTAGAACAAGAGCGAGATACTCACGTGAGGTGACTATGGAACTAATGGGTCACACCACTTGGGAGGCTACTTACGATGTCCGTACTCCACAACAGATTATAGACACGATGAACGCAGAGTTGGGGAGAGCATGATCAGAACGGCATGTTCTCGCTGTCAAGGCTGATTGTGCATATTGCATCTACACCAGCATCACCTATTGCATTGTAGTATATCTTGAATGCCTTGCAGTTGGTAATCGTTGCCTGTGTCCCTACAATACTGACAGATGGTGTATATCCTATTGTAGGTATTGCAACGACTGTGGTTGAAGAAGCACCATCCGAATCGAGACCGCTGACTGTGAATGATATCTTGTCTGGAGTGACAAGGTCTATCTTCTCAACACCATCATAGAGTATCGATGCACGGATAACAGAATACGAGTCTGCATGGACTGCACTTGGAGTTGCAATCGCAGACACATCAGTAAGGGAATAGTATGCGTTTATCCTCTCAGTCTCTGCAGTATGTGCAAGCACCATCTCCTCAAGTGTCTTTGCCTTCTCCGTATATTCGTTATATAGGATTGAAAGGTCACCAGCATCTGCGTTCGTATACAGACCGTTTGAGTTGATTATCTTCCTCATCAGAGCGACAAGCCTGTCATATGCATCCTTGAGTTCATAATACTCATCGGTCTCCTCAAGGTCTGCATTGGCTGTGTCAGTTGCTATGTATCCGAAATCCCTCACAATCGAGTCAAGTTCCCTGGCAAGCTGAAGCTTCTCTGCATCCGTTATCTCAGTATCACCAGCTATCTCATCAATTCTCCTTGCCTGCTCTTCACTCGTGGCTCGTGATATTGATGCTATTATGTTGGTGACCCTCTGTCTGTTGAGTTCAAATGCTTCACCTATCTCCTTGTACCCAGAGGCTACATACACGTTCTCTGGGTTGTTCTGAAGTTTCTTAATCATAATCAATCCTCAAAGTACTTGTTCCATTCTCCACCGATAAGAGTCGATATGCTCTTGGCATCGAATATCTCACCATCTCCGAATGCATTGTAGACTCTCTTCAATGCAGTTGTAGGCCCACCAGAGAGGTCTAAAGCAGACCATCCGAGATTCCTCACAGATGTCAACTTCTGAGAAGATGTCTTCTGTTCATTCGAGAGAGCTGCTATAGCCTGTGTGAGCCTCGTCACTATGTCATCGTTCTGAGTATAGGCAAAACCTTCCCATACGTTCTTTGCAAGGTTTCCCACAACAGGCACTCTTGATGCGAACTCGATTCCCCAATCCTTCATGAGATCCTCTGCCCATGTCTCGTCATCGTCCTCATCGTTCTTAATCTTTCCGGTAATCGCAACTACCCACATCGTTGAAAGTCCGAGAGCCGCGAAGTTGGCGAAGAACTGTCCGTACTGTTTCTTGAACAGACCTTCCTTGATTCCGTCGACATAGAGCATGTTCCATTCCTTGTTCAGCTGGTTTGTGAACATGAGAACGTTCTTCCAGAATAGGTTGCCACCAGCATAGAGAAGTGAGTTGTCCTTTACCTGAGATGATGACTGCGTATCTAGAACCCACTGAGTCGCAGTTCTCTGGCACTCATCGAGTTCCTCTGCGGTAAGTTCCTTGCGACCTTCCTTCTTCATCTCAGCAGACTTGTTCTTCATCATCGTATCGATCTCCTGCTGGTATGCTCCCCACCAAAGGATGTTTCTGATGAGATGGTCTTGCTTCTCCATGAGAGTGAGTCCCTTCTCGGCTATCGATGTCACGAACTTGTCCACCTTTCCAAGTGCTGTTGTCGGATTCTTCTGCCCAGCCTCATATGACATTCTCAATACTGGGTTGACTGCGTGTTTCATCTGAGGAGACAGTTCGTATACTCTGTTGGACATCGTTATCGGATGTGACATGAACTCAAGCGATGCTCTCCAAAGCCTTCCAAGACCCATCCTCTGAAGACCGATGAACCAAGCACCTATCTGCTGCACCACGGATGACATGTTGTATGCCAGCCTTGCGAGAACGTAATGGTTTCTCACCATCGATGCCATGTTGTCAGCCTCTGTCATGATATGCCTTACTGCATCGCTCTTCGTGAGGTCGAGGATTGTGTCTATCCTCTTCATCGTCTTGGCATCGTACACCTCGTTTATGATGTTCCTGAGGTTCCCACCATCCTTTGAGAAGAGAGCATCCAGTTCCTTGTAGAACTCTGCTCCGTTGATGTAAGCCTCCTGCATCTCAACGACTCTCTGCATCATCGAGAAGTACTGAAGTGAAATCGGGTTAGTGCCATACTGTCTGTCCTTTGTGAACCAGTTGGCTTGCATCGCCCTGTCATCGGATGCGTACACATCTGAGAACCTCATCATAAGATCCTTGGTAAGTCCTACTCCGAACATAGGTGAGTATGAACTGACCTCAACCATGTCTCTGTTCTCAACTCTGAGGACTGTGTCATGGATGTTTTCAAATCTCTCGCCATAGACACCTCTGATTGTGTCTGCAAGTGGCTTCCATTCCTTCAGACTGCCACTCTCGAACTCTCTTCTGACCCATGCAATCTCGTTCATTGCGACGTCACAGCCGGAATTGAGGTGTCTCCAACCATCCTCCTCAAGGGAGAGTTCGTAGATTGCCATCATGTTCTGTATCGAGAACTTGAACTTCTGTGTCTTGCCGTTCCTTCC
>OCVV011290527.1_pt1 | contig 11297 bp, 3 predicted proteins | sample 1539721 | NCBI WGS metagenome assembly OCVV01 (sample SAMN02144230, study PRJEB22623) | gut metagenome | biome: sheep rumen | host: Ovis aries | place: New Zealand | reverse complement strand
TGGAGATTTATTATTTAGAGGACGATTTGGATAAGGACTCTGAATGGATGTAGGAAATGGCGTTAACTTTGGTTAACGCTATTTTTTATTGGAAAAGGAGGTAGAAAGGAATGGCACAGCAAATAGATATAGTTGCGAATCTATTAATGAAAGTAGACGGTGCCGAGGCGGGTATTAACAGGTTAAAAAGTAGTCTTTCTAAACTGAAAATGCCTGAGGGTTTAGAAAATAGTTTTAAGAAAAGTTTTTCTAATTTAGATACTCTATTTGCTAGATATAGAAGTCAGGTTGAAAAAGGCTTTAATACTAAGGGTGATGTATCGGCTTTTAGTAAGACTAGTAAAGAATTAGATGCTGAGTTAAATCGAATTTCTAAACATTTTACTGAATTAACAGGCAAACAAGTAGATTTTAAAGTTAAGAGTGATTCTATTGTTAAAGCAGAGAAAGATTTACAGAATTTAATTACTCAAAAAGAAAAATTAGGTCAAGATACATTACAGTTTAAAATTGATGGTGGAAAGGGTAAAAGTGATATTGAATCACTTTTAAAAACTTTTAAAGAAATTGCAGGTGTATCTACTAATGCAGGTAAAGCAGCAAATAATGTTTTGGGTGGACTTGGTAGAGGAGATATTACTAGTACACTGAATGCTGCTAAACAATTAGAGCAAGCATATCAAAGATTAGGTAGTAAGAAAAAAGACCTTTTTTCTTCGACCACCGGATTAGATATGGGTACCGTTGTCACTGCTTTAATTACTCAATTAACAGGAGTTGAAAGTAAATTTAAAGTAGTAGACGGTGAAATTAAAACAGCTACGCAAGATTTGACTCGTTTTAAAGCAGATCAAATAAGTGATGCTGCTAATCAAGTTGAAAAACTTTCTAATTCTTTTGAACAAAATAAAAGTGCTATTAATCAAGCGAATGGTGCGATGCAAGATTATGCACGTTCATCTCAATCAATGAGTCAACAACTTGGTGATTTACAACAATCCACTCAATATTTCTTTAGTTTAAGAAATATGATTAATTTGTTTAAACGTGGAATTGATAGCGCTATTGATTCTGTTAAACAGTTAGATAAGGCTATGACTGATACTGCAGTAGTTACTGATTATAGCGTTAGTGACATGTGGGGTATGTTACCAAAATATACAAAATTAGCTAATGATCTTGGTGCAACTACTCAGGGTGCTTATGAAACAATGACTTTGTATTTCCAGCAAGGTCTTGACCAAACACAAGCGTTTGAAATAGGTGCAGAAACAATGAAGATGGCGCGTATTGCTGGTCTTGATTATGCTAAAACCACAGATATGATGACTGCGGCGCTCCGTGGTTTTAATATGGAGTTAAATGAAGCATCAGCAAAACGTATTAATGATGTATATTCTGAATTGGCTGCACGTACAGCTTCTGATACTGAAGAAATTGGTGAAGCTATGGAGCGTACTGCTTCAATTGCTCATTCAGCTGGAATGAGTTTTGAAGGTACATCTGCTTTCTTAGCTCAAATGATTGAAACTACTAGAGAGGCTCCAGAAAATCTTGGTACAGCAATGAAAACTATTATCGCTAGATTCCAAGAATTAAAGAAGAATCCCCTTGAAATGCAAGAGGTCGATGGAGAAGAGGTTAGTTTCAATAAGGTTGATGCGGCTTTACAAACTATTGGAGTATCTTTAAAAGATGCCAATGGCCAATTTAGAGAGTTAGATAAAGTATTTTTAGATATTGCTCAACGATGGGATGGTCTTACTCAAACCCAACAACGTTATATAGCTACTACTGCGGCGGGTTCTAGACAACAATCACGTTTTATCGCGATGATGAGTAATTATGCTAGAACTACTGAATTAATGAGTTATGCGAATGATAGTGCGGGGGCATCTCAAGAGCAATTTGAGAAAACATTAGATTCATTAGAATCAAAATTAAATCAATTACATAATGCTTGGCAACAATTTACTATGGGAATTGCCAATAATAAAATGATTAAAGGCGCCGTAGATTTGTTGGCTGATGGATTAGGTATTATTAATAAACTAATTGATACATTAAGTTTAGGTAGTGGTACTATAAAATCACTTTTATCTTTATTTACTGCTTTTACTGGTTTAAAAGCTGGTGGAAAAATTATCAACTCTTTAATTGGTGGTTTAGGCGGCATGTTAGATCCTTCTATTGGATTTGGTAAAGGATTTTTTGGAGGAGCTTCACGTATACGTCAAAATAGTGGTACTACTCAGGCTAAAGCAATTAGTGATCCGATAGTAAGCGTTTTAAATCAAATTTTAGGAGTCATTAGTAGTGGCACTTTAGGTCAAACATCAAAAGGTGGACCGGCTAATTACAAAGATTACAAAGAAGCTAATACTTCTTTTAGAACCGCTGCAAAACAACCCAATGCAACTATTGGTGGGGTATTTTCCAGTTTATCAAAATTAGATGGACAGCAAATACAATCAATTATTAAAAGTAATCCTGGAATTACTGCACAATTACAACGTAGTTTAGTTGGCAGTGATTTGGGAAAAGTTGTTGGTAGACAACTGATAGCTGGATTAAAACAAGGCGCGATAGATGGTTCTCAATTACAAAAAATTAATAAAGGTACTTTAGGAACTCTTTTAGGTACTAAAGAGGCCGAAGCTTATTCTCAAACCTTTAAAGAAAAAATGCCACGATTATTTGATGCTCAATTAAAACAAGCACGAGGTGAGATGTGGCATTCCGCTGATCGCAATATTCAACAACTTGCTGCAGAAACTGTAGGTAAAAATCATAGTGACTTAATGCGTCAATTTGATTACAATACAGAAACTGGCGAAAAAATTGAAAATCCTTTATATAATAAAAAATACGCAGATTATATGAAGGAACAATTAAAGCAAATTCAAGAGTATAATAAACAACAATCTCAGATGGGTGGTATTCCATTAGAAGAGCCTAAATTAGCAGATCGTTTGGCTGAAGGTATTGGACGCGTAGGTAGCGCAGCGATGACTGCAGGACAAGGATGTATGGCTTTAGGTAATACTTTAAAAAGTATGGGATTTGAAGCCGCTGGTAATGCAGCCACTTCTTTTGGTAGTGCCTTAAGTAATCTTGGAATGATTATCAATGGATTACCTTCATTAATAACAGCTTTAGGTAATCCGGCGGTATTGGCAGGCACGCTTGCTGTAGGAGCAATAGCTGCTGCGACCGTAGCATATCAACATCATATTCAAAAAATTAAAGATAATGCAGAAAAAATTACAACTGATTTTAAAGATAAAAATGAGAAACATCAAACAAATGTTAATAATTTAGAATCATATCGTGAAGATTTTGCCCGTTTATCTGCTGGAGTAGATAAAAACGGCATGAATGTTAGCTTGGATACTTCTGATTATGATAGATATTTGCAAATAGTTGATGATATAGCAGCAATTAATCCAGAAATAGTAGAAGGTTATAACGCTCAAGGCCATGCTATTATTAATAATAATAAAGCGTTACAAGAAACTTTAGATTTAGAAAAGAAACGTCAAAAAGATGCATTTAATACATATATAGAGGATGACTCAACAGAAGCCTTACAAAGAGCTAGAGATTTACAAAAAGTTGGTAAATATATTGATGAACGAGGAAACTATCAACAAGGAAATAAGTTTTATGATAGCGAACGTAAAACTGATGGTTATGAGTTTAGACCTCAAACAGAAATGCGTAAAAACGCACAACAGATAGGTAAAACATTACAAGAAGGTATTCGAAAAGGATGGGCAACAGAAGATTTATTATCTGATTTTAATATAGATATAGAACAATTAGCCAAAGGTGATGATGCAGCTATTCAGGCTTTTGAACAAAATATGGGTAAAATTCAATCTCGTATTAGTTCTACAATGGATGCAGCTGGAGATGATATAAAAGATAAGACAAAAACAAAAATGGCAGATGCTTTTAGTGGATACAAGGAGGCATCTGACGAATTAGATGAGCTTATTACACCAATGTATGAGCAGATGTCTGCTAAAATGTCTCAATCTCCTTTAGTAACCCAAATACCAGATGAAATGAAAACATACTTTAATCAAGGATTAAAGGATATTGTCTCTGATGCTAATATAGAAGATGTTGATAAAGCTGCTAATGATTTAGCTACTCATTTTTCCGCTTTTACTTCTGAAGGTTCTGACTATGCTAAAGTGATGGATCAAGTTGCGGAGGCTCAGGATGCTTATGCTGCAAGTTTAGATGCAGGAGCATATGAACAAGCAGCTAATGATGCTACTTCTGCAATTGAACAAATGCGTCAAAAATTAGTAGATGAAGGAGTTGATTTAGAAACTGGTTATGGGAAAGCTTTATCAGAATTTTTAGATAATGAAATAGCTAAAATTGAAAGCTTTACTGAAGAAGGTGCGGCCAACCTATCTGAAGCTCTTAATACTATGACTAACGAAATTGCTGCAGCAGAAGGAAAATTAGAGAGCTTTAATGCTGTAGCAGAAGGAAGTAATTATTCTACTGCAGCTTCTAATATGGCGAAAATCTATGAAGAAGCTATACAAGATGTTCATACTGCGGGTGAAGGTGATCAGACGTTCTGGGCTGGCGCGGAAGCTTTAGTCGGCCGTGAAAGTCTTATTGGAAAATCAAGAGAAGAAGCACAATCTTTAATGAAATCCGTCAATGAAATGGTAAAAGGCGGTCAAGAAGGTTGGGATAATTTTAAGATACGTTGGTTTGATTCAGTTGATGCTATGGGTGGTAAACTTGTAGACAAAAACGGTGAGATTATCCAAGGTATTACTTATGATGAGAATGGGTGGTTTAAAACTTTAGATGAAAATATTAATCCAGAAGTTTATCAACAGGTAGCTGATGCTCTTCATATGTCAGAAGAGTCTTTAGTAGCTATGTTGAACCTGGGTCGTCAATTCGGAGAAGTAGATTTTAAGAATTTAGATGAAGCTCGTAAGGCAATAGCAACGAGTGATTCTGTTATTGCTGGACGTTCGGTAGACAAGAATGGAAATCGAGCTTTATATATGAAAGAAGAAACTTTAAATGCAGAATTGGCTCAGGCTGGTTTGGATTTAAATGAACAAGAACAAACAAAAGCTGATTTAGAAACTGAACAAAATGTTAAAATAATTTCCGAAGCTGGTAAAATAACTGCAGATGAATTTAAAGATATGGGTATCAAAAGCATGGATTCATTAATTGATGTTTTTGATTCTACAGGCCAATTTACTAAAGATGAAATGGCTGAATATGCAGAACAGTGGGCCAAATTAAATGATGTAGAATACGACCCTACCACTTTTAATGAAAAATTCAATGAACATTTACAAGAATTACAAGATCCTGAAGCAGTTAAACAAACTAGTCAATTAACTGATATTAATTCTACCACGGCATCTATTTTATCAGTATTAGCTTCCAAACGAATTGAAGAAGGGCATTTAGATGCAGCTCAAGCTGATAATATTAAAAATTCAGTTTTGGGTGGTAAGGGTGCTGATACTATGGCACAACTATTTAGTTTAGGTAAGAATGAAAAAGGTAAAGCTCTTACTGAAACTGAATATAAAGGTACTAGAGATGAATTGGTAGCCAATCAAAAAGCTTTAAATGATTATTTAACTAAATTAAATGAAGGCCGAGACGCGGCTGCGACTCAAGAAGAAAAAGATAAATTTGATGCAGAAATTCAAAGTGTTACTGAAACACTTGGCTATTTAAATAAATATATTCAAGAAGGAGATGCAGCTTGGAAGGCGGCTCAAGAAAAGCAAGAGGCTGAAGCTAATAAGAAAAAAGCTGAAGCAGAAAAGCAAAAAGAAGAAGCAGAAAGACAAAAACAAAAAGCAGAAGATGAAAAAGCTAAGGCAGAACAAGCCCAAATCCAAGCAGAACAAGCCAAGAATAATTCTACTGATAAAAACGTACCAGAATATGCTAGTGGAGATTATTGGAAAAACAAAGAAGGAGAGGGGCCAAAATATGCTACATTGCCACCTCAAACCAGTACTTTATTGGGGGAAATAGCAAATCAAGGTTTTGCAGATTTATTTAGTTCGGTAACTCCAGAATCTATTAATACAGATACTGCTAGACAAGCATTAGAATCTGTTTATGCTGCCTCTTTAGAAACTAATGGAGCTACATTAACCCAAGATTTAATGAATAATTTACAAACTTTGGGTATTGATATTCAAAGCGCAATTGATGCAGGACTGGTCGTAGATCGTAATGGTATTTACACCAAAGCCAATCAAGAGGGACAAGCTGCGGGTGAAGCTGCTACACAAGGTCTTGAGGATGGAACTGAAAGTACAGACCCTCCAGAAATAGATGTTACGAGTACAGCAGATACAATTCAACAAGGAATCGATACCGTTGTAGATAATATAAATAATGTAGTAGTGCCTACTATTACACCTCCACAACCTGGTGATCCAAATTTTGTAGGTCCAACTTTGCCAAATCAAACAAACAAATCGCCAGCTTCAGATACTAGTGCTTCTAAAGTTGTTGCGGCAGAACTAACTGTAGAAAACACTGATGCTAATAGTAAATTACAAGAAACTCAAACTATAGCTGAAAACGTAGCTAATATCATTAATCAAGGAGCTACTTTTGTTGTTAATACCAGTGGAACAGAAACATTAGGTAAAGCCGCGACTGATGCTGAAAAATTATCTAATGCTAGTGGCGCGACAAGCATGAGTGTAAGTGCAAATGTTAGCGGAGCTTCAGATGTTGATAATCTTAAAACATCTATTTCAGGATTAACTGGTAAGTCTATTACAGTTAGTGTTGGACATAGAGGATTAACTGCATCGAATATTGGTACTATTAAAGATAAAATAGATGCTTTAAAAGATAAAACTATTACGGTTACAATTAATAAATCGGGAGATGGAGCTCACACAGGTGGGTATATTACTTCAACTGGTGTCATATATCGTGCTAAGGGCGGTATAGCAGAACATCCAGATTATTCTAAGAAAGGTACTGATAGAATTCCAGCATATTTAACTCCAGGAGAATACGTTCAAAATCGCCAAGCGGTTCAATATTTTGGTATTGATTTTATGCGTAAAATTAATCACAAAGATTTAACCGGTGCATTACAATCATTTGGTTCTGCTGCGAAAGGTCGATATGGACGTTTGGGTCCCAATGGTAAGGGCGGCTTAACACTTACCGGAGAAAAAGGATTTGAGGTAGCCTGGATTCCAAGCGAAAATCGTTCTATGATTCTTGGAACTGATGGACCGCAAATGGCCAATTTGCCATCAGATACCATTATATGGAATCATAAACAATCTAAAAAAATTGTTGCTCAAAATGCCATACCTGCTGGTTCACATTATGTTACTAGTAAAGGTGCGACAAGACCAGGTTCTTCTACTGCTTCATCTTCTGATTTAGGAAATGCTACAAAACAATTTGTTGATAATGCCAAAAAAGTAGGAGATGATCTTTCTAAAAAGGCTCAAAATACTTCTGAAGCAATTACGCGCGTTACTGTTTGGTGGGAAAATGCAGCAAGGCGTGCTGATAGTATTCAAAGAAAAATAGATGCCAATCAAGATGAATATCAGAAGTATTTGAAGAAACTGAGTGCAACCTTACATGAAACTGGTGAAAATGGTGGTAATGCTTTCATAAATGAAAATCGAAAATATATAGCAGAACAAGAATTACAATATAATAAAGCTACTGCCGAGTTAGGCTCCATGACTACCTCTGCGGCAAAATCAAAGAAAGGTCGAAAAAAACAATATAAAAAGGGTGCAGATAATGTAATTCAAGTTTCTTATGAGGGTAAAAAGAATAAAAAAGGTCAAGCAAAAACAAAAACTGCTTACGTAGATACTTCTAAATATTTGACTATTGATCCAGATTCTGGCGCTTATCAAATAAATCAACAAGCATTAAAGAAAATAGGAAATAAAAAGAAACGTAAAGCTGTTGCTGATCAATTAAATAAAGAACTTAATGACCGTTTAGCTAAACAGAAAGCTGCTGAAGAAAATATTAGAAAAGCTCAAGAAGCTTATGAAAAATTTAGTGAAGAGCTTTATAATACATTCTTTGCTTGGGAAAACGAATTAACTAAAATTTGGAATATAACTCAAAAAATTGAAGCTATTCTTGATCGAATTTCTCGCGGTGATTCGATGGATAGTTTATTAAAAGCTCAAATACACAGCGGTTTAGGAGATACAGAAGGCTATAGAAAACAAATGGTATCTAATTTCAGCTCTCGTGTTGAATCACAACAAGAAGCCATTAGACAACGTAGACAAGCTATAGATCAAAGTAGAATAGATTTAGCTACAAAAGTTGCGGGTCAAGATGTTAGTCAAATATTAGCCAAAGTAGACGAAAAACTGCGAGGTACTTTAAGCGAAAACGACCGAGCCGGCTATCAGAAATATAGAGAAGAATTAGCTGAACAACAAAAAGTTAGAACAACTGCAAATAAATATCTTACTACCGAGACAAATGCAAGTGATGGTACGATTAAAATTAATTTTGATAGTGCTAAATTTGAAGAAGACCGTTTAGCTGGATTAATAACTAATGATATGGGTAAATCTATTCAAGATTTAGTTAAAGAACTACAAGATGATTCAAAGAATTTAAATAATCTATACAAAGAACAGACTGAAGCTTTAACTGAGTTATATGATACTTTAGAGGATTTAAATAAAGAGCAAGCTGACATGGCCGCAGAATTATTAGATATTAATGAAGAAGCAAATAAAAAAGAAATTGAAGAACTCCAAAAATTGAATGATAGCATTAAACAGGCTATGGACGATTTGCTTAACGAAGTTAAGCGTAAATTAGATGAGCGTAGAAAATTAGAAGAAAATAGTAAAACTGAACGTGATATTTCTCAAAAGCAACAACGATTAGCAATGTTACGTGCTGACACTTCGGGAGGTCATGCGGTAGAAATTGCTCAGCTTGAAAAAGAAATACAAGAAGCTCAGAGTTCTTATCAGCAATCTTTAGAAGATCAATTGTTGGATAAGTTACAGAGTCAAGCGGATGAAGCTAGTAAACAAAGAGAGAGACAAATTAAACTTCAAGAAGAAACTTTAAGTTCGGTCAATAATATTGAAAAGGTTCAAGCATGGATGGCTGCGCCAGAAGAATTTAAAGACCAAATTTATGAGAGATGGCGCGAAGCCAAGAAATATGATCAACTTACTAACGTTCAACAAGCTGAAGAAGATAGAAACTTTCTTACTAATTATTCTAATTTGTTGAGTAATGGAGCAAAGAGAGGGGACGTAACAAAAGCTATTGCAGATAATACAGTTGAAGAAGCGAGAAGAAAAGAAGAAGATGAATTAGAATTAACTAATAATGAGGCCGCTGTTAAATGGGAACAAGTAAGAAATAAATTATATGCTGATTTTGAAAAAATAACTCCTGAAAATTGGCGTCAGGTTGAAGAATCCTTTAATGTTACAGATACAGGATGGAATAATTTAACCGATGCGCAGCGCGCGTTAACAAATTTTGATAGAAAGGACGAGATATTAAAAGGTATTAAAGATAATAAGATTATTAACTTTGAACAAATTATTAAACGAACAGAGTCTGAATTAGAGCAACTTGATAATCAGCAGTTACTAATTAATCAGCAGTTAGAATCAGCTAACGATGAATTAAATAGAGCTTTTCAAAATGTTGATGCAGCAAGAGCAGCTTATAATGCGCAATTACAAGCAGCAGATCAAGCAAGAGCAAGGGGTATCTTAATACAACCAAGCAATAAATATGTTTTAGCGGCTGAAGCGCAGGTAGAACAAGTTCAACAAAGAATGCGACAGCTATCTGCACAATTAGATAAAGTCTGGGCATCACGGGCACAAAAACAAGAACTAATAGAACAAACACAAGAACAGTTAAAAATTTTAAAATATAAAAAAGGTGGTATAGCCGACTTCACTGGACCTGCTTGGCTTGATGGTACCCCATCTAAACCAGAACTCGTTCTCAATGCAACCGATACTAAAAACTTTATTGCATTAAAAGACGTACTTTCCAGAGCAATGAGTTCAGTTGGACATGTTGAAAATTCATACGGCGGCAACGCTAACTTTGAAATTAACATCAACGTAGACCACATAAGTAACGATTATGATGTAAATAAAGTAGTTGACCAAGTTGAAAAACGAATTGTTCAAAAATCTGGCTATAGAAACGTAACTCAAGTACGTAACTTTAGATAAAAAGAAAAGGACTAGTTTTATAAACTAGTCCTTTTTTATTTAACTCTTTTCCAATATTTATAAAGAATGGATTCGTCTTGTTGAAATATAGGTTCCCATTCGGTACCTTCTATTTCATTTGGATTAAAATTTATATTAAATTGTTCTATTATACCTATAGGATAAATAATTTCTATTAACGATTCTATCATTCTTTCAATCCTTTCAATTCTATTAATCCATAAATGGCATCAATGCTTCAAGCTGGTCTGGTGTACATTCAAGACCATCGCCAAGGTCATCAATTGTCAGATTATAATTTTCAATCTGTACTTCCAAATTCTGGAGGTCCTCAAGTGCCTTATTACACTCTTCAACCATACCATCCTTAATCATAATCTGACTGCCATCATCAGAAAATACAATCTGGTTATTCTCGTCCTTCTTTGCATAAGTATTAACTATATCTTGGAACTTCTCCATATAGAACTCGCTTTCCTTCTCTACAGCCTTTCTAATTTTATTTAACTTATAGGCTCCCTTAAGAGGAAGGTGTGCATCAGCAAAGAATCCTCCGTTATCTCTAAAATTAATAATTTGGTCCATTGTAATCGTAACCATTTAAATTCCTCCATTTACTCCCAGTTGAATATTTCAACTTGTTTTTTATGCGTTTCACTAACATACTTGCCGATTCCAATTGCATCGGCTACATCGTCAGAAACCGTTATATCAAACCACTCTTTTACCCTTGCTTGCATTGAATGCTTTTTGTCTGTACGAGTGCGCCCTTTAACATCACAGTGAGAGCGCCACGTAGCAGGCGCGCATACAACGTAATCTACTTTTTGTTCATAACAAGTAGCCATTAATATACCTTGAAGGCGCGCGAGCGTTTGATAGGTTGTAACTCCAATCATTTTATTATTAAATTGTTGTAATTGAATTCCTTCTAAACCTATGATATCTGGTTTCCAACTATATATAAGTTGTAATAACCAATTACGAATCTCTAAATCTCGTTCAATTTCGTCTTCGGCGCCGGCTCGAAAA
>OCVV011336939.1_pt1 | contig 11305 bp, 9 predicted proteins | sample 1539721 | NCBI WGS metagenome assembly OCVV01 (sample SAMN02144230, study PRJEB22623) | gut metagenome | biome: sheep rumen | host: Ovis aries | place: New Zealand | reverse complement strand
GGAGACGTATCGAAGCGGTCATAACGAGCTCGACTCGAAATCGAGTTGTCGGTTAGTCCCGGCACGTGGGTTCGAATCCCACCGTCTCCGCTATTTGAAAGACCCGCATAAATGCTGTGGATTTAGAAAATCAGCATTTATGCGGGCCTTTTTATAATATCCTTCCAGTCAAAGTCCCAAAGTACCTGTCCGGGGAAAAACTTTTTAAAGAGGTCAGATGTCATTTGCGGGCGGATTCAGCTTGTTTTTTGCCTTTGTATTCCAGGCAGAGCATGGTCAGATCATCAAACTGTTCGGCGCCTGCGACAAAGCTGTTTACGACCCGGTGGACATTCCTGAGCGTGTTCTCGGGAGTCGTGTACGGATCCTGATTCAGGGCGTCCAACATGCGGTCAAGTCCGAACATGTTGTCTTGCGCGTCAGTTGCTTCCGGCACTCCGTCTGTGTAAAGAAAGAGCTTATCCCCGGGCTCCAGATCGATGGTATATTCTTCATACTCGGCGTCTTCCATACCTCCGATGACCAGTCCGTGCCGCTTTTTGAGAAGGCTGAACTGCCCCTTCCTTTCCAGAACGGGATATTCGTGTCCTGCGTTTGCCGCTGTGATCCGGCCGGAACTGATCTCAAGGATCCCCAGCCAAACCGTCACGAACATCTCCGTCTGATTGTTGCCGCACACTGCCTCATTGGTTTTGCTGAGAACTTCTCCCGCTCCCTTGCAGAGCAGGGCATAGCTTTGTATGAGTATCTTGGAAGCCATCATAAAGAGGGCGGCAGGAACGCCTTTTCCGCTGACATCCGCGATCAGGACTGCCAGATGGTCTTCATCGATGAGGAAAAAGTCGTAAAAGTCCCCCCGACCTCCCTGGCAGGAGTCATGGTTGCATAGAGGTCCAGCTCCCTGATCTGAGGGAAGGGCGGGAACTCGTGCGGCAGCATGCTTAACTGGATCCTGCTGGCCATTTCGAGTTCTGTATTGATCCGTTCCTGTTCAGCCGAGATTGCCCGGATCCTCTTTTCGTGATCCGCAAGACCCTTTTCCATGTCTGCCATGACATGGCTCAGATTCTCCAGTTCGTCACCGGTTTGGATCTGCAGATCAGAAAAGCAGAGGCTTTCGATCCCGGCCTCTTTGGTTTTTACATAAGTCTCGGCTGCGTCTGCAATACGGTCGATCGGTCCGGCGACAGATTTTTTAATATATCTGCTGGAGAACCATGCAGTGACCAGGGTCACGATCAATATACCTGCAGTGACCTTCAAGGTATAGTCCGCCATGATGGGAAAGATGTTTTGGACGGTCACATCCACCAGCAGAAACTCGAATATCTCCCCGTTTTCATCCCTGATCGGGAAGCCGGCTGTACACATCCATCCATACTTTTCCGTATTGTCAAAATCATAGAGCATTCCGCTGCCGTCCCAGCCGAGAAATTTCTTTACGCTGCTTTTGTCCGCGGGCTCCCATTCACCGGGATAGAGACGGCCTTCTTCTCCCGGGTCCACAATGTAGACCATAGCGCCGGTCTCTTCGTCATACATGGCCAGATAGACGTCATCAACATCTATAATGAAGTTGCTCAGCAAATGAACTGTTATATCCCAGGTATCATAGCCTGCCGGTGTGGCAGCTACGCCTGAAAAATAATCCCGGTATTCCTGTGTCCCCATTTTGGCACGCTGTTCCGGAGTCAGATCTCTGTATACCCGCATGATTTCTTTTGCAAACAGCTCGGAATCTGTGATGCGTGATGCCGGGGCGGATGCTTTTTGGGCTGTCAGGAAAGCGTGATGTACATGCTCCCCCAGGTAGGAAGTGGTGTATAAACTAAGACCGATCAGCAGAGAGATGGTTCCCAGGAGGACGCAGATGAAGACTGCGTTAAAGGTGGTTCGTATAGTGAGAGACTTGGGATGTTCTTTTTGCGATGAAATCATTTTGCGATCCTCGATGGTTTTTTGTCTTCTGGTCAGTGTCGGACCGGTCTGTCTCCGGGCACTGTCAGTTAAGCAACTGCCAATATTATACAATCATTGTGCATGGATGAGGTGAATTATTTCCGCAAAATCGATTATCGCTTTACTCTTTTGTGCTAAATGGAATCAGACGGAATGCCGCTTTGCGCAATGCACATAAACAGATCCACCGCAGTCTCAATGATGCGGTCATTGAAATCATATTCCGACGTGTGGAGGGGCGGATAGTCTTCCCCATTTCCGATGTAAACCATTGCGCCGGGACAAATCTTTAAATAATGCCCGAAATCCTCCGAAGCCCGCCAGAGCTCCCCCATGGGGACGGCGGGTATCCTGTTTTTCCGGGCCGCATCCAGAACCCGGTCCAGACAGGCGTCGTGGTTGCGTGTCTCCGGGAAATAATCGTGGATGCTGTGGGTCATTTTCAGACCTGCCTTTTTAGCTGCAGCTTCAGCGAAGGAGAGGATCGACAGTTCCATTGATCGCATTTCCTCCTCAATCTCTGCCCGCAGTGTCATGCAGATTTCGCCTTGGCCGGGCGATATGCCAAAGTCCCCGTCGCCCAGCCTGATTCCGGTGATGGTGCACAGACGCATGGGGGAATCCTGCTCCTCAGGCGTAATTAAAGTCTTCGAATGGAAGCGCGGCTCCTGTGCGGCTGACGCATTGATACCTGCTGTCCCCTGCTCTGCCGATTCCGCCGCCCGCAGGGCATACTGTACGATCGAGGCAATCGCCCCCGCCGGATTATTGCCCTTTTCCGGTGCGCTGGCATGGGAAGTCCTGCCGGTCAGGCGGATCCGCAGCCCCTCGGAGGCCGGCTGGGTAAGCCCTCTTCGATAGACCAGGGTCCCCTCCGGGTAGCCGCCCAGATTATGCATGGCGTAGATCTCCGCGATCCCTTTCTCCCGGATCAGCTCCGCACACCTTTTTGCCCCGGCGCCGATCTCCTCGCCCGGCTGGAAAATCAGATATACATCCCGGTCTGTTTCCCGACGGTCCAGTTCCAGGGCCAGTCCGCAAAGGACGGCGCAGTGGCCGTCGTGCCCGCATTTGTGGGAGATGCCCTCTTTTTCAGACCCGTAAGGCAGGTTGATAGACTCTTCGATCGGCAGCGCATCCATATCTGCCCGGAAAGCGATGGGCCCCGGACTGTTTGGTCCCCTGTTGTCTCCCTCGGATCGGGCAGAGGCGGAGGCTTTTTTCAGAGCATAAAACCAGCCGTCCCTTGCATGGATTTGGAGGGAGGTGTTTTCTCGCAAAAAGGCCTGCAGCAATTGTATTGTCTGAGTCTCCTGCATGGAGAGTTCCGCGTGCTGGTGGAGGGTGCGGCGGAGCTGTGTGATTGCAGATAATTGTACTGGGGTCATGGTAATAATCCTCCCAGGCTGCTGTATATATAATCAGGGCGATCCATGCTGATGCCCCGGCAAATGTAAGCGATGTCATAGACCATATTATATAGCAAATGTTGACATATCTTAAATTATATCTGTTATTTTCTCTGGTTATTTTGTATAATAAATAATAGTTTTTAACAGGGGAGGGAACCCCTGTGTGATTTTATCCTACATCATTAATCCAGGTTTAACAGGAGGCGGCTTATGTTACGTATTGGCTTTTTAACTTCAGGCGGCGACTGCCAGGCCCTGAACGCGGCAATGCGCGGTGTCTTTAAGGCAGTTACACGCAATGCAAAAGAACCCGTTGAGTTCTATGGCTTCGAAGACGGCTACAAGGGCCTGATCTACAGTAAGTTCAGGCTTTTGGACGGCAGAGATTTCAAGGGCATCCTGACCCGCGGCGGCACAATGCTCGGCACCAGCAGGTGCCCCTTCAAGACCATCCGCGATCCCGATGAGAACGGACTGGACAAGGTCGAGGCAATGAAGCAGACCTATCATAAGCTGCAGCTTGACTGCCTGGTCATGGGCGGCGGCAACGGCTCCACCAAGACAGCGAACCTCCTCAGCGAAGAGGGCCTCAATGTCATCACTCTGCCCAAGACCATCGACAATGACCTCTACGGCACAGATATGACTTTCGGTTTCCACAGTGCTCTGGACATTGCCACCAAGTGCATCGATGATATCCACACCACCGCTTCCTCCCACGGCCGCGTCTTCATCGTCGAGATCATGGGCCACAAGGTTGGCTGGCTGCCTCTGTATGCCGGCATCGCAGGCGGCGCAGACATCATCCTTCTGCCCGAGATTCCTTATGACATCGACAAAGTTGTTGACGCAATCGAGGCCAGAGATAAAGGCGGCAGCCGTTTCACAGTTATCGCTGTCGCAGAGGGCGCAATCTCCAAAGAGGATGCCAAGCTCTCCAAAAAAGAATATAAGAAGAAAATGGCCAACTACGAGTATCCGTCGGTCTCTTACGAGATTGCTGCCAAAATCCAGCAGGCGACCGGACGTGAAGTCCGTGTCACGGTTCCCGGCCACACACAGCGCGGCGGTGCTCCCGATGCTTATGACCGCGTCTTCTCCACGCAGGTCGGCGCTGCAGCAGGCAAGCTGATCCTGAAGAAGCAGTATGGCTACATGATCGCGCTGAAAGACGGCGAGATCATCAAGGTCCCGCTTTCCGAGGTCGCAGGCAAGCTCAAAACTGTCGATCCCAATGCCCAGATCATCAAGCAGGCCAAGCTCGTCGGCATTTCCTTTGGTGATTGATCCCGGTAAAAACAGTCAAAAGCTGCGAGCTGCAAGGGCTCAGGGTGCAATCAGCAACCGGCAGAGATTATCAGGTGACTGTTCTGTCCGGTTGACGTTCGCTGAAAAACAGGTAAAATACTAAATACAGGCAGGGTGTGCCGCTGCTGCGGCGCACCCTGTTTTTTAACCATTTTTCATTAAAGTGCTTTTTTGATTGGCTGAAAACCACATTCAGCTGCAGCCATTTGCACACAATACAAAAAGAGGCAGCCCTATGCCGGATGAGAAATACCTGGCGCTGTACCGCAAATACCGCCCCAATGACTTTGATGATGTACGCGGGCGCGACGCGATCGTGCGCACACTCAAAAACCAGATCATCTCCGGGAGAATCGGACACAGTTACCTGTTCTGCGGAACGCGCGGGACGGGCAAGACGACGATCGCCCGTATTTTTGCGCGCGCGGCGAACTGTGAGAACCAGCACGACGGCAATCCCTGCGGGGAGTGTCCGACCTGCCGCGCCATCCAGGCGGAGGCCAATCTCAACGTGACCGAGCTGGATGCGGCGTCCAACAACAGTGTCGACGACATCCGCTCCATTGTCGATCAGGTGGAGTATTCCCCGACCCAGGGGCGTTTCCGCGTGTTCATCATCGACGAGGTCCATATGCTGTCCAATGCGGCCTTCAATGCCTTGCTCAAAACATTGGAGGAGCCGCCGTCCTACGTGATCTTCATCCTTGCCACGACGGAGCCCAACAAGCTCCCTGTCACGATCCTGTCCCGCTGCCAGAGATATGATTTCGGCAGGCTCTCAACGGAGGTGATCGAAGGGCGCCTCAGGGAAGTGGCGCAGATGGAAGGGCTTGAGGTCGAGGACAAGGCTTTCCGCTACATCGCGGGTGCGGCCGACGGTTCCATGCGTGACGGCCTGAGCCTTCTGGACCAGTGCAACGCCTTCAATTACGGCGGCGGCACACTGACCTATGAGCGCACTCTGGAAATTCTGGGCGCGGTGGATACCCGGGTGTTCGGGGACCTCTACCTCAGCATCCATGACGGAGAGGCGGCAGACGCCCTCAAAGTCCTCGATGACATCCTGCTGCAGGGCAGGGAACTCATGCAGTTTGTCACGGATTTCACCTGGTATCTCCGCAACCTCATGCTGCTCAAGGCTTCCGAGGAGACAGCGAGGTCGCTGGATATTTCCGCGGACAACCTGCGTCTCATGATTGATCAGGCCCGTATGTCGGATATGGAAGAGATCATGCGCTGCATCAAGGTCTTTTCGGCGCTGCCGGATCTGATCCGCTACTCGCCCAACCGCCGCATCCTGACCGAAATGACGATCATCCGGGCTTGCCGCTCTGCTATGGATGACGGCGCCGGAGACGGTGAGCCCATGCTCCTTGACAAGATCAAAAACCGCATCCGCGAGATGGAGACCCAGCTCTATAACAATGAGATGGCGATCGAGGCCATGGCCGCCGGCGCCGGAACGGGATTCACGGCTTCGGCCGCAGGCAGCGCTGCCGGTGCTGCACCGGGCAGGGGGACAGGCGGCGGAGCAGCTTCATCGGCCGCAAGCACGGAAAAGGCTCCCGCAGTAGCCCAGGAACTTCCGCCTGCCCTTCCCGGGGAAATCAAGGAGATTGTGGCCAACTGGTCAAAATATGCCTCCGAGGCGCCCCGCGGGTCCAGACGCCTCGCGCTCCGCAATGCCCGTCTCAGTCTTGGGGACCACGGGCAGCTGCTCATTATTTTTGAAAAAGAATACGGCAATCCATATATGTACCAGCGCAAAGACGACAACGGAGAGTCTACTGCCCGCGTTGATAATGACCGGCGGGAGCTGCAGCAGTATCTGCAGAGCCAGGTCGGGAAAGCGATCGAAATCGAATACCGGGTACTTGACAGAGGCGGACGGATAACAGACAATTATGTCGATTTGCTCTCGCTCGTCGAACCCGGAGCGATCCGGATGTCTGTCGAGACGGAAGATCTGTAGGCACAGAGTATCTCTGTAAAACAGTAAGATCAGCAGTAAAGATAAATATAAATAATAGTAGAGATAATTGATTGTAAAGCTGATTTAGTGAAAAACAATTTTCGAATGGAGGATAAAAAATGGCCAGAAGAGGTGGATTTGCAGGCGGAATGCCCGGAAACATGAATAATCTGATGAAGCATGCACAGCGTATGCAGCGCCAGATGGAAGAGAACAAGAAAGCCCTCGATGAGAAGGAATTCAAGGCGACCGCAGGCGGCGGTGCTGTCGAAGTTGTCATGACGGGCGCGCACGAGATGAAAACCATCACCATCGATCCCGACGCGGTGGATCCCGATGACGTCGAGACCCTGCAGGATATGATCATCGTGGCCGTCAATGATGTTCTCGGACAGATCACAGAGGAGAGCGGCAAGCTCATGGGCGGCATGGGCCTGGGCTTCTGAGGTTAGTAAAGTGGATTTATATTCCGGCTACATTAATAAGCTGATCGACGAGCTCGCTGCGCTGCCCGGCATCGGCAATAAATCAGCGCAGCGTCTGGCTTTTCATATCATAGGGATGTCCCCTGCGCGCGTAAACCGCCTGGCGGACACGATCCGCGATGCAAAGGCTCATGTAACTTTCTGCAAGGTCTGTCAGAATCTCACCGATGAGGAGATCTGCCCGATCTGCAAAAATCCTGCGCGTGACAAAAGTACAATCATGGTTGTTGAGAATCCCCGCGACCTGGCGGCTTACGAGCGGACAGGTCGTTTTAAGGGACTCTATCATGTGCTGCACGGGGCGATTTCCCCCATGCTCGGCGTCGGCCCCGGAGATATCCGTCTGAAGGAACTCATGGAAAGGCTGCGCGACGAAGAGGTGAAGGAAGTTATCATCGCCACCAATTCCAGCCTCGAGGGAGAGACCACGGCCATGTATATCAGCAAGCTGATCAAACCTGCCGGGATCAAGGTCACCCGCATTGCCAGCGGTGTTCCGGTCGGCGGCGATCTCGAGAATATTGATGAGGTCACCCTTCTCCGCGCTCTGGAGGGCAGGACAGAACTGTAACCTGATCGTATCGGAACGAGACTTTTATGGTAGTGAAAAACGGCCGAAAGGAGCAAAGTTGAAAAAAGATCATTTCGGAAACATGCCTGACGGAAGAGAGATTTCGCTCTATACCCTGGAAAACGACAAAGTCACTGTATGTGTATCAGACCTGGGCGCCCTTCTGGTGCGCCTTTATGTTCCTGACAAAAACGGCAGCAGGGCGGATGTTGTTCTGGGCTTTGATTCGGGTGAGGAATATCTGGACAACCCGAACTGCCTGGGAGCAATCGTTGCGCCGGTCGCCAACAGGACAAAAGATGCCAGCGTCGTGATCGACGGGATCGAATATCATATGACGGTCAATGAGGGGCGCAATAACCTTCATTCCGACAAACAGTCATTTGTGACAATGTGGGATGTTGCCGCGCAGGGAGAGGATTTTATCACTTTTGCCCAGGAGCGCGCGGATCTGTCGGACGGACTTCCCGGAGACCGCCGGTTTGAGGTTACATACCGCCTGCTTCCTGACGGTGTGGGCGTAGAGTATTTTGTCACATCTACCCGGCCGACCTATCTCAATCCGACCAATCATTCCTATTTCAACCTGGCGGGAGATGCCTCCGGCAGTATTCTTGACCAGACACTGCGTCTGTACGCCTCCGCCTACACGCCTCTTGCGGAGGGACAGATCCCTTCGGGAGAGATTCTTCCCGTACAGGGGACTGCTCTTGACTTTCTGTCTGCCAAAGCCTTCGGCCTTGAGATCGACAGCAGTGAGCCCCAGATGGTCCTCGCGGGCGGATATGATCACAATTTTGTAATTGACGGTTACACCGGCGACGGCACCATGCTTCCCGCTGCCTGCGCGGCAGATCCCGCCAGCGGCCGCGTCATGATTGTGTCGACCGACCTGCCCGGCGTCCAGCTGTACACAGCCAACTTCACAGATGTCCAAAACGGCAAGAAGGGCGCTCATTACGGAAAGCGCAGCGCTTTCTGCCTGGAGACACAGTTCTTCCCGGACAATGTGCACCATGACAATTTCAGAAAAGCGATCTTCGGCGGAGACACAGAGCTGCGCACCACTACGATCTTCACTTTCTCTGTCGTGAAATAAAGACGCAATGCTGTACCCGGTCTCAACAACGACCCTTATTTAGGGAAAACTGATCTATGGAAGAGGATAAAATGACTGATTTTTCTCCTGATACGGAAAAAAACGATTCTTCCAAATTGAATACACAATTACGGGATACCGATACGGAGCGTTCCGCCCTTGACCAGGACGGAACCGGCTCCGCTTTTTCTATGCCGCAAGAGGAATCCGATATGGGACCTGAAGCCGATTCCGGCAAGGTGGATGCAGACAGGTCCGGCGAGGCGGCAGAGCCCGCTGAGGAGATTTCCGGCAACGGTGCCGGGACTTCTTCTGAAGATACGGCAGCATCGGAAACCGATGCGGCGAATGACACGCCGTCCGGGCAGGATGCCGGGGATATGCAGGGCACTTCCGGGATGACAGAACATTCCGGCCGGCTGCCTGCCGCCTCTGCGCCCGGATCCGGTTCGCAGCAGGCGCATAGTTTTCCCGGAGCACGGGAGCAGGCGGATATATCTGTACCTGAGATCACTCAGAAAGCGGACCGCTCCAAAGCCGCCACCTACAGAGACAAGATCCTGCGCCACAAAAAGAGAAGATACCGCCGCACGATCATACTTGTTGTGCTCGTGATGGCCCTGCTGGTAACGGCGGTGATCCTCTGGATGCGGCGCGGCTATACACGCGCGGAGCTCATCCGTATTTCCGCCATCGCTTCGGAGGACAGCGCGTCCTATGAGAATCTGGGCGGAAATGTAGTCCAATACGGCAACAGCGGCGCTGTCTGTGTCGACCAGCGGGGAAACACGCTGTGGAACGTCTCCTATGAAATGCAGCAGCCGATCACCAGCGTCAGCGGGGATGTGATCGCGATCGCGAACCGCAGCGGCTACTATGTCTATGTCATGAACAGCCAGGGTCTGATGGGGACGATCCATACCACCCTGCCCATCCACAGCATTGCTGCTGCCGAGAACGGTGAAGTGGCGGTCATCATGAATGACACCAAAGCCACCTGGGTCCGGCTCTATACTGCAGAGGGAAGGGAAATCGCCTATCTGGTCCGGACGATGGCGGAAAACGGCTATCCGATCGCCGCGGCAGTCTCTCCGGACGGCCAGACACTCTGCCTTTCCAGCGTGTCCATGTCCAATGCCGCCGTCAAAACCAATATTTCCTTTTACAATTTCGGAAGCGCCGGCCAAAAGGCAAATGATCATCTGATCCAGCATTCCGACTTTATCGATGAGGTGATTCCTTATCTGCACTATATCGACAATACCACCTGTGTCTGTGTCTCCGACAAGCAGCTCTTCTGCTTCTGGACCACGCTTCTGCACTCGTCCGGCAGTTCCTATGCCCAACTGCCCGACAATACCCTGGGAGTGTTCTGCGGAGACAGCTTTGTCGGCATTCTTTCTACAAATACAAAAGGGGATACCCAGTACACACTGGACCTCTACAATAAGCGCGGGAAGAAAGCGGGCAGCGTCAACTTTACCATGCAGTACACAGATATTGATATTGCGGGCGATAAGATCTACATCCATAACGAAAAGGAGTGCCAGATCTTTACCATCAGCGGCCGCTGCCTGTTCAACGGCAAATTCGAGAGGCCCATCCGCGCTATGATTCCCGGAGCCGGACTCAGCGACCTTCTCGTGGTGACGGATGGCGAAGTGGACAGTGTGCGCCTGCACTGATGCCCGGAAGGAGAAGTGGACAGTGTGCGCCTGCACTGATGCCCGGAAGGAGAAGTGGACTTGAATCTCTATTTCTGGTTGATTGTTATTATATCGGTCGTGCTGCTGGCCTACGGAGCAGTCAACGGCTACAAAAACGGATTTGTCAAGGAGCTGGAGGGCCTGGTCGCTTCCATCTTTGCTGTTGCAATGCTTATAGTCGTCAGCAGACTTGCAAGAGGAACCATGGATAAGCAGGTCAGCACACAGGCGCTGGCAATTGCCCTCCTTATTGTCATCGGCCTCCTCTATTCCCTGTGCCGCATTATCATTTCTTCTCTAAAACTGTTCGCGGATCTTCCGGTGATCCGGATCCTGAATGAGCTGCTCGGCTTTGTCGCGGGCGGGGCAAAGATCTTCCTGCTACTATATGTAGTGGACCATCTTGCGAAAATATGGCTCAATTTGTGAGGTGAAAAAAAGATAAAAAAAATAAAAAAATTCCTTGCAATTTAAAAAGACCCGTGCTATTATAATATTCGCCGCTGAGAGACAGCGACAAACAACAACAGAATATCAAAGGTTTTGATGAAAAAATTCTAAAAAATCTTAAAAAGCTGTTGACAGCTAAGGGGCAACGCGATATAATGTCAAAGTTGCTGCACGAAATACCAAGTATTTCTGAGTAACGACATTCGGTTGATTCAAAGCTGAAAATTGCACACCTGCCCTGCAGGAGACGTGCAAAACATTTCCAATCTTATATGAGAACAAGACAGAAATGCAACCCTGAATATATTCCTTTATATTTGAGGTCAGCTTATGACCAGCGGTC
>OCVV012842363.1_pt1 | contig 11307 bp, 10 predicted proteins | sample 1539721 | NCBI WGS metagenome assembly OCVV01 (sample SAMN02144230, study PRJEB22623) | gut metagenome | biome: sheep rumen | host: Ovis aries | place: New Zealand | reverse complement strand
AGTCTCAGGGTTTTCTGCCATACCCTTAGCCATTGGATGCTCTGGGCTCAAGCAGCGTGCACGGAACTCAGCGAGTGCTTCCATGTCAACCAATGGACGAAGGTCTTCCATGTCCATTTCCTCAATCTTCTGATACTCGTGAGAGGTGCGGAAACCGTCGAAGAAGTTGATGAATGGCACGCGTGCTTTCAGTGCTGACAGATGAGCAACGGCTGCCAAATCCATGACTTCCTGAACGGAGCCTTCAGCGAGCATGGCGAAACCAGTCTGGCGGCATGCCATCACGTCGCTGTGGTCACCGAAAATACAGAGAGAGTGGGATGCAACGGTACGAGCAGACACGTGGAACACGCTTGGAAGGAGCTCGCCTGCAATCTTGTACATGTTAGGAATCATCAGCAACAAACCCTGCGATGCAGTGAAGGTGGTGGTCAATGCACCTGCCTGAAGCGAACCGTGAACTGCTCCTGCAGCACCTGCTTCCGACTGCATTTCCTGTACCATTACTGTGTCGCCGAAGAGGTTCTTGCGTCCTGCGACAGCCCACTCGTCAACGTGCTCTGCCATAGGAGACGATGGAGTGATAGGGTAGATGGCAGCTACTTCACTGAACATGTATGCAACATGAGCAGCGGCTTGGTTACCATCACACGTGATGAATTTCTTTTCTTTACTCATAAAAAATTAAATGATTAATAATTAATAATGAAATCACAAAATGCTGTTTCCAGATTCTGTTTCAATCATTATTAATTTCTGTCGATGAATATGTTAATTATTTATAATGATTATAGTTGAGTTTTTGGTTTTAAAAGTTTTTAAGTTTTAGTTTATGTCTCCTAAAATAGACTAATTGTACTAAATTCTAAAAATTTTGCCGATTTTGCTAATTTCTGTAGGAGACTTTTTCACTTTTCACTCATTCTTTTTCCCTCGCCCTTTTGAGAGGGTTGGGAGTGAGGCTTTTTACTTTTATCGCTTCACTCTTCACGTTAAACACTAATAGAGGAAACCGAATAGCCAAAGAGGAATCTGGTTGCCTTCGCCCACGTCGCATTGATTCACAGCAAAGAGAGTCTTCGCCTTGCTCTTCAATCGTGTGGCATGCTCAATGATTCTGAATTCATAAAGTTCGTCGATGAGGAACGAGCCCAAGTTGCCCACCTTGTTCACACGGTGGTCCTTCCATATTGTGTTGCAGAAGAATGTTTCCTGCACATCGTGTTCGTCGAATCGTTTAGGGTAGAAGCTGTACATCAAGTTTGAATTGTGGAGCAGCACGCGAGCAGGTTTCTTAGGAAAATCATCGCCCTTGGCATAAATCATGTTCACAAGACGTGCATCCATGAGGTACTTGATGTAGTGCATCACGGTGGCACGGCTCATGCCCAGTTCCTGAGCCAGCTGGCTTACGTTTGGCACAGTGCTGCCACTCATGGTGAGCAGGTAGAAGAGTTGTTTGATTTTTGGCAGATATTTCAGCTCTATTTGCTTCACCAGCAAAATGTCCACCTCAATCATCATGTTCATCGTTTTCAGCAAGTTCTCGCTGTAAGTCTGCTTTTCGAGGAAAAAAGGGTAGAATCCATGATGAAGATAGTCTTGGAAATAGTCGCGTGGATTCACATATTGCATGATGGCAGGAGCTATTTCCTCATGGTGCTTGATGATGTCTTCCAAGCTGTACGAACGGAAATTCTGCCCAGATTTCAGATTGAGGAATTCACGGAAGGAAAAGCCGCGCAAGTTATAGGATTTCACAATCCCGTTCAGTTCGGGGTTCTCTTCTTTGAGTCGCATCACCGACGAACCGGCAAACACGATTTTCAGTCCTGGATAGCGGTCGTAGCACTCTCTCAGTTCCTGGCTCCAGTTCGGCTGTTTGAACACCTGGTCGATGAGCAGCACCTTGCCTCCATCATGGTAGAAATCGCCTGCAAAATTAGCTATGCCATAGTTTTGCACATAGAAATTGTTGGTGTTGATGTATAGACAGCTGTGGTCGTCGGGCGAAAAATTCTCCTTCGCATACTGTAGCAGGAAAGTGGTTTTTCCCACTCCCCTTGCGCCTTTCACGCCAATCATCCTGTCCTTCCAGTTGATTTCGTCCATCAGGTCGCGCCTGACGGTGGGCAGCAAATGCTCAATCAGATATTTGTGAGTTCGAAAAAACGATTCCATGCTTTTCCTTGCTAATCTTATCCAGCCTTACATTTTGAGGCTATTTTAGTGAATTCGTTGCAAAGATATATAAAAAACATCAAATTGCAAACTTGACATTACAATTATTTTAATAAAAAGCAAATTTTTTCTTTGCCCTTCCGTAATTAACAACGAAAACTTTTATCTTTGCAGAGAAATTGGTGTTGAATGTGAAGCGTGAAAAGCTTCATCCCCAACCCATCTCCAAAGGTCGAGTGGAGTAAGAACTCAAAAACTTACCTTAAACACCAACCCCTAAAGACTAAACCCTATTCTAACATGGAACATCCAGAGAACAATGCCGAATATGCAGGCCTGCAAGTGAATGCAGGAGTGGAGCAGCCCTCCATCGTCAATCCCTATCTAAAGAACTTCCGTAAAAAACGGCAGCGACTCTTCACGGCAGGAGAATACGTAGAGGGAATCTTGAAGGGTGACGTGTCGATGTTGAGTCAGGCAGTTACCCTCGTAGAGAGTGTACTTCCCGAACATCAGACCATCGCTCAGGAAGTGATTGAGAAGTGCCTGCCCCATAGCGGACGTTCAGTGCGAGTGGGTATCAGTGGCGTTCCTGGAGCAGGAAAGAGCACCTCCATCGATGTCCTTGGCACCCATCTCCTCGACAACTACGGAGGAAAGCTCGCTGTCCTTGCCATCGACCCCAGTTCCGAGAAAACGAAAGGTTCCATCCTTGGCGACAAGACACGCATGGAGCGTCTTGCCGTCCATCCTCGTTCGTTCATCCGTCCTTCGCCAACAGCAGGTTCTCTCGGTGGAGTCGCTCGCAAGACCCGTGAAAGCATCATCCTCTGTGAAGCAGCAGGTTACAATAACATCTTTGTGGAGACAGTTGGAGTGGGGCAGAGCGAAACGGCATGTCATTCCATGGTCGATTTCTTCCTCCTTATCCAGCTTGCAGGCACGGGCGACGAATTGCAAGGCATCAAGCGTGGTATCATGGAGATAGCCGATGGCATTGTCATCAACAAGGCAGATGGCGACAATGTGGATCGTGCACACCTCGCAGCCACTCAGTTCCGCAACGCCCTTCATCTTTTCCCTATGCCAGAGAGCGGAGTCCTTCCACAGGTGCTATGCTATTCGGGATTCTACGAGTTGGGCATTGACGAAGTACTGAAAATGATTTTCGACTACATCGACCAAGTGAAGCGAAACGGTTACTTCCAGCATCGGCGCAACGAGCAGTCGAAATACTGGATGTACGAAACCATCAACGAGCGGTTGAAGAACAGCTTCTACCACAATCCTCAAATTCGCAAACTCATCCAGCCAACAGAGCAGGATGTGCTCAACGGGCAAGTGTCCTCTTTCATTGCCGCCAATCGCCTTTTGGATAGATATTTTGATTTACTCAAAAAAGAGACTTCCGCACAATAATTAAGAGCGATTAGACGTTATACGTTATAATAGTGTGAAGAGAAGTACAAAGTACAATTTACAAAGTACAATCAGGGATTTAAAGGATTAAAGGGATTAACCTAATCCCTAAAATCATATCCATTGACCATTGTTCTTTGTACATAATTGAGGTTTTTCACTTTTCACTATTCATTTTTAACTTTTAACTTACATTCCTTGAAAATCAGCCTACCATACATCGCATTCACTACGTTATGCTTCTTGCTTCATCCTATTATGTCGCAAGCGCAGACGGGCACCACCGGATATGAGTTTCTCAACATACCCGTCTCTGCACATGCTGCCGCATTGGGTGGAAACAGCATCTCCATCATAGAAGACGATGTCACTTTGCTCTTCTCCAATCCTGCTCTTCTTGCCAATGTGTCCGACAAGACACTCAACTTCAACTATTCCAACTATATGAGCAGTTCTTCGTTGCTTTCCGCATCCTTTGCCAAGCAAGTAGGCGAACGAGGCACGGCAGCCCTCGGAGCAAGAGTCCTCAGCTATGGAAGCATGAAGGAAACGACAGCCGATTTCCAAACCGTGGGAGAGTTCAAAGCCACTGACATTGCCATCCAGGGAGGCTACACCTATCTCTTCACCGACCACTGGACAGGCGGAGTGCAGGGAAAACTGCTGTTGAACAATTACGGAAACTTCAAATCAACGGCACTCGCTGTCGATTTAGGAATCAACTACTTCGATGCCGACCACGGATTCAGCATGAGCTTGGTGGCTCAGAATCTCGGTGGCGAAGTGAAGACCCTCGATGAAGTACGACGCAAATTGCCATTCGACCTCGCATTTGCCGTCAGCAAGGACTTTGCCAATGCACCGATTCGTGTCAGTATCTCCTTCCACGACCTCACCCATTGGAACAAGGACTATTACAGCTTGCCCGACGGACGTTCAAGCATGAGCGGGAGCAAGCTTTTTTTCAACCATTTCATTATTGGTGCCGACATCTTCCCGTCCTCACAAACGTGGATTGCCATCGGTTACAACCCACGCAGAGCCTACGAAATGCAGGTGAACAGCAAAAGCCATTGGGCTGGACTTACTTTGGGCGGTGGCATCGCTATCAAGAAAAAGAAAATAGGACTCGCATGGGGCAAATACCATGTTGCATCCAATTCCCTCACTGCCAACCTTTCTTATTCATTCTGATGAATGAGAACTTGATGCTTCTTCCTTCCTTCGTAAGGGATTCTGATTGCTTGCATGAGGGTCAAAAATAAATGCCATTGGGGACGATGTTGCTCTAAGTCCCCAATGGCAATTTTTATATCCCCAATCGCGTTCGAATGAATCCCCAATCGCGTTCGAATGAATCCCCAATCGCGTTCCGATGAGTCCCCAATCGCGTTCCGATGAGTCCCCAATGGCATTTGGAGGAATCTCTTGTGTCAAACTCCTTCGTCTTCAGAAGGGTCTTGGTTGAGGTCGTATTCTGGTTCTGTTTCTATGTCTTTAGCCATTTGCATGGTGACGTGTCCCGCAGGTGAAATGAGTATTTCGGTGGGATAGTTTACGCCAGCGGTTTCGTCAGGGTCGCCGACGGTGGCGATGAAACGGAGTTGTGTGGAATCGGCTGTTTCGTTGAGGTTGTAACTGAAGCCGACCAGGGCACAGTTGGACATGTCGTTCTTAGGGACGAAATCCTTGAAGGAAGCTTTTGTGAAGTTCCGATTCAGGATGACTTGCTGCTCCTTGCTCACAGTGAGGTTCACGATGTTGTCCTTGTAGCGTGTGCCATCGAGGTTGACGACGATGGGGAGCGAGTCGGATGGTGCCATGCGGATGGTGTAGGTGAAGGCTGTTCCGTTGATTTTGTGGGAGTCGGTCGCGTTGATTTCGTCGAGTGAGAGGATGGAATCTGTCTGCTGCGGTGCTATCCAAATGCTGTCGTTTTCAGTGTTTCCACCTTTGTTCCCATGACAGGAGAAGAGGGTTGCAGACAGGAAGATGAAAAGTGAAAACTGTAAAGTGCAAATTGAAAAATTGAGTGTAGAGCGTGAAGCGTGAAGCGTAGAGCGTAGTTTGCTTTTTTTGAGTAGGCTTGTTGTTTTTTGCATTTTATTCTTGTGTTTGATTTTGCTGTTAGGATGGCAAAAGTAGTGAAAGAATGTGATTTGACAAAATATCGGGTGCGATTTTATATAAAAAAAGTGAAACAGGGGGACATGGAAGTGATTATTTTGTAACTTTGCAAGAAAAATAGTGTGAACATGAAGAAGCAAAGACGCAGATGGCATTCGGTGGCAGGCGAAGCTCTCACGGAAATGGACAAGGTGATTATGGGTTGGGAAAACAAGGGCAAGTTGGTGCCTACTCGCGACCTGATTAAGACACCTGAGCAGATTGAGGGTATCAGAAAGGCTGGCGTGCTGAATACTGCTGTGCTGGACCACGTAGCTGCCAACATCCATGAGGGTATGACTACGGAAGAAATCAACACGTTGGTGCATACTTACACGGTGGAACATGGCGGCATTCCTGCTCCGCTCAATTATGAGGGCTTTCCGAAGAGTGTTTGTACAAGCATCAATGAAGTGGTGTGTCATGGCATTCCGAGTGAGGATGAGGAGTTGATGGATGGTGACATCATCAATGTGGATTGCACGACGATATTGGACGGGTACTATGCTGATGCCTCGCGTATGTTTGTGATAGGCAAAGCTGAGCCTCGCGTGCAGAAACTCGTTGACGTGGCAAAGGAATGCTTGGAGATAGGCATGGAGGTGTGTAAGCCTTATTGCTTTGTTGGCGACATCGGCAATGCCATTGCGAAACATGCCCATAAGAATGGTTTCACAGTGGTTCGCGACTTGTGCGGACATGGTGTGGGCAATGCCTTCCACGAGGAGCCTGACATTGTGCATTACGGCAAGAAGGGTACGGGCATGTTGCTCGTGCCTGGTATGGTGTTTACCATTGAACCGATGGTGAACATGGGTGTGTACGATGTTTTTATTGATGAAGAAGATGGATGGACTGTGGTGACGGAAGACGAGTTGCCAAGTGCTCAATGGGAGCATACATTCCTGATGACGGAAACGGGTGTGGAGATTCTGACGCACTAACATTGTTTAGTGTTTAACGTGAAGCGTGAAGTGTGAAGCGTGAAGCGATGGAGCCAGATAGCATTCTCTAAACCCTAAACACAAACTTCGTTAAACGTTAAACTTTAAACGTTAAACTTGCAATTTATGAAAGATATATATATATTAGGTATAGAATCGTCGTGCGATGATACGTCGGCAGCAGTGCTGCGCAACGGTGTGTTGCTGTCGAATGTGACGGCGAGCCAAGCGGTGCATGAGGCATACGGCGGTGTAGTACCCGAATTGGCTTCGCGTGCCCATCAGCAAAATATCGTGCCTGTGGTGGATCAGGCGTTGAAGCGTGCTGGCATCGAGAAGGAACAGTTGTCGGCTGTGGCATTCACCCGTGGCCCTGGCTTGATGGGTAGTTTGCTGGTGGGTGTGTCTTTTGCGAAGGGATTTGCCCGTGCGCTGGGTGTGCCGATGATAGACGTGAATCACCTGCAAGGGCATGTGTTGGCGCATTTCATTCGTGAGAGCGATGACAACCACGACCAGCCTCACTTTCCTTTCCTCTGCCTGTTGGTGAGTGGTGGAAACTCGCAAATCGTGAAGGTGAATGCCTATAACGACATGGAGATACTGGGGCAGACGATTGACGATGCTGCTGGCGAAGCCATCGACAAGTGCTCGAAGGTGATGGGCTTGGGCTATCCTGGTGGACCTATCATCGACAAGTTGGCAAGGCAGGGAAATGCGGAAGCCTATCAGTTTGCGAAACCTCAGATTAAGGGTTATGACTATAGTTTTTCGGGTCTGAAAACATCGTTCCTCTATTCGCTGCGCGACTGGATGAAGGACGACCCCGATTTTGTGGAGCACCACAAGGAGGACTTGGCTGCATCGTTGGAAAAGACGATTGTGGATATTCTGATGAAGAAGCTGAAGATGGCGGTGAAGGACACGGGCATCAAGGAAGTGGCTGTGGCAGGCGGCGTGTCGGCGAACAATGGTTTGCGACAGGCATACCGTGACTATGCGAAGCGTTACGGATGGAAAATCTTTATTCCTAAGTTCAGCTACACCACCGACAATGCTGCCATGATTGCCATCACGGGCTATTTCAAATACCTCGACGGGGATTTCTGTAGCATAGACGCACCAGCTTTTGCGAGAATGGAAAATAAGTGAGCCACCTCCTTGCACCTCCCTGAGCAGGAGGAGAGTAGTTCGTCAAGCAATGATGGAGTTATGGAAGTAAATAGGAATAATATAAATGATAGAGGTGCTTCTGACATTCACGAAATTCTCATAGCACAGGGAAGAACGCTCAGTACGGCAGAGAGTTGTACGAGCGGAAGGATTGCAGCCGAGATTACCAGCAGGGCAGGCAGTTCGGCGTATTTCCAGGGAGGATTGATTGCCTATCAGAACGAGGTGAAGATGAAGATGTTGGGTGTAAGAGCAGCAACGATAGATACCTTCGATGTGGTGAGCGAAGAGGTGGTGAAGGAAATGGTGAGAGGTGCTTGCCGATTGTTTGGCACGGATTATGCCATCGCATCCACGGGCTATGCAGGACCATCGGGCGGAACAGAAAGCATTGCGGTGGGTACTATCTGGATTGCTTGCGGACGTGTGGATTGCATGAAGACGAAGTGCTTGACTGGCGACTTGGGCAGGATGCAGAATGTGGAACGTGCCACCCAGGAGGCTATAGCGCTAATGACAGACTTTCTCTTGGAAGAAGCAGGACGGTGGAATCCTGCAAAAGATTATCATCTCGCCTAATTCCCTTCATTTTTCCGCAAAAACTTAAAAACTCAAAAAGCCTCACCCCCGACCCAGCCCCCTCCAGCTCCCCCAAGGGGGAGAGAAAGGCGAGGGGAATGGATAGAGAGGAAAAAATCCTTCTAAATCCTTTAAATCCCTGATTAAAAACTCAAAAATTCAAAAACTCACTATATGAAAGAGGAACGTTTCTTTTATGCTCCAGATGCAGCCGAAAACCACGAACTGCCTGAAGAAGAGGCACAACATGCGTTGCGTGTGCTGCGATTGGATGTAGGCGACGAAATGATGCTGATGGATGGCAGGGGGACGTTCTACCATGCTGTCATCACTGAGGCAACGAAGAAACGCTGCTTCTTCAGCATTGACGAGACTGTGCCACAGGAAAGGCAGTGGAAAGGACACTTGCATTTGGCGATGGCTCCTACAAAAAACATGGACCGCGTGGAATGGTTGGCAGAGAAGGCGACGGAAATCGGTTTCGACGAACTGAGTTTTCTGAATTGTCAATTTTCTGAGCGCAGGGTGGTGAAGACCGAGCGCATCGACAAAATCCTGATTTCTGCCATGAAGCAGAGTCGGAAGGCATGGAAGCCGATGCTGAACGGCATGACGGATTTCAAGGATTTCGTGAAACGCGACTTCAGTGGAGGCAAATACATTTGCCATTGCTATGGGGATGAGAATGTGGTGGAGTTAGGAAAAAAGCAGTTGCTGAAAGATGTGCTGAAGGCAGGAGAGGATGCGTTGGTGCTGGTTGGTCCCGAAGGCGATTTCAGTGTGGAGGAAGTGGCAGAAGCCGAGCGTTGTGGATTTCAGTCGGTGAGTTTAGGTGAAAGCCGATTGCGAACGGAGACGGCAGCACTCGTAGCCGTGCATTTAATGAACCTTTTCAACTGACTCTTGTTCTGAAAATGAAATAGAAAGAAATTAGAATGAAGAATAGTCCCACAGAAATGACGGAAATGACAGAAAGACTTTGCATGGTGCAAAGTAAAACTTTCCGTTCTTTCCTTTCTTTCCGTGGAAAAAAACAGACGATGATAATAATGGTCCCACAGAAATGACAGAAATGACAGAAAGACTTTGCATGGTGCAAAGAAACTTTCCGTTCTTTCCTTTCTTTCCGTGTGACAAAAAAACTGACGATGATAATAATGGTCCCACAGAAATGACGGAAATGACAGAAATGACAGAAAGACTTTGCATAGTGCAAAGTAAAACTTTCCGTTCTTTCCTTTCTTTCCGTGGAACAAAAAAAACGGATTGAGCATGAAAAAATGGATATTATTGACATGGTCGGTGCTGATTCTATTCACCTCTTGCGAAAAGGGTGAATACAAGTCGGTCATCCCCGAAAATGCCCGAATGGTGATGTCGGTGGATTTGGCAGCGTTGGCGAGCGATGCCGATTTGGCAAATTCAGCCGCTGTCAATATGTTGAAAAAAACGATTGGGCTTGTGGCAACGGGTTCGGCAAAGCGCAAGGTAAACGCTTTCATCGAGAATCCGAGCAACTTGGGCTTCGACCTCAGGGAATCGGCGTATCTGTTCCAGACTCCCAACGAATGTTACGGGCTGGCACTGAAAGTGGGCGACAAGGGCGATGTTGACGATTTGTTCAAGTTCTTGAGCAAACAGGGACTCTGCTCGAAGCCCACGGAAAGGGATGGGAGAATGTGGGGAGCCTTGTTGGGAGACATTCAATTTGCCTACGACTCAGGCACATTCCTGTTGTTGCTGCCCACCAAGGGAGAGGGAAAGAAAATGGTGAAGCAGATGATGGCACAATACTTCTCGTTGGACAAGGAGAAACAGTTTTTGGAGTCCGAACAGTTCGAGAAGATTGAAGCAGAGAAGGGTGCCATCCGCTTGTTCTCGAAAGCCAATGCACTGCCAACAGCCGCTGAATCCTTCATTCAGAATATGCTTCCCAAGACGGTGCGAACGGGCGACGTGGAAATGCGCTCGTCGTTCCAGTTCGAAAATGGAAAGATGACCATGTCGGCAAAGCTCTTTAGCGACAACCCCACAGTCCAGAAACTGATGGACGAAGCCGACAAGAAGATGCACACCGTGCATGGAAAATATGTCAATGGGGCAGAAGGCAGCTTCCTTTGGTCCACCGTGGGATGCAACGGAGAGTGGTTGCTGAGTGTGCTCAAGCAGAACGAGATGATGAAGAAATACCTCCTCATGGTGGAGCGTGCAGTGGATATAGAGAAGATGCTGAAGGCAGTCGATGGCGATGTCACATTCCTGCTCCGTTCGAAAGAACCTGTTTTCGACGGGAAGTTCAGCCTGATGGCTATGGCAGAGGTGCAGCGCGAGGACTTCCTGGCAGACGTGTCTGATTGGCAGACAGCGATGCGTGACTATCACATCGCCATGCAAAAGGTGGGAACGAACCAATACCGCATTTCAGCCGACGACTATGAGTTGAATTGGGGCGTGGTGAATGGCAACCTCTATTTCGCCTCAGACAACTCGTTCGATACAAAACTGATGGAGCAAGCCAGCAACGCGGCTGTTCCTTCCTATCTGAAGGAAATGGAAGGCACAAAAATGTTCACCTATATAGATTTGACCCATCTGTCCTTGTCGGATTTCGACCTGGCAGGAATCGCCGTCAAGAACCCTTTGAACCGACTCGAAGGACTCGTGATGAAATCGAACAAGATAGGAGAATTTGAATTCCAACTCGTTGGCAAGGACAAGAGCCAGCCGCTGCTTCGTTCGTTGCTTGCCAAATGAATTAGGAACAATGAAATAATAACTTGGTATAAATGACATGATTCTTTAGGAAAGAAATTAGAATAATTATCATAATTACTCCAAAAATTAG
>OCVV011270420.1_pt1 | contig 11307 bp, 6 predicted proteins | sample 1539721 | NCBI WGS metagenome assembly OCVV01 (sample SAMN02144230, study PRJEB22623) | gut metagenome | biome: sheep rumen | host: Ovis aries | place: New Zealand | reverse complement strand
ACGCAGATCTACGCAGAGCGCTTTGCGGAGGAGGTGGAGCGTCTCAGCGGCGGTAAGATGCGGATTCAGGTCTATCCCAACAGTATTCTGGGTGGTGACAGAGAGCTGCTGGAGTCCTGCAAGGACGGCGACATTCCGTTTGTCGTACAGAACACAGCGCCCCAGGTCACGTTTTTGCCGGATATCGCGGTATTCGATATGCCGTGTCTGTTTGACAGCATTGAAGATGTGCGCACGCATATCGACAATGAGAAATTTATGAACCAGATCCAGCAGGTGTATAAGAGCGGCGGCTATGAGCTGCTTGGCTATGCGGACCAGGGATTCCGTGTCATGACTTCCAACAAGGAAGTCTACACAGTCGAGGACTTCAAGGGACAGAAGATCAGGACCATGGAGAACCCCTATCACCTCCGCTTCTGGAAAGCGCTCGGCGCCAACCCTACGCCTATGACCTTCTCGGAGGTCTATATCGGCCTGCAGCAGGGCACGATTGACGCGCAGGAAAACCCCTATGAGGTCATTGTGTCCAACCGTCTCTTTGAGCAGCAGGACTTCGTTATTCAGACCAACCACCTGCCGCACCTGATCTCACTGATCGTCAGCAGCGAGTTCATGGACGGCCTGTCTGCGGACCAGCAGGCGATTATTCGCAAGGCTGCGGAGACAGCCAAGGTGGAAGCCAGAGCGCAGTCAGACGCGAGAATCGATTCGAGGATCGCGACCATCGAAGAGAGCGGCACAAGGATGATCACGCTTGACGACGAGAATATGAGCGTGATCCGCCAGAAGTGCATTCCGGTCTATGAGGCGATCGAAGAGGTTGTCTCTGCCGACCTGATCGAAGCATATTGCGGTGAGAAGCTCGAAGTGATCCGGGCGAATGCCAAAACATCGTCTGTCGAATAAGTATGAACTATATCCGATTTATAGGAAAGACGCCCGACGCTTGCAGTCGGGCGTCTTTTTGGGTATGCTTGTCAGTATCATATGAAAAGCCAAACAATGCAGGAGACATAGATACTATGATGATAATAGGAATTTTGCTCATACTCTGCCTGGCGGTCGGCGCCGCAGCGCTGATCCACACGCTTATGATCCCGGTACAGAAATCGGATTATAAACCGCGGCAGGGAGATCCCAGGGCGGAAGAATATGCTGCGAAACTGTCCCAAATGGTACAGTATGACACAACCTCCTATGCGTTCACGGACCAGAGGGAGACCTTCCTGGGCTACCACAAAGTGCTGGAGGGGCTGTTTCCCTTGGTACACAGCCGCCTGGAGAAAATAGAGATTGACGGAAGCCTTCTCTATCATTTCAAGGGGCGCTCCAGCCAAAAGCCGATTGTGCTGATGGGGCACCAGGACGTGGTACCGGTCTCGGGCGAGTGGGAAAAGCCCGCCTTTAGCGGCGAGATCGTTGACGGAAAGGTCTACGGGAGAGGTTCCGTAGATACGAAGTGTTCCTGCATGGCCTTTTTCCAGGCGGCGGAAGAGCTTCTGGCAGAAGGATATGTGCCCGAACAGGACGTATGGCTTTCCACATCCTGTACGGAGGAGTGGGGCGGCCCCGGCTGTCCGGCGCTCGTCGAGGAGCTTATAAGAAGAGGCGTGAAGCCTTGGCTTGTCTGCGACGAAGGCGGCGGCATTTATACCGACCCCATGATGGGCATTCGGGGCAATTTTGCCATGATCGGCGTAGCGGAGAAGGGACGCGCGAATGTGAAGTTTACCGCGAAGGGAAAGGGCGGCCACGCAAGTACGCCGCAGAAGAATTCACCCATCGCAAGGCTGGCAGCCTTTGTATGCGACGTGGAAAAGCATTGTCCTTTCAAAAGCGTAATGGAACCGGAGACCCGGGCCATGCTGGAGGCGCTGGCCCCCTCTGCGTCCTTCCCGATCCGTCTGATCTTGGAGAATCTGTGGCTGTTCCGCCGTCCCATCGAGTGGTTTACGCCTGCGATCAACGGACAGGCAGCAGCCATGCTGCGGACGACGATCACATTTACAATGGCGTCGGGCTCCAATGCCTGCAACGTCATGCCCAGAGAGGCCTCGGTCGGCGCCAATATGCGTTTCATCCATCACCAGGATATGGAGGAGAGTCTTGCAGTCATAGAGAAGATCGCCCGCAAGTACGACCTGGAAATGGAGGTCATGCAGGGCGGTCCCTGCTCCAAGATGATCGATATCCACGGAGACGTCTACCGATATGTGGCCGATACGGTCGCCAAGACGTTTTCCGGCTGTGTCAGCAGCCCCTATGTACTGACAGCGGCTACGGACGCGACCTTCTATGAGAAGATCTGCGACAACTGCATCCGCTTTGCGCCGATTGTGTACGGCCAGGAGGAGAAAAAGGGAATTCACGGCGTCAATGAGGCGCTCCGCTACGACTGCTTGCCCGGTGCAGTGGACTTCTATAAGAATCTGATCCGGGACAACCATTAATTATCTGATTCGGAACAAGCATTATGTCTTGATTGCGGCTATTGGGTTCGAAGCCTTTGCAGGCGGTTTGTCTTATCCGTCTTATTCGGTCCTGAGCGCGATGACGGGATCCTTCTTGGACGCCGAGCTGGACGGGATCAGTCCGCCGATCATAGTCAGCAGGGTCGCGATGGCGATGAGCACCAGCGCCGCCGGAAGTCCCAGAACGGCCGTGATGTCGTCGATCTCCGTGACTTTGTGGATAATATGGTTGATCGGGAAGAGCAAGAGCCTCGTCACAACGACGCCGATGATACCCGACAGGAGTCCGATGATGCAGGTCTCCGCATTGAAGATAGAGGAAATGTTGCGCTTGGACGCGCCGATCGCGCGCAGGATACCGATTTCCTTGGTCCTCTCCAGGACGGAGATATAGGTGATAATACCGATCATGATCGAGGATACGATCAGGGAGATCGAGACGAACGCGATGAGCACGTAGGTGACCGCATTGACGATGGTTTCCACAGATCCCATCAGAATACCGGTGATATCCGTATACTGCAGCTTCTGCTCCTCCTTGGCGTTGTCGTTGTAGGCCGTGAGGAAGTCCGTAAAGCGGTTCTTGGACTCGAAGTCGTTGAAGTAGAAGGAGATGCCGGTCGGATCTTCTACGTCCTGGTAGCCCAGCTTTAACAGATTTCCTTTGTAGGAGGTGTCCTCCCCTGTGATCATGGCCTCCATGATCCTCGACAGCTCGTCCTCGTCCTTGTTGAACTGGAAGGCCTCCGCGAACTTATCGGTGTCAAAAGACAGAAGGTCCTCGCCGCTGCTAAAGAGATTGGAGAGCGGTGCCATGGCCTCGGCCAGCGCTTCGCCGGTTCCCTTGGCGACCAGAAGAGCCATGTATTCTTTGGCCAGGTTGTAGCCCTCTTCAAACAGTTCGGAACTGTGATCGACAACTGCTGCATTGATCGCGTCGTCGACAGGAGGAAGATCCGCTACAGGCACCATATTGTTGGCGTCCGGTTTCAGGCTTCCGTAGTAGTTGTCGAAGGCGTCCTCGATGATCGCGGTCGCGTTGCCGGCATCCAGCGAGATCTTGTCAATGCCGCTGAGCATCTCGCCGATCTTGTCTTCGCTGATGGCCTGCTGCTTGTACATATCCAGATAGGCCAGCGTCAGATACTTGGTTGTGGTGACGTCGCCGCCCTCCTCAAACTGTTTGGTGATCTGGCTCTTTAAAAGGACCTTCTGAGAATCTTCGATGCCTTCCATCTTGTCAATGATGGCGTCTGCCTCTGCTTTATTGGAGGCGTTCTGCAGATCGTTGATGGTGCTCTGGATCGAATTGGAGGCGGCCTGCGCGGCGGCTGCGACGCCCTGCGCGACCAGCGTATCTTCCATGCCCTCGATGGCGGTGATCGTCGCGGAGACGTCCACACTGCCGGGCTCGGTGGCCGGTGCGCTCTCGTTGGTCAGGCCCTGGCCGGATCCCGTATTCTCTGTGACGACAATGGTGTCCTTGAGGCGCTGCGCGGTCTCTTCGTCAAGGCCCAGGGAATCGATGATGATCTCTGCCTCGCCGCGGGTTTTGGCACGGGACAGGCTCTCTGTCACCCGCTCGATTAACGCTTTGACCGTCTGACGGACCTGGGGTTCCACGGCCGCTTCTGTTCGCTGCGTAATGGCCTCTTTCTGGCTCTCCAGAATGGACACAACAGCGGATACGTCGGGATTGGTCTCAGGCGCGGTGGAATCGTTGACCGTAATGGTGGCGATTTTCTGATACCCCTCTATGATGCCCTTGGCAAAGGCGGAATCGGCTTCAGTCACGGCCTTGACCATCTGCTGGGTCACTTCGTCAATACTCTCTACAACGCTCTGGGAGGAGTTCATGACGATGTCCTGCATGGCGCTGGGGTCCATATTGAGGCTGCCGGCGTCCATATTGACGACGAAAGCTTCCGCCAGAAGGTCCTCGTCGATGGTGATCATATCCTGAAAGTCGAGGTCGCTCTTGTCCTCTTCGTCATCGAACGCATTGCCGGAGAAGACGTCGTAGTCCGGGTCCCTGAGCTGCGCCTTGACGATCTCGGAGGAGGCCGCTTTGTCCATGACATAGGAGGTCAGGGAAGGCAGATACAGAACGCCGGTGCTGGAACTGGAGCCGGGGCCCTTTTCTCCGGGCTTATAGATAATCGCCGTGATCTTTAAAGGCTCCGCGTTCTCATACACTTCACGCATGTATTCGTCGTCTTCCGACATATCCTCATAGAGCTCGTATTCCTCGTTGTACTTGTACTTGGAGGACGGATCGATCAGCTTGAATTCTCTGCCCAGAAGCTCGTCGTAGGAGATGGTCATCGGCTCGTTGCGCACAGTGATCTCTTCGCCCATGTACAGGTTTTTGACAATGTCCCGCAGCTCCTTGGTGTCTCGAAAGCCCAGAGAGTAGAGGAGCAGGTCCGAAATCTGATTGGGATCATTGACGGAGACGGCGAGCTCATTGTACTTTTCCGGCCACTTGCCGTAGGCGACCGTGTATTCTTCCTTCATGCGGTCGGGCTCGATCATCTCTGAGAAGGTCGTCATACCGCCGGAGCCGGTGTTGGCCATCAAGGACGCCATCATATTGCCCTGCTGGTCGAGACTGCTGTTGGGATGGATCTGGGCCAGGTTGTCCGCGGCGTCGATTGTGTAGATGACGGGCGTCACGGAGTAAATGTATTTGATCATGCGGACGTCGTTCTGATACTCTTCGGGATGGTCGTCCAGATAATGCATGAAGCTCTTCAGATCGTTGTTGGAAATCGAGTCTGTAAACGAGGTGATGTATTGCTGCTCCCGCAAAAAATGCCCTTCTGACTTATTCTGCGCCTCCGCCTGCATGGACAAGATCGTGCTGGCCAGGTCGCCCGCTTCCGCATTGATGGTAAGCGGGTAGCTGTTCATGGTCTCTTCCTGAATCTGGTCGATATAATTCTGAAAGCCTGTGGACAGGGCCAGGATCAGCGCAATGCCGATGATACCGATGGAACCCGCGAACGAGGTCAGGAAGGTGCGCCCCTTCTTGGTCAAAAGATTGTTAAGGCTAAGGCCAAAGGACGTCGCCAGGGACATGGACGCCTTGCCCAGATTTTTGTGGACGGCAGGTTCCTCGCTCTCAATCGTGAGAGGGTTGGTATCGCTGGTGATCTTTCCGTCCTTGAGGCGCACAATGCGGTTGGCGTACTCCTCGGCAAGCTCGGGGTTGTGGGTGACCATGACGACCAGGCGGTCAGCGGCCACTTCTTTGAGAAGGTCCATGACCTGTACGGACGTCTTGGTATCCAGCGCGCCGGTGGGCTCGTCCGCCAAAAGGATCTTGGGGTCGTTGACGAGCGCTCTCGCGATCGCGACACGCTGCATCTGGCCGCCGGACATCTGGTTGGGCCGCTTGTGGGACTGATCCTTGAGGCCGACCTTTTCCAGCGCATCCAGCGCCATCTGTTTTCTCTGCGCGCTGGAGATACCGCCGATTGTGAGCGCCAGTTCGACATTCTGCAGAACGGTCTGGTGCGGGATCAGGTTGTAGGACTGAAAGACGAATCCGACTGTGTGATTGCGGTAGGAATCCCAGTCCCGGTCCTTGTATTTTTTGGTAGAGACGCCGTTGATGATCAGATCGCCGGTGTCGTAGCGGTCCAGTCCGCCGATGATATTGAGGAGCGTAGTCTTTCCCGAGCCGCTGGGACCGAGGATGGCCACGAACTCGTTGTCCCGCAGGTTGAGCGAGACGTCGTCAAGGGCGGTCTGCTCAAACCCACCGGTGACGTATTTCTTATTAATATTCTTGAGCTGCAGCATAGAGCCTCCGAAATACGGGATTATATAAAGAAACGTACAAAAATAAATGCAGTGTAAGAAAAATGGTTTGCTTTGCTTATCCTATCTATTTGATACAGTAAAATCAAGCGACAATCAAGGCAATCTGTCTCTTTCGCGATGGGTTTCGGAGAAATATGAGGCAGATCGCTATTCCCTGCAAGTTGAAAAGTGCTATAATAGAACTCAATTGTAGCATGTTTTGGCAAAATAGAAACCAGATCGAAAACCAGATCTATAGCAGAAAGAAAGGAAGCTGAGACGATGATCACCAAAAGGATCAGCATTCTTATAGCAGTGCTCCTGTTGAGCGTTTCCGGCCTGCCTGTACACGCCGCGCCCACAGTCAAGAACACGACGCAGACCAGCACAGCCGGGGCTGACAAAGAGCGCGCCCAGAAGAGGATCTACACGGCAGAGGAACTGTGCTGCATGGCGCAGTACTATTATAAAAGGACCAGCAAGACCGGGTATTATCCGCCGGAGACTTCCTATAAGAAACTGAAAGATGGAAGCTATCAGATCGTTCTTCGCGAGCTGATCAGCAATGGAAAGGAAAAGAAGAAATACAAGAATTACGCCCGCTATACCATGCAGGGCGATGGAAGCGGCAAGGATGAAAAGAGCGGCAAGAAAATAGACTTAACGCGGTACAGTAAAGTCTATACGCCGGAGGAGCTCTGCAAACTGGCACAGGACTATTACTATCGCACCTACGATTTTTATCCCCCGAATGCGGACTACACGGCCAACAAGGATGGCACGTATACGATCTGCCTCTATGAGGAGATCAGTGATGACGAGGGCACGGCGCACAATGCGACCTGTGGCTGGCTCACGGTGAACGTCTGCGGCGTGGGACAGGACGACCTGATGCTCACGGCCGTCGACATTAATCCCTGAGAATATGGATCATTTTAAAACGCGCGATCAGGTAAGGACACTGACCGCGCGTTTTCTTTATCCCATAATTTGACAAAGGACCCTCTCATGCGCTTAGGAGAGCTGCCCGCTTTCAAGCGCGTCCACGACTTCATTAAGAGAACTGAATACGCCGGCGCACATATCGCGCGTCGCCTGATCGGGCTGTACGTCGTTGGGAATCATGATCGGTGCGCATCCCGCACTGTAGGCGGAGAGGATTCCGTTGGGACTGTCCTCGAGGACAAAACATTCCTCCGGCTTTTTGCCGATCATCGCCGCGACCCTGAGATAGCTCTCCGGATCGGGCTTGCTGTGGACAACTTCGTCGCCGCACAAAGAAGCGGCAAAATAGTGCCCCAGTCCCGAGCTCTGCAGGTTGTTGTCGACGACTCTGCGCTCTGAGCCGCTGGCGATCCCGAGGCGATATCCCTTCTCCTCCAGATAGGGCAGGATGACGTCCAGTCCCGGCCTCGCCGGCAGCTTTGTTTTTACGAGCTCTGCGACCCGGTCAAAACTCTGCCTGATAAACTTTCTCGCGTCTACCTCTTCCGGAAGGAATCGCGCTGCCGCCCTGACAATGTCCTCGCCGCTGCTTCCCATCAGCGCCAGATGCATTTCCGGGGGCACTTCGAAGCCGTATTGCGCGCGCGCAATATCGTCATAGGCGTTATCATAAATGGACTGGGTGTCAAACATCAGTCCGTCCATATCAAATATCACAGCGGTTTTCTTCATGGCAGGCTTCTTTCATTATTTTGACACGGCTTCAAGGAATGGAATCTTCCGGGAAGCGGCCTCAGGTAAACTTGGGCATGTAGTCCCCATGGGCGGCGATCAGCTCGTCCACCATCTTCTTGATGGTATCGATATCCAGCTCGCTTCCGGTATGAGGATCCAGCATTGCGGCCTGGTACACATTGGCCAGCTTGTGGGTGTGGGCCGCCTCGACAGTGAGGAGCTGCACATTGATGTCGAGCATGTTCATCGCGGCGCACTGGACCGGCAGCGGACCGACGTGGCAGGGATGGATGCCGTAGCCGTTCACGAGGCAGGGCACTTCGACGCAGGCTTCCTCCGGCAGGTTGGAGATCAGATGCCCTGTGTTGAGGACATTGCCGCCAATCTGGTAAGGCGTATTGGTCACGATGGACTCCATGATATGGGACGCGTATTCCCTGGAGCGCTCGTGGGTCTTGACGCCGGTCTCGAGGAGTTCCTGGTACTCCTTCTTCCAGGACTCGATCTGGTTGATGCAGCGGCGGGGGTATTCATCCAGCGGAATGTTGTAGCGGTCGATGAGCTCGGGATAGCGGCTCTTAATATAAAATCCGTTGTACTCTGCATTGTGCTCGCTGGACTCTGTTACATAGTAGCCGAAATTGCGGATATAGTCAAAGCGCACCTTGTCCTTGAAATCGGGCTCCGCCATCTTAGCCTCGACGCGGGCTTTGATCTCGGGATAGAGATCGTTGCCGTCCTTGTCCTGGATTTTCAGAAGCCAAGCCATGTGGTTGATGCCTGCGATCAGTTCCTTGCGGCCCTCCAGCTTGTCCTCGAGGCCGACGCTGGTCAACAGATCCTTGGAGCAGACCTGCACGCTGTGGCACAGACCGACGGTCTTGACGCCGGTATAGCGCTGCATATATCCGGACAGCATAGCCATAGGATTGGTGTAATTGAGAAGGAGCGCGTCCGGGCAGACCTCCTCCATATCCCTGGCAAAATCCTCCATGACCGGGATGGTCCTGAGCGCGCGCATGATGCCGCCGATGCCCAGCGTGTCGGCAATAGTCTGGCGGAGACCGTATTTCTTGGGAATCTCGAAGTCGATGATGGTCGCGGGATCATAACCGCCGACCTGGATCGCGTTGACGACAAATGTGGCGCCGCGGAGCGCGGCCTTGCGATTCTCTACGCCGAGATAGCACTCGATCTTTCCATAACCGCCGAGGACCTTGCGTATGGCTTCCAGGATTGTGCGGCTCTCCTCCAGCCTCGTTCCATCGATATCATACAGGGCGAACACGCTGTCCCGGAGCGCTTCACTGCACATGCAGTCGCCGATGACATTTCTTGCAAAAACGGTGCTTCCGGCACCCATAAATGTGATCTTCATACAGATCCCCTCCTTGGTAAATCCAATATTTACTGATTAATAGTCTAGCAAATGCGGTCGGGTGGATACATAGCATAATGCTTCGCAAAAATGCCATGATGCGTTAGGCGTACAAGTATGGTAAAATATAGGCGTTGTTAGAGAACGAAACAGGAGGATCTTTAGTACCATGGATGCAAGAAAACAGGAGGTCAGATACACGACAGAAACTACGCTCGGCCTTGACGAGTACAAGAAATATGTGCGCACGATGCAGGGAAGCCAGCTCAAGAACAATATCATTGCGGCGGCTGCATGTATTTGGCTCATTGCGGCCGGCATTTTTAATATTTATCATGCCAAAACAATGCTGGGCGTATTTATGATCGTCGTAGGCGTCGGTGCGCCGATCCTGGTGCGTGTTGGTGCCAACAACCAGTCCGAGCGCGATTTTGAAAAGATCAAAGAGGCAAGCGGCGCCCACTTCCGCGTCCGCTTCTATGACGACCACTTCGAGACCCAGAACGATACGTCCCACGGCGTACACGAGTACAGTAAGCTCTACAAGGTGGTGGAGACCGAGGAGGACTTCTATATGGAGATCGAGAGAGGACACTCTGTCATCATTCAGAAGAAGAACTGCAGCGACGAGCTGATCGCGTTTCTGCGCACGCTGAAATAGAAATAACAAGGTTATATAGTCAGGATCATTTTGTGCCGGCCCCATGGTAAGAACGAGGCCGGCACTTACTTATAAGATCTTATAAGATAAGGAGGAAACAGCAAATGGGGTATATGGAGCGTTATAAGGAGTGGATCGAAAGGCTTCCGGAGGAAGATCCTATGCGGGAGGAACTCATCGAGATCGAGGGAAACGAGGCGGAGATCAAGGACCGCTTTTATAAGGAGATCGAATTTGGAACAGCGGGCCTGCGCGGCATCTGCGGCGCCGGCACCAATCGCATGAACACATTGACGGTTGGACGCGCGACCCAGGGCATTGCCAACTATATCCTTTCGTCCGGAGAGAATCCCGCCAGAGGATTTGCAATCGCCTATGACTGCCGCTATCATTCCCAGGAGTTCGCGGCGCTGGCAGCCGAGATTCTGGCCGGAAACGGGATCAAAGTCTATCTGTTCCCGTCCCTTCGCCCTACGCCGGAGCTCTCTTTTACCATCCGGAGCTTTGCGGCGCTCGGCGGCATCAACCTGACAGCCAGCCACAATCCCAAGGAGTACAACGGATACAAGGTCTACTGGATGGACGGCGCGCAGATTTCCGGTGAGGTGTCGGACGGCATGCTGAAGGAAATCCTGGCCCTGGATCTCTTTGACGACTTTAAGAGGATGCCTATGCAGGACGCCCTCGATGAGAGAAAGGTGCGGATGCTGGGCGAGGAGATGGATCTGGCCTATCTGGACTATGTCATGTCCATGCGGCAGAGAGAGGACGAGGAGCTGGATCTGACCATTCCGATCGTCTATACGCCCCTCAACGGCGCGGGCAGCATTCCGATGCAGCAGCTGGCCGCGGAACTTGGCTATGAGAACTTTGTCATCGTGCCGGAGCAGAAGGATCCCGACCCGGAGTTTACAACTGTGGGCTATCCCAATCCGGAGGATCCCAAGGCCTTTGCCCTGGCGGAGGAGCTGGGCCGAAAGGTCGGTGCGGAAGTCCTGATCGCGACGGACCCCGACAGCGACAGAATGGCGGTTGAGATCGCGGACGAGAAGGGCGGCTATACGCCGCTGAACGGCAACCAGACAGGCGCGCTTCTCATCGCGTATATGGCGCAGAGCATGAAAGAGAAGGGGCGGCTTCCTGAGAATGCGGCTATGATCAAATCCATCGTCACCGGCAACTTCGGCCGCGCGATCTGCGAACACTACGGGATCAAGGTCTTCGAAGCGCTGACGGGATTTAAGAATATCTGCGGCGTGATCCCCAAGGCGGAAGAGCTCGGCTACACCTATTTCTTTGGCTATGAG
>OCVV011042886.1_pt1 | contig 11307 bp, 15 predicted proteins | sample 1539721 | NCBI WGS metagenome assembly OCVV01 (sample SAMN02144230, study PRJEB22623) | gut metagenome | biome: sheep rumen | host: Ovis aries | place: New Zealand | reverse complement strand
CTTTTCCAAATATGTTTGTTAATTTATGGAAAGAATTAATTACAAATGGTAATGGTTTTATGGGAATATTGACATTTGTTGTGTTTGTAATAGTATTTTTAGCAATTATCATAGGTGTTATCTTTGAAGAATGTGCTGAAAGACGTATTCCAATACAATATGCTAATAAGTCAACTAGTACATTAGGAAAGCAAAATTATATTCCATTTAAATTAAATGGATCTGGTGTAATGCCTGTAATATTTGCATCTGCAGTACTATCTATCCCTCAAATTATTGCACAACTTGTAAATAAAGCAAATTTCTCAATATTTGTATCAAAGTATCTTACTTATTCATCTAATGTTGGATTTATACTTTATATGATACTTATAATATGTTTTGCATATATATATACTTTTATGCAATTAAAACCTGCAGAACTAGCAGATAATTTAAACAAAAATGGTGGATATATTCCTGGTATTAGACCTGGAAAAGACACTGAAAAGTATATTAAAATGATTTTAAAACGAATTACTATTGTTGGTGCAGTTTTCCTAGCTGTATTAGCTGGACTTCCAATTCTATTTAGTAAATTCTCTACACTAAACACTAGTATTTCTATTAGTGGAACAGGTTTATTAATTGTTGTCGGTGTTGCGTTAGAAACATATAAACAACTTGAAAGTCAACTTGTTAGTAGAACTTATGTAAGAGGAAGAAAAGGAAGAAGAAAATAATGAAAAGTATAATTTTTGTAGCACCCCCTGCAGCTGGTAAGGGAACACAAGCTAAATTAGTGAGTGAAAAGTATGGCATTCCTCACATATCTACAGGTGATTTACTTAGAGCTGCTAGGAGTAATGATGATGAATGTTCTAAAATTATTGCTCAAATGCAAGATGAAGGAAAATTAGTTCCTGATGAATTAGTTTTAGAACTTTTAAAAGAAAGGTTAGAGCAACCTGATTGCAAAGATGGATATATATTAGATGGCTTTCCTAGAAATTTGCAACAAGCAGAAGAATATGAGGAAATGTTATCTGATATGGATATTAATTTAGGAAATGTTATTTTAATTGATTTAGATTATGAAATAGCAGAAAAAAGAATTAGTGGAAGATTATCTTGCCCAAAATGTGGTGCAGTATATAATTCTTTAATTGAAGATTCAAAACCTAAAGTAGAAGATATTTGTGATAATTGTGCTACTAGATTAATTCATCGAAAAGATGATGATGTTAATACCTATGCAAAAAGGTATCAAACATATATGAAAGATACCGCACCATTAATAGATTATTATCGTAAGAAAAATATTTTATATCTTGTTAATGGTAATAATTCAAAAGATAAGATTTTAGAAGAGATAATAAAAATTATTGATGAACAATAATGTAGCTATATATTTAGGGCTAGAGATTTAATGATTAAAAGCTCTAGCTTTAGATTATACTATATTAACGATATTATTTTATGCTTGCAAATATCGTTAAATAAATTGCAAAATTATAAATATTATAAGATTATACAACATAGAATATATTCAATTATATTTATGTGTAAATACTGGGCAGTCTCTAAGGCAGCCAAGATACCGATAGTCATCTGCATACTTGGGATACAGTATTATTAAAATGTAAATATACAATATTGACGAAGAGGTGATGATATGGCAAAAGGCAATGTTATTGAAATGGAAGGTAAAGTATTAGAAGTTTTACCTGGTTATAAATTTAAAGTTGAATTAGATAATAAGCATATAATAGAAGCTCATGTTTCAGGTAAAATGCGAATGAACATGATTCGTATTTTAGCTGGTGATACAGTTATGGTTGAAATGTCAGCCTATGATTTAACACAGGGGCGTATAACCTATAGAAAGTAGGAGGGATAATAATGAAAGTTAGACCATCAGTAAAACCAATGTGTGACAAATGTAAGGTCACAAAAAGAAAAGGGAGAGTAGTAATTACTTGCGAAAACCCAAAACATAAACAAAGACAAGGTTAATATAGGAGGTGTTTTATGGCACGTATTAAAGGTGTAGATATACCAAATAATAAGAGAATTGAAATAGCTTTAACTTATATTTATGGTATAGGAAGAAGTTTATCAAATAAAATATTAGCAGATGCTAAAGTAGATATAAATAAAAGAGCAGGAAATTTATCAAATGATGAATTAAATGCAATTCGTGATGAAGTTAATAAATACATGACAGAAGGAGACTTACGTCGTGAAGTTAACATGAACATCAAAACTAAAATGGAAATCAATTCTTATCAAGGAACTCGTCATAAAAGAGGTTTACCTGTAAGAGGACAAAGAACAAATAGAAATGCTCGTACTCGTAAAGGTAAAGGAAAAGTAGTTGCTAATAAGAAAAAATAGTCGTAACTAAAAGGAGGTCAATAAAATGGCGTATAAAGCAAGAAAAAGAAAAGTTAAAAAGACTGTACCAGAAGGTAGAGCTTATATCCATTCAACATTCAACAATACAATTGTTACAATTACTGATAATGATGGTAATGCAATTAGTTGGGCTTCAGCAGGAACATTAGGATTTAAAGGATCTAAAAAATCAACTCCATTTGCAGCTGGTATGTCAGCAGAAGCTTCTGGAAAAGCTGCATATGATATGGGTATGAGAAAAGTTGAAGTATTTGTTAAAGGTTTAGGGTCAGGAAGAGAAACAGCTATTCGTTCACTTCAAACAGCAGGTTTAGAAATTACATCTATAACTGATGTTACACCAATCCCACACAATGGATGTCGTCCACCAAAACGTCCACGTGGATAATTAGAAAAGGAGTGAGGAAAATGTTAAACTTTGAAAAACCAACATATAAAATTACTGAATATGTTGAAAACAAAAACTATGGAAAATTTGAATTGGAACCTTTAGAGAGAGGTTTTGGTACAACACTTGGAAATTCATTAAGAAGAATAATGTTATCAAGTATGCCAGGTAGCTCTATAGTAGCTGTAAAAATTGATGGTGTTATGCATGAATTCCAAACAATGGATGGTATTGTTGAAGATGTTACAACAATAATCTTAAATTTAAAGAATGTTGTTGTTAAAAATAATTCACAAGAAAATCAAATAGTTAAGTTATATTCTGATAAAGAAGGCGTTGTTACTGCAGCAGATATCGAAGCTAATAGTGAAGTAGAAATTATTTCTAAAGATCAAGAAATTGCTACAATAGCAAAAGGTGGAAAACTTGATATGGAATTAATTATCGCTAATGGTAGAGGATATGTTCCTTCAACAGAAAATAAATCATTTGTTGAAAATGAGAAAAAAGGGTTCATTCCAATTGATGCACTTTACTCACCAATTGAAAGAGTTAGTTACGAAGTAGAAAGCGCTCGTGTTGGTCAAGATGCTAACTATGATAAATTAATCATGGAAGTATTTACAAACGGTTCAATGAGACCAGAAGAGGCTATGGCTTTAGCAGCAAAAATAATGATTGAACATTTAAACATTGTAACTAATTTAAGTGAAATATCAGATATTACTGGTATTATGAATGCTAAACAAGAAGATAGTAAACTTAAAAAGTTAGAAACATCTATAGATGATTTAGATTTCTCTGTAAGAGCTTATAACTGCTTAAAGAGAGCTGGAATAAATACTTTAGGAGATTTAACATCTAAATCAGAATTAGAAATGATGAGAATTCGTAATTTAGGTAAGAAGTCTTTAAAAGAAGTAATTGATAAGATTAAAGAAATGGGACTTAAATTCCGCGAAAACGATTAATAGTTAGGAGGAATATTATGGCTTATAGAAAATTAGGACGTACTAATAAACATAGAAGAAGCATGTTAGCTAATTTAACAAGAGACGTTATTAACAATGAAAGAATAGAAACAACAGAAACAAGAGCAAAAGAAGTTCGTAAGTTTGTTGATAAAATGATTACTTATGGTAAAGATGGATCATTAGTTGCAAGAAGAAATGCTTTAGCATTCTTACATAATGATTCTGATACTGTTAAGAAAGTATTTGATGAATTAGCACCACGTTATGCAAATCGTAATGGTGGATATACAAGAATATTGAAATTATCTGAACGTCGTGGAGATGACGCTTTAATGGTAATTTTAGAGTTAGTTGAAGGAGACGCTAAATAATAGCGTCTTTTTTTTGCTTTTATGGTATAATTTAATATGGTAAGGGTGTGTGGTTATATGATAACGATAATAGATAAGAATAATACGTATATAGCTGATACTGTAAAAATAGGAGAAAATTGCGTAATTTATCCTAATGTTGTAATTGAGGGTAATACTATAATTGGTGATAATACTACAATATATATGGGCAGTTATATTAAAAATTCTGTTATAGGAAATAATAATACAATATTTACTTCTTATATCATAGATAGTAATATTGGAGATAATAATGAAGTAGGGCCTTATGCTTATCTACGTCAAGGAAATTATATAGGAGATAGTAACAGATTAGGATGCTTTATAGAACTGAAAGAAAATAAAATAGGTAATGGTAATAAAATTCCACATTTGTCTTATATTGGTAATGCTACTGTAAATAATAATGTACATATAGGATGTGGAGCTATTACTGTTAATAAAAAAGTAAATTCTCAAACTGGAGAAAGAGAAAAAACATTTATTTTAGATAATTCTTTTATAGGTTGTAATGTAAACTTATTAGCGCCATTAACAGTTGGAAAGGACTCTGTTGTTGCAGCTGGATCTACTATAACTGATGATGTACCAGATAATGCATTAGCAGTAGCTCGAAGTGTGCAAACAATAAAAGAAAATTATCGATAATTTTCTTTTTTTATTTATGTATGATAAATATAATAATTTGTGATGATAATGTAAAAGATGCTAATAAGGTTGAAAACATAATAAATAAACATATGAAGAATATTGATTATAAAATTCATATGTATAATGATTATAATGCAAAATTTTTAAAAATAATTGAGCTTGATATTGAGAATAAGATATATTTTCTTGATATAGAAACGCCATCAATGTCAGGTATAGATGTTGCCCGTCGTATACGAAAAAATGATTATAGTAGTGTTATAATATTTTTTAGTGGTCATGATGATTTAAGTAGAATTGTTGCAAAGAAAAATATTATGGCTTTAAATTTTATAAATAAGTTTGATAATTTAGAGAAAAACTTAATTAAAAGTTTGAATCTTGCGTTATCTGTAGTAGGTAAGAAAAGAAGAGTAAGATTTTATTCAAAAGGCACTTTTTATAATATAGATATAGATAAAATATTATATATATCTAGAGATACAGTTAGTAGAAAAACACTTATTGTTTGCGATAATACTACTTATAGCCTTCATATAAATATGAAAGAAGTAGTTAAGGAGCTTACCAATGATTTTATTCAAACTCATAGAGCTTGCTATGTGAATAAAAATAGAATAAAATCAATAAACCATAAAGAATTAATAATTACATTTGATAACAAATTAACAACAACATTAGTATCTAGAAGGTACGTAGAGGGAATGGTGGATTATAGCTATGATAGTTAATTTTTTTGTTTCATTTTTTATGATAATAGTTGTTTTTTTAATATGGAATAATTTGTTAGATAATAAATTTAGTTGGAAATCAGTTAGACCATGGATATTTATTTTAATTACATCAATTATTACATTAATAAATTATTTTAATTCTAATAGTCTTATAAAAGTACTTAATACGACAATTATCTTAATTGCTGTAAATAAACTTATGTTTAAAATTGACTTTAAAGAAGCAATTATTAAGCCATTAGTTACAGAATTTTTATTAATTATTTCAGAATCATTTTTTTCACTTATTATGTTTATTATATTAAATAATAATGTAGAAAAGTATGTTAATACATATGCTGGAAGTATTATTGCAAATATAATAATACCAGTTATAGCATTATTAATATCAAAGATTAAATTTGTAAAGAAATATACTAATAAACTAGAAGGTCTATTATCACGGATAGACGAATTTAGTATAATATTTTTTTCTTGTCTTATAATTTTTTGCTATACTTTATTTGCAGTAAATACATATGAATGGATTAATTCTAAAACACTAATGATTTCATCTATATTTATTATAGTAATTACTTTGATAATTTCATTAATATTTCTTAAAACAAAAGATGATTATTATAAAATAAATGATAAGTATAATAGTAGTTTATTAAGTTTAAGAGAATTAGAAAAGGTATTAACTAATTATAGAATAGATAATCATGAAAATAGAAATCATTTAATGACTATTAGAAACATGACAACTAGTAAAAAAGCTATTGGTTTTATTGACTCAATACTAGATAATAAACTTAAAGATGATAAAAAAATTATGAAAGAAACAAGTATTATACCTGCTGGTGGTTTAAGAGGTTTAATATATTCTAAATTATTATTGATGTCTAATAAAAATATAGAATATGAATTAGATGTAGCTAATTCTGTAAGAGTTGTGGATATATTAGACTATGGTGATGAAACTATGTTAGATATTTGTAAAATAGTGGGTATATTTTTAGATAATGCCATAGAAGAAGTTGATACTATAGATGATAAATTTATTGTTATAGAAATGTTTAAAGATGATGAATCTTTTAATATATCTATAACTAATACTTTTGATGCTTCAAAAGATAAAAAAGATATTTATAAAGCTGGAGTAAGTACTAAAGGCGGAAATCATGGATATGGATTATCATTAGTAAAAAAAATAGTAAAAAGAAATTCAAAACTTAAAACACATCATGAAGTAAACGAAGATGAGTTTACTCAAGTGTTAAATATATATAAATAAAAAAGAACTCTTTTTTCGAGTTCTTATTTTATTAAACTTTTTGGACATTTTGGTTCGTCAATTAATACCAAAAAACATCCTTTTGAACCAACTTCTCCAGCGCCACTAGCTAATGCAGTTAAAAAATTAACAAAGAACATTATATTCATCCCTTTCTAAATAATTTAAATAATTATTATATGGAAGTTTAAATAATTTATATGTAAGAGGAGAAGACAAGATTACTTCTAATAATAAACTAAAGATTAAACAATTACTTATAAAATTAGGAGTAAATAGTGCTAAAATTGTAAATATAATAGATATTATAGTTGATATAAATTTTAGCTTTTTTCTTCTTTTCATATTTATAATAGGCTTTTTATATGTATCTGCTGGACTGTTTTTAAACAATAAAATAGTAGAAACAATACCAATAATTACTTTAATATAAATTGGTAAAATAGCTATTTTAGATAAATAAGGAAGTCCTATAAACATTAATGAAGAAATTATTAAACAAATATAACTTTTTGTAGCATGTAATCCACATGCAAATGTTCTTATAATGTTAAATATAAATAAGAATATCCACATTTCTTTTAATATATGAAGTAAGAATGCTATTATACTTATTATTATCAACTTTGTAACTAGTATATAAATTGATTCTAATCCGTATATTATTTTATCCTCTTCCTCTTCAGTTAATTGTTTATTAGATTTAATATACTTAAATATGCTGCCTACTACTTTTTCTCTCATATAAATACCTCCGAGTCAAATTATAAATGTATTTAATTTTGAAAAATATAATTTAAGTTCGAGATGCTTGTTTAAACGTTTGAAATGTATAAAAAATATATAAATATGTTTTTTTATACAAAAAATGTCGATTTTTGTCATATGATAAAATCTAAAAATTGTTGTGATGCATGCTATAATTATTTTCGGGAGGGATGATTAAAATGATGAGTGGTAAAGTTAAATGGTTTAATAATGATAAGGGTTATGGTTTTTTAGAGGTAGAAGGGAAAGATGATATATTTGTCCATTATTCAGCAATAAAGTCTAAAGGTTATAGATCATTATTGGAAGGGCAATATGTTAACTTTGAATTAATTAATACCGCTAAAGGCTTACAAGCTAAAAATGTTGAAGAAATTAAAACAACACTTGTATAACAATGTAGAATTTCTACATTTTTTTTATAATGAATTGTGAAGTTTTTCTGAAATTTTACATTAATTGTAAAAATATTATTATTGTGTGTTATAATGTAATTGGAAGGGAATGATTATTATGAAGTTTAATATTCATGGAAAGAAAGTAGAGGTTACTGATTCAATAAAGAACTACATTGAAGAAAAAATTGGTAAACTAGATAAGTACTTAGCAAATCCTGAGGATATTACTGCAAAAGTAGTTATTAGAATTAGTGGTAGAGAACAAATTGTAGAAGTAACAATTCCAATCCAAAAAATTGTTCTTCGTTGTGAGGAACGTCATGAAGATTTATACGCAGCAATAGATATAGTGTCAGATAAATTAGAAAGACAAATTCGTAAGAATAAAACGAGAATGCAAAAGCGTGTAAATAAGAATGAAGTAATTGGTTTTAACTTAAGTTTTGAGGATTCTAAAGAAGATGATGAACAAGTAATTGTTAAGAGAAAAGAAATTGAAATGAAACCAATGAGTGAAGAAGAAGCAATACTTCAAATGAATTTGATAGGACATGAATTCTTTGTATTTAAAAATATTGCCACTGATTCAATTGCAGTACTTTATGCAAGAAAAGATGGTAATTACGGTATAATTGAAACAAAATAGGCTTATAAAGCCTATTTTTTAATTGTTTTTTTATATACTTGGTTTAATTTTAAGTTAATAATTGATATAATATATATATGGCAAAGGAGAATAACAAATGAAAATATTTAAAAGATTATTTGATCATGAATATAAAGAATTAAAAAAATTTGAAGCATTAGCTACAAAAGTATTAGAGTTAGATGATGAATACTCTAAATTAACTGATGAAGAATTAAGTGCTAAAACTATAGAATTTAAGGAAAGATTAAAAAATGGTGAAACATTAGAAGATATAAAAATAGAAGCATTTGCAACTGCTAGAGAAGCTGCATATAGAGTTTTAGGTGAAAAGCCTTATTATGTACAAGTAGTTGGTGGATTTGCTATACATTATGGTAATATAGCAGAAATGAAAACAGGAGAAGGTAAAACATTAACAACTGTATTACCTGCATATTTAAATTCATTATCTGGAGAAGGAGTACATGTTATCACAACAAATGAATACTTATCTACTCGTAATGCTGAATGGATGGGACCAGTATATGATTTATTAGGAGTAACTGTAGGTGTTAATTTAAGAGAATTATCTGTTTCTGAAAAGCAAGCTGCTTATAATTGTGATATTACTTATTCAACTAATAATGAAATAGGTTTTGACTATTTAAGAGATAATATGGTTGTAAGAGCATCAGATAGAGTTGCTCGTAAATTAAATTTTGCTATTATAGATGAGGTTGACTCTATATTAATAGATGAGGCAAGAACACCTCTTATCATATCTGGGGGACATATGCAATCAGCTGATTTATATATTCAAACAGATAAATTTGCTAAGTCTTTAAAATTAGATGATGGATATGTGTATGATGAGCAAACTAAGGCAACAGTGTTAGATGCTGTTGGTATCTCTAAAGCAGAAAAAACTTTTGGAGTTAAGAACTTATATGATATAGAGAATACTAATTTAGTTCACTTTATAAATCAATCATTAAAAGCAAATTATGCAATGCATAATGATGTAGATTATGTTGTAAAAGATGACAAAATAATAATAGTTGATCCTTTCACTGGTCGTTTAATGGAAGGACGTACATATTCTGATGGATTACATCAAGCTATAGAAGCTAAAGAAGGAGTAACAATTAATGAAGAAACAAAGACTTTAGCTACTATTACATTTCAAAATTTATTTCGTATGTATAAAAAATTGTCTGGTATGACAGGTACTGCTAAAACAGAAGAGGAAGAATTAAGAGATATTTATAATATGTATGTTATATGTATTCCTACTAATAAACCAGTTATAAGAGAAGATTGGAAAGATTTAATATTTGCTACTAAAGAAGGTAAATATAAAGCTATAGTAAATGAAATAATAGATAGACATAAAAAAGGACAACCTGTTCTTGTTGGTACAATTGCTGTTGAAACTAGTGAATTATTAAGTGATATGTTAAAGAAGGAAAAAGTACCTCATGAAGTATTGAACGCTAAAAATCATGCGCGTGAGGCAGAAATAATAGCACATGCTGGTGAGAAAGGTGCAGTAACAATAGCAACTAATATGGCTGGACGTGGAACAGATATTAAACTAGGTGAAGGTGTAAAAGAACTTGGTGGTTTATGTGTTATTGGTTCAGAAAGACATGAATCAAGACGTATTGATAATCAGTTAAGAGGTCGTTCTGGACGTCAAGGAGACCCAGGATTTAGTCAATTCTGCGTATCATTTGAAGATGATTTAATGGTTAGATTTGGTGCAGATAGAGCTAAAAATTTATTAGCTAGAGCAGGATTCTCAGGTGAAGCTGCTATACGTAATTCTGCTTTATCACATTCTATTGAAACAGCACAAAAAAGAGTTGAAGGTAATAATTACGATGTTCGTAAAACATTACTAGAATATGATAATGTTATTAATGAACAAAGAGAAATAATATATGATAGACGTAATGAAATATTAGATTCAGAATCTATACATGATACTATTTTAGAATCTATAAAGAATTATATAGATGATGTAGTTTTTGAACATACATTAGATGGTAAATTTAATGAAGAAGATATAGAAGAAATCACTACATATTTTAAAAATGAATTATCTATTGATTTAAATGAAGATGATTTTGATTTAAGTAGTATTGAAAATACTTCAGATAATATTTATGAAGTAGTTTTAGATAAGTATAATCAAAAATTATCTGAATTACCTGAAGAAATAGTAAATGATTTTGAAAAAGCAATTTCACTTAGAGTAATCGATACATATTGGATGGAGCATATTAATACAATGTCTCATTTAAGAGAGGGTATTCATTTAAGAGGATATGCGCAAGAAAATCCATTACGTGCTTATAAGAGTGAAGGATATGAATTATTTGATGATTTATTAGCTAGAATTGATAAACAAACATCTGTGTACTTATTGAAAGCTGAAATAAGACAAAATACAGAAAGAAAAGAAGTTGTAAAGAATGTATCTACAAATCAAGACACTTCTAAAGTAAAAAAAGCATCTCCAAAGAGAGTAAATAAAATAGGTAGAAATGATTTGTGCCCATGTGGCTCAGGACGCAAATATAAACAATGTTGTGGTAAATAAGCCCGCAAACCCGCATAAAATAAGGGATTGCGGGTTTTTCTATGATTACAATATTTGGGTAATTATAGGCGTGTCTTTTGTCTTAGATAAGTTTTA
>OCVV011231235.1_pt1 | contig 11310 bp, 11 predicted proteins | sample 1539721 | NCBI WGS metagenome assembly OCVV01 (sample SAMN02144230, study PRJEB22623) | gut metagenome | biome: sheep rumen | host: Ovis aries | place: New Zealand | reverse complement strand
CCCGCGAGCTTTTTGAAAAAAGCTCGACCAAAAACTTTGGTTGACATCGCCGGAAGCGTATGAAATAATCCCCGGTCGGCCACTCCGCGGGCACTGCCTGTTGCCGCTCCTGCACAGCGAATGGGTTGACAAATCGCGGCAAATATGATATAATATGATATTGGTTATCATTTTCATTTTGAGGAGGGCGCTTCCATGCAGGGCAACCGGAAGGGTGAATATCAGACAAAACAAAAAGCACAGGTTCTTGCATATCTCGAAACACATGCAGAACGGCATGTCACTGCGGGAGAACTGATGCAGGCGCTGAACGATCAGGGAACCCCCGTCGGCGCTGCGACCGTCTACCGTCAGCTCGAACGCCTCGAATCTCAGGGGCTTGTCCGGCGCTATTCGCTCGATGACCGCGGCAGTGCCTGCTGGCAGTACGGCGGTTCGGAGGCCAAAGCCGGAACCTGTCATTCGCATTTTCATCTCAAATGCATCTGCTGCGGCGTGCTCATCCATCTTGACTGTGAGCATCTCTCCGGCATCACAGAGCATGTCAGAAGCGATCACGGCTTTACGATCGACCCTGCCCGCACGACCTTCTACGGGCTCTGCAAGGCCTGCACACAAAAAAGGAGAATGCCCGATGATCCTGACTGATGAACATATCCAAAGCGGTACGCTGAATGTCACGCCGGAACAGGCCGCGCAGGCTGCGGCTGAGGTGCAGGCCTACAATGCACAGGCTGAACAGAACCGCATCGACTATAAGCGCCATATCAGTCAGATCGAGGATCTGTACGGTTTTACCAATCTCATTATGACGGCTGCGCTTGCGATCGGCACACACCGGCACAGATATCCGATGCCGATTCTGTCGTTCACCGCAGTTACGTACTTTTTGATTTTTGTGCATGTCATCGGCGTCATCCTGCTGGCAGTCATACGGCGGGATCTGGTCAAAAGCGCGGTCATCTCCTGCTGCCTGCTCGCCGCTTCATGGGTGTATATCCCGCTGGTCATCATCAACTGGGTCGCAGTGGTCATACGGGATTCCGCAGACAACCGGCTGAGAGGTCAGCCGGGATATCCGCATTTCCATGCGGTGCATCTGCATGTCGAGGAGCAGTATTCCAGACCCATGCCGGTGCAGAATGATGCAGAGCAGCCCGCAGCGGTACAGACCGTTCCGGAGGCGCCGCACGAAGAAGAAAATCAAACAGAAGAAATGGAAGATCTCATATGAAACACAGAATTTTGAATCGGCTCAAAGCGGCCGGAGCGGCTCTGCTGCTCTGTACCGGTCTGCTCGGGCTGCTCAGCGGATGCGGCAGTGCGGACGATGACGGCAAGCTGAAGATCGTCACGACGGTCTATGCGACCTACGATCTCGCGCTGCAAATGGCAGAGAAAACCGGGATTCCCTGCGGCGTTACGCTGCTGCTCTCTCCGGGCGGCGAAAGTCACGCCTATGAGCCCTCTCCGGCCGATGTGTCCGCGATCCAGAGCTGTGATCTGTTCATCTATATCGGCGGCACCTCGGAGCAGTGGGCGGAAAAGCTCACCGACAGCTCACGCAGCGGCAAGCGGAATCTCCGCATGTTCGACTGTGTTTCGCTGCTGAATGAGGAGGAGGTCGAGGGCATGGAGCCGGAGCATGAAGAAGACCATGCACACGGCGAAGCAGAGATCGACGAGCATATCTGGACAGCACCGCTCAATGCGGACGCGATGCTGAAAGCGATCAATGCGCAGTTTAAGGAGCTGTGTCCCGATGACGCGGAGAAATGCGACAAGGCCTGCGCGGAGATTCACGATGAGCTGCTCGCACTGGATGCAGAGGCGCGGGATATCAGCGAAAACTGCCCGAAGCATACACTGGTTTTCGCGGACCGCTTCCCGTTCCGCTATCTCACCGCCGCCTACGGCTGGGACTATTACGCGGCGTTTTCCGGGTGCAGCAGCGATACCGATGCCTCCGCCGCAACGCTCTCCTTCCTCATTCAAAAGGTCAGGGACGAGCATATAAAGACGGTGTTCTATCTCGAAAATTCGTCGCAGAAGATCTCCGATGCCGTCTGCAAGGCGACCGGCGCCAAGGCCGTTATGCTGCAATCCTGCAACAATGTCTCCAAGGAGGATTTCCACAACAGAAAGCATTATCAGGAGATCATGCATGAGAATCTTGCCGCGATCAGGGAGGCGCTGAGCTGATATGGCATATATTACCTGTCAAGACATTACCCTGCGGTATGAGGCGCTGACGGTGCAGGAGCATCTGAGCTTTACCGTTGAGAAGGGCGATTATCTGTGCATTGTCGGCGAAAACGGCTCGGGCAAAAGCACGCTGATGAAATGTCTGCTCGGACTGAAGTCAGTCGATGCCGGGACGCTGACCTACGGTGACGGCCTGAAGCGCAATGAGATCGGCTATCTGCCGCAGCAGAGCCAGATTCAGCGGAGCTTTCCGGCATCGGTGCGGGAGGTCGTGCTCTCGGGCTGCCTGAACCGCAGGCTCATTCATCCGTTTTATACCAAAGCGGACAAGGCCAGAGCCGCCGAGCAGATGGAATGTCTCAATATCACGGCGCTTGCCGACCGCTGCTACCGGGAGCTTTCCGGCGGTCAGCAGCAGCGTGTCCTGCTGGCACGGGCACTCTGCGCGACACAAAAGCTCCTGCTGCTCGATGAGCCGCTGACCGGTCTTGATCCGCTGGTCGCGACAGAGCTGTATGCGATTTTGCGGCATATCCATGAGGAGCACGGCATCACAATCATTATGGTCACGCACGATGTCGAATGCGCAGTGCGGCATGCAAAAACGATCCTGCATATCGGAAAGCATGAGAGCTTCTTCGGGAGCTGTGCCGATTATGAGAAAAGCGAGGTCGGACGGCGCTTCCTCGGCGAAAGCGTCACACAGGAGCACTGCTCCAACTGTGATCACGGCCATGCGCATCTTCCCGTGCAAGCCGACGGCGGCGAAAGGGAGGCGGAGACATGAACGATCTTTCTGCGATTCTCACGCCGGAATTTGTCTCGGCGATCCTTCTGCCTGCGCTGATCGCGGGCGTTGCGGTCAGTCTGTGTGCGAGCCTGCTCGGTGTGAGCCTTGTGCTGAAGCGCTGCTCGATGATCGGCGACGGCCTCTCGCATGTCGGCTACGGCACGCTCTGCATTGCCGTTGCAATGGGCTGGGCGCCGATGCAGGTGACGATCCCGGTTGTCATCGCGGCAGCATATATCCTGCTCAGGCTCTCTGAGAGCAGCCGCCTCGGCGGTGATACCGCGATCGCGCTGTTCTCGACCTCTGCGCTTGCGCTCGGTATCTTTGCATCCTCAAAGGCGAATCTCATGACCGATGTGAGCCACTACATGTTCGGCAGCATCCTTGCAATGACAAAGGGTGACGTGATCTTCAGCGTGATCCTGAGCATCTGCGTGCTGCTGGTTTATCTGCTGTTTTATGACAAGATCTTTGCAGTGACATTTGACGAGAATTTTGCGCGTGCGACCGGCCTGAACGTGCGGTTTTACAATCTGCTGATCGCGGTGCTGACGGCTGTTACGGTCGTGCTCGGCATGATGATGATGGGCGCGCTGCTGATCTCAAGCCTGATGATCTTCCCGGCAGTGACGGCCATGCGGCTGTGCAAGCGCTTCAGCGGGGTCGTCATGACGTCCGTGATCGTGTCGGTCGGATGCTTTTTGCTCGGGCTGCTGTTCTCGCTGATGTTTGATACCAGTGTCGGTGCAAGCGTGATTCTTGTGAATCTGGCGGTGTTTATGATCGCTTCGCTGATCTCAGTGCTGCTGCACCGAGCCCGCCCGGGGAAAGGGTAATGTGCCGCCGGAGGCACTTGATCAGTGGTTTCCCGGCGCAGCGATACAGGATTCAGCGTTTCCGCAGGGGAGGGTAAAATGAAACAGAAACACGGCGCCGATCGGGACACGGTTCTCAGATATGCGCATGAACAGTATCAGTCAGAGCCGGAATTTTTATTCCGCAGTTCTCCGAATACGGCGGTACTGCGCCACCCGAACGGCAAGTGGTATGCGATCATCATGCCGGTTCCGCTCAGCAGGCTCGGCCTCCCGGATTCCGGAACAGCCGATGTGATGAACGTAAAATGCGACCCGATGATGACCGGATCGCTGTGCATGCAGCCGGGATTTTTCCCGGCATACCATATGAACAAGGGAAGCTGGGTCAGCATCCTGCTGAACGGCAGTGTCCCGGCAGACCGCGTGACAGCGGCGCTCGCGGCAAGCTATGCGCAGGTCGCGGCGAAATCCGGCGGCAGACAGCGCACCGTGCCGAAGGACTGGCTCGTCCCGTCCAATCCGAAATATGAGGACATCGGCAGGACACTCCGTGCGCAGGGCTGGATCTTCTGGAAGCAGAGCGGGCGGTTTATTCCCGGCGATACGGTGTATCTCTACGAGGGCAAGCCGGTCGGCGCGGTCGGGTTTGCCTGCGAGGTTACGGCGGTCGGTATTCCGTATCATTACGATCAGGGCGGGCTGCATATGGACACGGTGATGCGGCTCGAGCTCCGGAGAATCTATGCTCCGGAGGAGTTTCCGCTGGAGCTGCTTCGCGATTACGGTGTCGCGTCGGTGCGCGGCCCGCGCGGGATTCCCGATGCCCTGCTTGCGGCATTGCAGGCCGGCGGCACGCCCTGTCACGGCGCTGCAAAGATGTCGGCGGATTGATGCCATATACAAAAAAGGCCCTGAAAGATCACACAGGATCTTTCAGGGCTGTTTCTGTCTTACAGCTTGCCGCGCTCTGCGACCAGCTCAGCGAGCTCACCGACATTCTTCATGCCGGAGACCTCCTTCATTTTGAAGCGCATCTTGAATCTGCTCTCGATCTCAGAGATCAGATTGAAGTGCTCAACGCTGTCCCAGCCGTCCACGTCGGCAGCGGTCATGTCGTCGCGCAGGACGATGCTGTCGTCGTCAAACAGCTCGCGGAAGATCGGGGTCAGTGCTTTCATTGCATCATTCTTGGTCATGGGAAATCTCCTTTCGGTTACTGTGTGCGGATACGGTCGATATTTTTCCAGTTGTCGGCGTTGTTGGCGCTGAAGCTGTTCATGCAGAACAGAACATCCGTGACGCCCTGCTCCTTCAGATACTGAATGGCATTGATGTTGAAATAGCGCATATCAATGACATGGATATCCTCGAACGAGGAGGTCAGCCACGGGATCAGTGCATTGCCGTAGCTGTCCTTGATGACCGCGAGCCTGCGGCCGTTGTTGACCTCTGTCTCGACATGGACGATGTGATCATCGCCGCCCATATAGACGCAGTACCAGCCGACCGGCGCGACATTTTCGACATTGATGAAGAAGCTGCCCTCAAAGGGATTGGTCAGGCTGCGGGTGTAGTAGGTCGTTTTGAACGGCGCCTTCGGCACGTACCAGTCAAAGACCTCCGGGTTCTCCTTCAGGATGATGCTGTTGGAGTAGCCGTAGAGTGTGCCGACATAGCCGTCCAGCGTATGCCGGTCATATTCCTCAATGCGTGCAAACGGTACTCTCGCGACAGCAGAGAACTTCTCCGCGGCATAGAATGCGCCGAGTGCGCCCCAGTGGTGATCGGTGCGGCGGTAGATGTCCTCATCCTTGTGCGCTTCGAGCGCGGAGTAGGAATCAACCGGGATCACACCCTCCAGCGCGTTGTTGATATAGTCAATGTTGGCCTTCTCGCTGGCGATCTTGTCCTTGAATTCATCGGGCGTATAGAAGGAGCAGACGGTCGGAACGACCATGTTGTACATCTTCACATCGGGCAGTGCCGCCTGAAAACGGTTCAGCGCATCGGCATAGCCCTGACCCATGGATTCCCAGCCGCCGAACATCATGATGCCGCGCTTGTTGGAAATGAGAATGCCGTTATTGCCCATCTCGCCGCCCTGTACCGGCTCCTCTGCATTCTCGCCGGGATCCTCAGCGGGCTCGGTTGCAGTAGCCTTGGTTGTCGTGACCTCAATGCCGGGGTCATCCTGCGGGGCAGTTGTGGTTGTGACGGGCTCTGTCAGCTCCGCGGTCTGCTCCGGTTCCTTCTGGATGACCGGTGCGGCGCCGATGATGACGGTATCGCTGCTCAGACCCATATGTCTGCGGAATTTCTGTGTCAGGTTCTTGAAGGTCGAGCGGAACGGCACGGTGTCGTTATAAAACTCCGCGACGCCGTTGGTATACTGTCCGCTCAGGTAGCTGTCCACGGAGAAGGACGGCATTTTTGCCAGTGTGCGGTTTTCCTCCATTGAAACGGTCGGGCGTTCCAGCAGGAGCATGCCGATCGCGATGCCGAAGATCATCAGCAGGCAGACAATGACGTTGACTCTTGCGATCTTGAATGCAGTGCGCTCGATCTTCCGCTTGGCCTGCACCTCAGAGGCTTCCTTTTTCCAGGCCTTGTTTGTCTGGCGGGACAATTTCTTCAGCGCGGGCTTTGCATCGCGCACCGTGCGCTGATACTGATCCTTCGCCTCAGCCTCGGTCATCTGACGGTTCCGCTGGCTGTATCTGCGCGGCGCTTCTCCGCTGTGAACGGGGCGCTCCGAGACAGGACGGCTCGGCTTTTTCAGCGTCTGTCCTGCATGCGGTGCGGTATCTGCAAGAATACGGTCGAGCTCCTTTTCGGGATCTCTGCGCACGCGCTTTTTCTTTTCCTTTTCATCAAGCCAGCCGTACTTGCCGGTGCCTTCGGAGACAGCCTTGGGGGCGGTCTGTTTATGGGTCGGCTTTCTGGGCGGCGCGGGCTTTGCCTTTTTCATGATCGAATCGGCGCTTTTTGCGGCCTTTGCCTTTGCATGGCCGTCCATTGCGGCGGCGCCTCTGCGAATGGCGCGTGCCTGACTGATTGCCTTGCGGCGTTCAATCAGCTCGCTGTCCTCTGTGCCGGTTTGCTGCGGCCTTTCTCTCTGCGGCCGTTCCTTTTTCGGCATTTCTTTTTGCGGCATTGTGCTTCAGGCTCCTTTCCTGTTTGCCGGGTTCCCCGCTCAGAGCGGTTCATAGGAATACACTGTTGTTTCGGTTCCGCCGTCAAGATAGGTCGTAGTCACCTTGATCAGACGGTTTTCCGAATCGTATTCCCGTTCATAGGTTGTTTGCTTTTCGATCGCGTTATCAAATGACCAGTACGTGTTTTTGCTGAAAACGGCATTGCCGCGGTCATCATAACGCGATTCTTCGCATACACGGTAATACGGGGCTTTCACATCGTCACGGAATACGGAATCCTCCGTGATGCGGTTTCCGCTGTCATCATAGCTGTAAGTCGTCACAGATTTCAGTTTGCCTTCGGATTTATACATACAGCTCTTGATCAGATGCCCGCTGTCATCATATTCGCATTCGGTTTCGACCTCAGTCGATTGAAAGAAGATTTCTTTTTCCCCTGCCGCTCCGTCGGTATCTTTGTAATATTCGGAGTACATTCCGAGGTAGTTGCCGTAGTCGTCATAGAACTGTTCGATCAGGAACGAGGGCTGTCCGTTCTCATAGCTCTCGATCGCGACCGGTTCATTCGTAATGTCGGCATATTGATAGTACAGCTCATTGACGCGGGGTTCCCCGATAATCGTGGAATATTCGCATTTCCAGAGCATCTGCCCCTTGTCGTTATACTCATATTCATAGCAGGTGATGTCGTCCTTTTCGCCGGTTTCTTCCGTAATTTCATATTCCAGCAGCGGGTCGCCGTGTGCATTCCGGTATTGAACGGTGGTATACAGCGGCTTGCCGATCTCAGAATCGACTGAAGTGCGTGTCATTTTCTCGCAGGCATCCGCAGGAATCTCCTCGCTGACACCGTTCAGCGTCTTTTTGTGCGTCAGAATTTTCTGTGTCGAATAGCGGGATTCGCTGCCTTCTACGGGCTTGTCGGTATCTGCGTCCTTTTTTCCGCAGCCGCAAAGAATCCCGCACAGAACCGGAAGGAGTACAGGCAGCATGCGTGCTCTGTTCATAATCGGCTCCTTTCGCGTGTCAGAAGCGGAAATACAGGAACGGGTTGTTGGTCGCATCGACGAGCAGGATGCTGCTCAGGCCGAGCATCACTGCATTTGCAATGATCTGGAAGGTATCGACAATATACACAGCGCCCGGCTTGGAATTGCGGAGCTTCTGGAGTCCGTCGTAGACCGGGAAGCAGCAGATCAGCGCTGCGATCAGCAGGAACATATTGTTCTGCACGGAATATTTCGTAATGGAATCAAAGAACGCATTGCCGCTGAGGCCGACAAGGTTTTTGAAGAACAGCCCCAGGTTGTGAAAGTCCTCGAAATAGAAGATGCCGAAGCCGATGATAATGATGATCTTGCTGTAGATGTGGCGGATGACGAGCGGGATCTTCTTGATGCGCTTTTTGCCGATGAGCTGTTCGATGAGGATGAACACGCCGAAATACAGGCCCCAGATGATGAAGTTCCAGCTTGCGCCGTGCCAGAGGCCGGTGCAGAACCAGACGAGGAACAGTCCGCCGTACTTTCTGCGCTTGCCGAAGATCGGCACATAGAGCAGATAATCGCGGAAGAAGGTGCCCAGCGAGATGTGCCAGCGCTGCCAGAATTCCGAGATATCCTTGCACAGGAACGGGTGTCTGAAGTTTTCGTCAAAGTGGAAGCCGAACATGCGTCCCATACCGATCGCCATGTCGGAGTATCCGGAGAAGTCGAAGTAGATCTGCATTGCGTAGACGATGACGGCGTACCATGTGCCGACAACGGAGAGGTTCTCGACGGAATTGCCGAAGAACTCCGCAACGATCGTAGAGAGGTTGTTTGCGAGGATGACCTTCTTGCCCAGACCGATCATCAGACGGGTCAGACCCTCGCTGACATCGAGCAGCGTGACCCTGCGCTCTTTGATCTCATCGGCGATCGTGCTGTAGCGGACGATCGGGCCGGCGATGAGCTGCGGGAACATGGAGATATACAGCAGCAGGTGGAACGGATTGCGCTGTACGTCGATCTTTTCCCAGTACAGGTCGATGATATAGGAGAGGATCTGGAAGGTATAGAAGCTGATGCCGATGGGCAGGGTCAGCTTCGGTACGGGCAGGTTCACGCCGGGAATCAGGTTGAGGTTCTCGGCAATGAAGCCGCTGTATTTGAATACGCCGAGCAGGCCGATATTGAAAATCAGGCTGCAGGTCATGACGGCTTTGGCAGCGCCGGCCTTTTCTTTTTTCTGGCAGGCACCGATGCCGAGACCGAACAGGTAGTTTGCGAACACGCTGGTGAGCAGCAGCAAAATATAGACAGGCTCACCCCATGCGTAGAACACAAGGGAGAACACTGTCAGTGTCAGGTTTTTGATTTTCAGATTCGGAGACAGCCCGTAACACAAAAGGCAAGCCGGCAGAAAAAGGTATAGGAAGATCAGGCTTGAAAAGACCATTTCAATGAACACTCCTGCTTTTGTTCTTTGCATCGCGAAAAACGCGGATGCAGTCTGATTTCTCTGAGCCGATCCGACCGATCGGCGCGATCCTATTTATTATACCACATTCCCCCAAAACATGCAAGTGCGATTTTGTAGATTCCGGACGTATTTTTGCTGAAATCTCTGTACAAGATTCCACAGCGGAGCAGGGCGCTGCCCGGTTGACAGGGGAAGCGGGGTGTGGTATACTGGCAGGGAAAGGGGTGTTGCATCATGAAACCGGAGGGGATTCCCGCTGAGATCACCGTCATCCGCAGCAGCCGCAGGACACTTGCAGTCGAGATCCGCCCCGACGGCAGTCTGCTTGTGCGCGCACCGCAGCGCCTGCCCGAGCGCGAGATCGTCCGATTCCTCGAAGAAAAGGCCGCGGTCATCGCAAAGCATGTGCAGCGTCAGCAGGCACGCAGCCGGCAGCTTGGCAGTCTCACGCCCTTTACCCCGGAGGAAATGGCGGAGATAACCGCAGAGGCAAAGCGGCGCTTTCCCGAACGCACCGCGCATTTTGCCGCGCTGCTCGGCGTCACATACGGACGCATCACGATCCGGAGCCAGAAGACCCGCTGGGGAAGCTGCTCTGCCTCGGGTGCGCTCAGCTTCAACTGCCTGCTCGTTCAGGCGCCGCCGGAGGTGCTCGACAGCGTGGTCGTCCACGAGCTCTGCCACCGCATCCACCCGAACCACTCTGCGGCATTTTATGCGGAAATTGCGCGCGTTTTCCCTGATTATGCCCGCTGTCACGCATGGCTGAAGGAAAACGGCGCCGCGCTGCTCCGCCGTCTGCCGCAGTACCGATGAGATTCCCTGTCCGCGCCGGCTGATCCGGCTGCGGACTTTCCCGTTCCTCCGCTTTACCGCTTTGTCACAGCAAATGCACAAAAAGCAGCTGTTCAAACTGTGGAATCCGACAAAGAACCGCACACTGTATTGACATCTTTTAGGGGATATGGTATAATATTTATACTTACTATATGGTGGTGAATTATGCATTCCCGTGCGGCAGCGCATGCTGCAAATGCTGCACAACATCAGGACATTCAAAAAGAAATCGAGGTAGTGTATTATGGGATTATACGGTCAATGCACAAACTGCGGCGCCGATCTTGAGGAGTCCGCACGGTTTTGTGTGATCTGCGGCGCACCTGTCCCGGCAATTCCGGTTCCGCCCCCGCCCCCTGCGCCGGGCGGCTTCTGCACGAACTGCGGTGCCGCACTTCTGCCGGATTCGGCATTCTGCGTCAACTGCGGCACGCCGGTTTCACCGATGGCTCCGGCTGCCTCCCCTGTGCCCGTGATGCCCGTGCCGCCTGCGGACCGTTCTGTTGCTCTGGCTTCCCCGCCGCAGAATAACGGATTCCCGGCAGGCTTCCCGCCCGTCATGCCGCAGCCGGATTTCCCGTCACAGTCCGCGGCTGACCCCAATGCAGTTGATTTTCCGCCTGCACCGGTATTCCGGCGCGAGGCTGTTTCCGATATGCCCGTGCAGCCCGACCCCCAGCCCTTCGGCGGCACAGTTCCGACAGCTCCGGCTGACAACCCGCTGCCCTTCGGCGGCGCATTCGACAACTTCGGCTTTCCGCAGCCGGCCCCGCAGCCGGACCCGTTCGGCGGCGCGTTCGAGAATATGGCACCGCCTGTTCCCAAGCCCTTTGACGGCTTCTACGATCAGCCTGCACCCGGCGCTGACCCGCAGCCCTTCGGCGGATTCTATGAGAATCCCGCACAGAGCTCTGCGGATGATTCCTATGATGTATACCCGGAGGTCCACCGGCCTGCACCGGCGCCTGCTCCGGCTCCTGCACCCGCTGCTCCGCCTGCGCCGGCTTCATCCGGTGTGGTAGGCGGATTCTTCGATGCTCCG